>ERZ1292640.4473-Hain-H43-02um-R1-4473-length-10635-cov-7_pt1 | contig 10635 bp, 8 predicted proteins | sample MGYA00564404_ERZ1292640 | MGnify/ENA primary metagenome ERZ1292640 (study PRJEB36523, sample SAMEA6512636) | groundwater metagenome | collected 2019-01-08 | study: AquaDiva: Metagenomics assemblies of 32 groundwater samples | reverse complement strand
TTGAAATGGCTGATGACCTACAAAATAAGGCAAATCATTTCCTTGACAACATTCCGCCAATTATGGTTATAAGTGATTCTGTTCGCCAGACCTTCGGCCGTGACCCGCCTTGGCTTGAGTGAGTTGAGGAAGCAATTGGCCATGGCCAGGAAGGGATGGAAGAACATGGAGTACTAACAAACCACCAAGAGAGGTTTATTTATGCCAAACGAAAACAATCCCAATCCCGAGAATCCACAGCCCCCACAGCCGCCCAAGCCGCGCGCACCGCGGTCCGATCAGGATCAAGTCATCGCCAACGACATCACGGATGCGCAACAGGTGATCGAGACGGCAAAGACGGATGCGGAACTCAAACCATTGCTTGAGGACAAGGGTTACGACGCGGCGGAGATGGACAAAGGCGCCGTGCTGCAGAGTGCCGCCCAAGCGGCCTATAATGGGCGGCAAAAGGCTTCCGGGAAACAGAAGGAAGCCACCGCGCTGGCCATCGCCGTCGAAAAATCTGCGCGTGTGACTTACAGCGATTTTCGTGAAACCGCCCGCGCGTTGTATGCTGAGGAAGCGGATGTGGCGAAGCTGGGCCTGAAGGGGAAGGTGCCGGCGGATTTGCAGAAGTTCATCACGGCGGCGCGCGCCTCCTACAGCGGCGCGAAGGACGAACCGTACGCGAGCCGGCTGGCCAAGCGCGGGTTCAAACCAGCAGACAATGCGAACGCGGAAGCGCAACTGAAAGCGCTCGCCACCGCCGATGCCGAGCAAGAAACGGCGATTGCCGATGCGCAGCAAGCGACCAAGGAACGAGACGCGGCCTACGAGGCGTTGATGGCCTGGATGAACGAATTCAAGAGGATTGCGAGAGTGGCCTTGCGCGATAAGCCCACGCTGGCGCGGAAACTGAAGTTGCAGCGATGAACGCGAACATCGCCTGAACCTCCAGGCCTTTTGCCACGGCGGCCACAGACCGCCGTTGCATTTATCAGGACCACTTTCCATTCCTCCGGTCTGCCGTCTGCTCGAGACGAATCTCACCGTTGTTTCCGTGCAAAGAGAAACCGCGTCTGGTCCGAATTGGAAAGAAACATCAGAATCCACACCCTGAAAACCTGCTTTTGGCATGACAAAACCGAACGATTCGACAACCGAAACTCAAGGCCAGCCGCACATTCGTTGGTGGCCGGCGGCTGCTATTTTGTTGCTGGCCGTTGTCGCGGTCGTTTGGGTCCGGTTTTTCAAGGCGGTTTCCCACCAGGAACAGAATATCGGCACGGCAGCAATCGCGCTCGCTGCCACGGCGTTGTGGCTGTTGTGGGTGCTGTTCTTCTCGCGACTGAAATGGCGGATTCGATTTTGGGTAGTGGGCGGAGTGCTGGTGCCAATTCTGGTAACGGCTATTCTGTTTCGCATCCGCGGAGTCTCGGGCGATTTGGTGCCGATTTTCGAGTGGCGCTGGCACGGCCGGACGGCACGGAGAATCGAAACAGCCCCATCCAAGCCTCCCGGCCAAAATCTCCGCCCGCCCGTTGTCGATTATCCGCAATTTCTCGGGCCGAATCGCAATGCCACGGTGGCTGAACTGCCGTTGGCGCGCCACTGGAAGGCGCATCCGCCGGCCCAAATCTGGCGCGGGCCTGTCGGCGCGGCCTGGTCCGGTTTTGCGGTAGTGGCGCCTTATGCCATCACCCAGGAACAACGCGCCGAGGAGGAGGCGGTCGTTTGCTATGATTTGCTGTCGGGCAAGGAAATGTGGGTTCACGGCGACGCGGCTCACTACCGGACGACGTTGGCTGGCGAAGGTCCGAGGGCGACGCCTACGATTGTCAGTAATCGTGTCTATGCGCTGGGGGCCATGGGCCTTCTGAACTGCCTGGACCTGAGCAGTGGCAAGGTGATCTGGTCGAAGAACATTATTGAAGACAACCAAAGCAAGCTCAATGAATGGGGCATGAGCGGTTCCCCATTGGCGCTGGAGGATTTGGTCCTCGTCAGCGCCGGAGGAAGGAATGGCCGCTCGCTGGTGGCTTACCACGCGGCGCACGGTGGATTCGTGTGGGGAGGAGGCCAAGACGGCGCGGGCTACAGCTCTCCTTTTCCGACCACGCTCGCTGGTGATCGGCAGATTCTGATCTTCAATGCGCACAGCATCGCCGGCCACGACGCGCTGTCCGGGCAGGTGTTGTGGGAGTATCCGTGGCCGGGAGGGCATCCTCATGTCGCCTTGCCCGTCGTGCTGCCGGAGGACCGGGTGCTCGTCTCCAGCGGTTACGGCACGGGCAGTGAACTGCTCAAGATCAAGAAGGACGGAGCATGGTCGGCGGCCCGGCTTTGGAAATCAAATCGCCTCAAGGCCAAGTTTACGAACGTCGTTTATCTCGACGGCCACATTTATGGCTTGGACGACGGCATCATGGTTTGTCTGGATGCTTCCAACGGCGAGTTAGAATGGAAAGAAGGACGCTACGGGCACGGCCAAGTGATCTTGACCGGCCACTTGCTGCTGATCATGGCCGAGTCGGGCGATGTAGTTTTGATGGAACCTACACCGCAGGAACATCGAGAGTTGACTCGTTTCACTGCCTTCAAGGGGAAGACGTGGAATCCTCCGGCCTTGGCAGGAGAATATCTCCTGGTGCGGAATGATAAGGAAGCAGCTTGTTATCGATTGCCCCTGGTAAAATGAGGCGGACGTCGCCGTCCGCGCTCCGGCTGAATCGTCACGGCTTAGCGGGCCAGCCCGGCGCCTCGCGCGACGCTGGGGACCGCCATCTCGACCGACTCGTCCACAGGATCGGCGCCGGCTTCGAGCTCATAGTCGCCCGGTCCTGCCAATCGAACCTGCGTGTTCCGGCCCACCCCATTTTCGCTCCAAACGTGCGTGAGGATCACGGGCGCAGACGCGCGGGGCCGCTCCTCCAAACAGTGGGCGAAGATGCGGATATTGTTCACCGCCGGTTCGCCCGTGAAGCGGATAAAGAGCGTGCGCGCCGGCTCGTCGAGTTTCACTTCGCGGTCCACGTTATAATGCCAATGGCTTTGGTCGGGCGGAATGTCGGCCCGATAAATCGCCCGGAAATCGCCCGGCTCGCTGACGGCATAGGCGATGGCGTTGCGCGTGTTCTGCGTCGCGCCAACGTAAGCGGTGAAGCTGCCGCCCGCCGAGAACCACGCGATCTTCGCGCCCGGAGGGGCTTGCACCTTGGCCACGAACGAACCGCGCACGCGGCTCGTGCGCCGCGCGGGGTCATAGTCCTTGGGCGGTTCAACCAGGTGCTTGAGAAAATCCTCGCGGTCGGCGGCACTGGGACAAACGGCCACCACCCTGGTCGGCAGCGCGTAATGGTCGCTGGTGACCAAGCGTAGCGTGTTCTTGCCTTGGCGGAGCGAGGGGAGCGATGCCGGATGCACCTGCACCCAGGTGACAATTTCCAGCGAGCGCACGACCGCTTGTTCCGGCTCGCCCCGCAGTTCGATCTTGAGAAGATAACCGTAGCGCCCGCTCACCTGCGGCGTGAGATCGACGGCGCCGTTCTCCGCGGAGACCCGCGTCCACGTCAGCCCGTTGTCGAGCGACAGCGCCAGGGTGGCGCCGGTGGCATCGAGCTTCACCACCGAGGCCTCACGGTCGTCCTTGGTATTCTCCAGGTCGCCCACCAACGGCACAATGACGTAAGGGGCGCGCACTTCGAAAATCGCGCGGCCCTGGCCCGCCGACTGGAGCGTCAGGCCCGACCGGCCAGGCTGAACGTTCTGCGCCTCGTAAACGCCATCGTCGAAGTCGGATGACTTGGCGGTGAGGTCCGGGCGATAGACGAAGCGCCCGTTGCCGTGGGTGTGGACGGTGAAGGACTCGTGCTTGCACTTGGGGCCGCGCGGTTCGCGTTCGAGCACAGTCCTCGGAAACGGTTTTGCCGCATAAGAGGGATGGTGGTTCCAGCGGCCACCCTGCGGTGTCCACCAGCGCGTGAAGGTTTCACCCTGTCGCAAGACGAAATCCATCGTGTGCCCGCCACTGGCCACGCCGTAGCGGTGCTCGGCGGGTGTTTGCGCGTAGGCGCGGCGGACGCTGTCGAGGTCATCGAGCGGGAAAAAGAGCGGGCTGTTCGGCTTGGTCCAGAGGGAGGCATCCGTCCGCGCTTCCTGCATCGAAGCCAGCGAGCCGTCTCCCCGGCGAAACACGGCGCGCACGTCGAGGTCCACGTAAAGCCATTGGCTGCCGCAAAACACTTCCGCCGCCACGTGATGCCAGCCGGGGATGATGAGCGTGCGCGCCGGTCCGAAGCCCAGACCTTCCAGGAGGCCCGCCGCTGTCGGCCCCAGTGTCCCACAGTGGCCGATCGGATAAACGTTGAGCATCTTCACCGGATCGGTCACGACACCATACTCCGGCAAATCCTCCGGTCCCTCCCGTGCCGGAACGCCGAGCGGATAGAGGCCCGTGCGCCGGTCGGCCAGATACTGGAAAATCTCGAAGACCTTGGCCTCGCCCTGCAGGTCCCGCCAGCGATGGAACCGGGCAAAGGTCTTCAGGCTGTAGGCATCCGCTTGCTGTGGGGAAAGAATGCGCGGAGAGTAAAGCGCCGCCTGGGCACTGCTGATGACGCAGCAGGAAAACAACATCCAAAGGAGCGCTTTCATAGTTTCGTGTTCAGCCCAGCATGCAGCAGTTCCTCAAGTTCTGCCATCGTTTTCGGCTGCGTCGGTAATCACTCAGCCACGGCGGGTGATTGAATTCCATTCGGAAAGGAGCGCCGGTTTCCAACCGGCTTTCGGACGGCGAGCACTGATAAGCCGGCTGGAAACCAGCGCTCCGCCCGCCGTGACTGACCCATTACCTGTGGCGCTCAACTTCTCTTTTGAAAAATGGCGGCGCTGCCGAGACGCCGCTACAATCGAGTTCATGGTCCCCATGCGCGGACAGAAGACCGTGGAGGGTACCCATGAACTTCGCAGCCGCGGACGTGAGTCCGCGCATTCTTGGCTCCACCGAAATCGGCGCCGACTCACGTCGGCGGCTACGGTTCAAGGGGGCCAGGCACGAACAACGAATTCGAGAGGTTGATAGTTCAAGGCTTGGGCGCTGCCGGAGACGGTGGACTTCCGTCGTGCTCAAGCTGGCGCACGCGCTGCAGGCCGGCTTTCCACCAATCCTGAAGCGGGCCGCGGTCCAGGCTCTTCTTCGCGTTGTCGCGGGTGGCCTTGGGCAGGTCGAGGTCCGCCAGCAGCCGTTCTTCGCCGAAGATCGAGGCTTCCTGGAGGATGTTGCCGTCGGGCGCGATGACGCGGCTTTGTCCGTGCGAACCGGTCGCATCCTGGTTGGCCGGCGCGTTGGCTTGCACGACAAAGACGGTGTTCTCGACGGCCCGGGCCTGGATTTGGGCGCGATAAGGATTGAGCTTGTGCTCCTCGCGCAAGCCGGACTCATGCGAGAGGTAAAAAATGACCTTCGCTCCGGCCAGCACCGGCAAACGCACTAGTTCTGGATAGCGTTCATCGTGGCAGATGATGATGGAGCACGAGACGCCGTCGATCTGGAAAACCGAAAGCTGGCCGCCGGGATCGGGCCAGCGCTCGGCCAGTTGAATCTTGTGATAGCGCTCGAGGACCTTGCCGGAGGGCGAGATGACCGCGGCCGAGTTGAAGAGCCGGTCGCCCTCACGATGGGGCGTGCCGACCACCGCATAGACGCCGGCTTCCCTGCAGGTGTCGGCGATTTGCTGCTCGGCCTGGGCGAGTTGCACAGACGTGAGGTTCGTCACGACACTTTCAAAGTACCCCGACAGCGCGCATTCGGGAAACACGACGACGCGCGCGCCCTGGGCGGCGCATTCACGAATGGTTTTGTTGATTCGGGCCGCGTTGTCCGCCAAATCACGGGAGGAACGCATCTGCACGGCCGCCACGCGGAGCGATCGTAGCGCTGCGCCTTCGACTGCGCTGGGCACCGGTCGCGCCTGCAGGGAGAGTCCCTCAAACTGCATCGCCACGTCCAAGAGGCCGGGGACTTCCCAGCCAATGTTGAAGCTGCCCAGTTTCAAATCTGCGTCCTTGGACTCCACCAGGAAGCCCCGCTCGCGCGCGGCGGCCAAGCCCTCGCGCATCAAGGGCAGCAGGTCGCGGTCAATGGTCACCCATTGGCCATCATGCACGCTTTGGCTCGTGTAGGCCGAGCCCGGCGGGTTGTAGATGAATTTGCGCGTGCCGGCATCCAGCGCGGCATGATTCGTCGGCACTCGATAGCGGTTGTCGTAGATGGGCACGCCGAACCAGAAAAAGTCCCCGTAATGCGGGCTGTGCCGATTCTGGTCCTGCACGGTGAGATAGGCCAGAAACTGGGCGGCGTGCCACGGCTTGATCTGGTCCTGGGCCAGACCTGATTCGGCCCGCAACAGGCGGCAGCGCATCCGGAATCGCAACTCGGCCAGTTCAAGAAAAGGCGGGTGACTGGCAATGGGTTGCTCCGCCAGGAGGTGAATCCACGGCTCATCGGGTTGTCGAAGGCGGCCGCCGTATTCCCCAATCCCATTCAAGGCAAACGTGAGGCTGTGGCCGGCGCCTGACACGGGGCCAAAAGTCACCGCCTTGCCGGCATCCGCAAAGCACACACTCCCGTCCGGCAGCGACTCCGCCGCAGCCTGGTGTAGCGAACTCCGACATGACCATTGGGCCAGCACCCACTCCGGCTCGCCCGCTCCCGAGCGCGGTTGGATGGCGCCGCGCGGCACATGTTTGCCGGGCGCCGGGTCATGCACATCGAAGCCGCGTGCAAACTGGGGGTCGCTGAGCGACTCCGCCGCCGGGGTGCAGACGCTGCCGGAGAAGAGAAGCGCGGCGGCAGCCAGAGCGGCCACCGGGCGGAAAAGCGGGGCGGCGGTTCGTTCGGACGGGTTTTTAGGCAAAATCTGCTCTGTTATAGGCGACCAACCTCTCCCCGTCTGAGAGACGCTGCTGTCTGCACCGCACGACCTCACTCGGTCCAAACTGCCAAGTCTCAGTGTCATCAGGCGGAACTCCGGTGATGCGATAAATGTCGTCACGAAAATGCTCTGCGGACACTGGCCGCCAGCAATCCGTACCCTCGTCGTGCAAGTAAACGTAAATCGTCGTCTCCATGCCAGTAGTGTCCGATGCAGGCTAACCATCAACTCACCGATGGCGGCGCCTCCGTGGCTCCTGAATTGTCACGTGGCGTCGCGGAGCCGTCACTCGGTGGAGCGACTTGGTGGCCCGTCTTCTTCTTCTTTGGCCTGGGGCTACGCTGCCGAGGTCGCGCCCGTGGGCGAGATGGCCGCACTGGATACGGTTCAGGGTACTCCAAAACGTTCACCCCGTTGATGAATCGTGCCTGGTTAGCGTGGTCCTGCAACTGGCGAATAACAACCTCCACGGACTTCGGAGGCAACTCGATCTCCATCGCGGGCGTGGTCGAGCCTGCGGGCATATAGCCCAAGTACACCGCTTCGTGGATCTTGTCCTCGCAGCGGACCGTGCCGATGGAGAGGATGGCGCCGTCCGGAAACTGAAGCCGGGTCGGCGGCAGATATGGGTCAAACGAGCTTGGCATGGGCATAGAACGTCCGATCTGACGGTGGCCAGACACTGTGGCTGGCGATGAAGCGAGAAATGGTGTCCGTTCTCCGGAAACGGGGATTGTCTGCCGACGAGTGCCGGCAGGCCTTGCCCCGTGTTGGTTCAACAATGAACGCAAATTTGGAAAGGAAAGCAGACATCATGAGAACCTGCATACTCCGCAGCCTTGAAACTGTCGAGCCACAAATCCACGCCCGAAAATTCACGCCGTGCCGCAGCCAGTGAGTTCTCATCTTCCAGATTGTTGAATGTTGAGATGTGACCCCAATCTACGGATGGCGCAGCAGTATCCTCGCATCCTGCCCAGGAATCTCGAAGGCACGCCCGATTTTCTCCGTCGTCGCGTCTCTCATTGGGTGCGGGACGTTGATGAGGATCGAACTCGCGGTTGTGTTCACCACTACGATCCCGCTTTCATACACTCGGCTGAGTGTCCCCACGCCAAAGGCCCCGGTCTTGTGTGGCTGGACCGCATCGCCAAGGTTGGCGTCGTACTCCTTGAACCACCACAACTGGCCATGCAGGCAGTCACCGCGGTCGAACCCGAAATACTGCCCGTCGCGCAGCAATGTCAGCCCCAGGCCGAGCCGCAGGCGTCGCAAGTCGTTGTCGGTCAAAGCAGCCAGTTCGCTCGCGGCCCGCTGATCGCGCTGGAACCGAACATCTGCCGCGATGAAGTGGTACGCAGGCCGGCCTTTCACCGTGCCCAACCCCACCTCCGCCTCCTCCCACACATTGCGCCATCCGGAAACGCCCCACTGCGTCCCCAGCGCATTCTCGCGCATGTTTCCGTTGGTCCAGGCGTAGTACGGGCAGTCCGACGACCACACCCCCCCGCCATTCCCAATCAGATTCGCCTCGGGAAAACGCCGCCGCACGCTCTCCAGCAAGAAGCACATCGACTTCTGCCAGAGGACGACATCGCGTGGCGTGTCCGCCTTGCCGTCACCGTCCACGTCCATGCCCGGCCAGGGGCGCTCCCACAGGCAGTCGAACAGGACCCTGTCGTAGCGCTTCGATCCGAGATACTCGCGCGACAAGTACTCCACGACGAACCTGGGCCAGGCGTAGTCTTGAACAACAGCATTCATCAAGTGTCCTCCCCAGTGCGGCACCAGATACAATCCGTCTGCCTGCCGCGCAAACCAGTCTCCCGGACCTTCCTCGGGAACACCTCGGCCCTGCATCGGATTGCCCGGTCCCTGCAGCGGCATCCGCGCCAGGATCACGATGCGCGGATTCGTCTGTCGAATCCTCTCCAGCGACAGCTTCGCGCGCAGCACGTCGAAATGATGCAGAATGAGCACGTCCCACTGGGCCAGTCGCTCCTCCTTCTGGGCCACGCGATTCTCTTTCAGATACCTGTGGTGGTAGTTGACCAGGAAGGGAAGCTTGCGCGTGACTTTGCCCGTGGGGGGCAGCCGCCATATCCGCTCAGGCCGTGACCCCGCCGGCTCTTGTCTGTCCACCGTCTCACCGCAGGTCAGACAACAGGCTTGAATCGCGGCCACGATCAGTCCTGCCCCAATGTCAATTCTCATGTCCCAGTGCTCGCTTTACGCCCCCCGCACACAGCGGATTCTGCAGTAGCGAGTCAGTTCCTTCGTCGAACGCCAGAGGTGAGCGACCGCCGCTGCAGACGGGCGCCGGCCGAAGCCGGTGACACTGTAAAACCCGGAACGAACCAACTGAATCGCGCAGCGGCGCTCGACCGATCTGTTTTGTTAGGCGCATCGGCTGGATGGTCGTAGTGCATCGGAAATCAAAGCGTCCAGCACCTCTTTGGCGGGACGGTGTGACCGCACGCTCCGCTGCTCCTCCAAGCGCGCGGCCAGCTTGCTGAATGGTCGAATAAACGGATAGCGGCTGAACAGGTGCCGAAAGGCCGTGTGCCGCCGGAGAATCGACGCCACCCGCTCGTAATTGCCGGGAACCTCTCCCGACCCCGAAGGGGTTGCGGCGGTCTTGCGGGAAATCACCGTGATATTGCCGCCGTCCGACGATGTGGAACTGCTGACCACGCCGTAACCGGCCCGCCGGTGCATCGCCTCCATCGTCGCCAGGTTGAAATGGTACAAATGACCGCGATGAAACTGCGTGTGCGGCTGCTGACACACCGCCTCGACGTTGGGCACCTCGACCAACAGCAAGCCCTGCGGCCGCAACCACTGGCGGGCGTGGCGCATCACGTCGAACGGACTCTCCAAATGCTCCACCGTATGAAACATCGTCACTATATCTTGAGACTCCGGCGGGATGGCCGCATCCTGCCAAAAGCCCTGACGCACCGGCAAGCCCAGCACCTCGGCGGCATAACGCGCGTAACCCTCGTTCGGCTCAAAGCCAGAAGCCTCGTAGCCCATCGCGCGCAGGACATACACCACCTCGCCGCTGCCCGCGCCCACATCGAGCACGCGAAAGCCCGGCTCAAGGACGGGCTGCAGCCGCCGGAAGCGGTCCACCGCGACCTTGCCGGAGCGATACGTGTGCTTGGCCTTGGGCTGATAAGTGCCTTTGTAGCCAAGGCGGTACTCATGCGCGTAGAACTCCCTCACCTGCTCCGGCGTCGGGCGCGGGTCCGTCCAGACTAGCCCGCACCGACGGCAGATGACCGAGCGCAAAAAATCGCCGTGGCGGTCCTTCGAGCGAATCTGCTCGGCGTCGGTCGAGCCGCATAGGTTGCAGGGTATCGAACATTGCGCTGCTGAGTTTGTTTTGTGCATTTGGTCCGCTGGCGCACCCGCTGCGGCACGAAGCCGCGCGAGATGCGCCCAACCACTGATTAACAGGCTGATTGGCTTGATGATATGATATTAGCTTGGTTTTAGGGCGGATTTATCTCGTTCAATATCATGCGTTTAACTGGGTTTTGATGTTACGTCTGAAACCCAGAGCCTGTCAACGCCCAACCGGAACCGCAACCGGAACCGGCGAGAAAACAGCAGTGCCAATTCATGAAAGACTTTAGGCTTGGAGGAATTCTCGAGGTCGGGCTGTCTCGGGGAGTTGGAGGACGGCCCCCGAGTAGAGTGCAAGCGATGCCTCTGC
>ERZ1292640.4472-Hain-H43-02um-R1-4472-length-10636-cov-6_pt1 | contig 10636 bp, 11 predicted proteins | sample MGYA00564404_ERZ1292640 | MGnify/ENA primary metagenome ERZ1292640 (study PRJEB36523, sample SAMEA6512636) | groundwater metagenome | collected 2019-01-08 | study: AquaDiva: Metagenomics assemblies of 32 groundwater samples | reverse complement strand
TATCAGCAAATTTGCCGATGAGTGGAGTTGGTTTCTTCTCTCCGCTTAGTGCGTTGAGCAATGCTAGTATCCAGAGTATAAGCATTATAGGTAATAGTATTATTCCTATAAGAACTAACATCAACAATTGGGATATTATAATTCCAATGAAGATTATCAAGCTCTGCTTAGCGTAGTACATTGCATAATCATCATCTTTCTTTGCTAGGAGTACTATAAGGAAACCTATTATTCCCAAAAATACTGCAAGGAAAGCGAAGATTTTTGAATTGCCGTCTGATGCCATATTTGTGACCTCCTTTGCATTTGATTTATTGGATAAGTAATGTTTCAGGTTCTTTTTAACGCTTTTGGTAGGGGTCATTAATTATGCAAACAACCCTTGTAAAGGTATCTAGGATGCTTACAAAAGCCGATATTGCCCTGATTACAAAAGCTGCTGCTTTGATAAAATCTGGCGAATTAGTAGCATTTCCCACAGAAACCGTGTATGGTTTGGGCGCAAATGCATTTGATGAAGTTGCTGTAAAAAAGATTTATTTGGCGAAGGGAAGGCCATCGGATAATCCAATGATAGTTCATGTTTCAAGTCAGGCGATGCTTAAAAAAGTCGTAGATGACATTCCAACTAATGCAAAAAAATTAATGGATTCATTTTGGCCGGGACCGCTCACAATAGTTCTTCAAAAATCAGAGAATATTCCTTTTATTGTAACTGGCGGCCTTGATACTGTTGCAGTAAGAATGCCTTCAAATAAAATCGCTCTTGCGCTTATCAATGCTTCAAAAGTTCCTATCGCCGCTCCTTCAGCCAATCTTTCAGGAAAACCTTCTCCGACTGATGCGCTACATGTTCTTGATGATTTGGAAGGAAAAATTGGAATGATTCTTGATGGCGGGGAAAGTCATTTTGGTTTGGAATCAACGGTAATATCTCTTGCCGGGGTGGGGGGCGCAAAACCAAAACTCCTAAGACCTGGCGCGATTAGTAGGAAACAGATTGAGAAAATTATCGGCGAGATTGATGATTCTTTTGTGGTTGGTAATTGTGAGGATTCAGCCAAAGTAGAAAACCCTGCGAGTCCCGGGATGAAATACAAACATTACTCTCCCGAAGCCAAAGTTGTAATTTTATCAAAAATAAGTCCTGATGGGGCCAGTTCTCTTGCAAATAGTTATGCGAAACAAGGAAAAAAAGTTGCGCTGATGCTACTTTCGGGAAAATATAGCGGAAACGAATCTCTCTTTAAGGGTTTTTGCGAAATTCATTCATTCTCAAGCCCAAAAGCATCGGCAAAAGCACTATTTAGATCATTTAGGGAACTAGATAAGTTGGGTGCGGGGGTAGTGTTTGTTGAATCAGTTTCGGAAGAAGGTATAGGATTAGCTCTAATGAATCGCCTCAGAAAGGCTGCCAGCGAAACTATTTAAACCATAAAATCATAGTAATATCGACTTCGGAGATGGTTTTGGCGTTATTGCCATCAGTTTTTTGAGTGAGTTTTATGGAATTTAATGTTGAAAAAACGCTTAATGAGGACCAGTTAGCTCTAGTGCTCGTTCCAAGTGCAGATTACAATGATTTTGTGGTTCAGATTGCAGGAGATTTGCACAAGAAAAAGGTTTGTTATATTACCCTTAACAAGACTGTGGACTCGCTTAGAGAGATATTTGCAAAAAAAAAGATTGATACTAGTTCATTTACATTTGTTGACGCCATTTCAAGGACCATAAAAGAAGGTCCGGAACAAGGAAAAGGGGTTTATTACATAAATTCACCCTCTGCGCTTACAGAGCTTTCAATAATTGTTCACAAGTTGCTTGAAAAAAAATTTGATTATTTGGTTTTTGATTCGCTTTCAAACCTTACAGTATACCAAAAGAAAGAAACCATTGTGAAATTCATTTCTCTTCTTGCAAATAGAATAAAGGCCACGAAGACTAAATCTATTATTTATGCCGTAAAGATAAACGACGACGAGGCTGCGATACAGCAAAGCAGCATGTATGTTGACAAGGTAATCGATCTTAGCAAGTAAATTCTGGTTTTTTTAACCAATTAAAGTTTTTAGAATTGCTCAAAGGTTTCTTCGAAAGGATAGATTATGATTCCGGTCGGTTTTTTTATTTGAACCGGGTGAATCTTAAGAGAATGATTTGTCGCCCTCATTTTCCTGATGCTTATTGCTCTTTTTAGGAAATTATCTCTTTTGTCAAGTAACATTACAATAACTCCGTCAGAAACAAATTCTTCTACCCCGTCCCTTGAAATCTGCATGCTTGCTTCGTCAATTTCGCAGATTGCTATCGTGGTTACCCCCATGTTTTTCATGGTTTTTGCAAGATCAAGAATGTTTCTTCGTGTCTTGAACTTGTCTTCAAAGTAAAGGTCAAGCACGGATATCGAATCAATGACAACTCTTTTTGCCCCAAGAGCTACGATGCTGTCCTGGATGCTCTCGACGAGCTTGTCAAAGTCATATATTTTTGGCTGAAGGATAAGGAGTTTTTTGTTTTTCTGGAGTTCGTCAAGGTTCCATCCGAACTGGTTCATCTGTGTTTTATTTGAAGAGTACCCTTCTTCAAGAGAAATATAAATTCCCTGTTCATCATTATTTGCCCCATATGCCAAAAAGTTCATCCCGAAAATGCTTTTTCCTGTTCCTGTTGCTCCGCTTAAGAGAACAAATGAGCCTTGGGGTATTCCACCATCAACTAATTCGTCAAAACCCTTGACGCCAGTCTTTAATCTTACAATTGATTTGCTATTTTCTTTGCCCGGGGCGGATTTTTTTGTTTTTTTTGCCATTTTATCAATCCAAAAAGTAAAATTTGTAAGCATTTAACTAACGCTTTACTCCTTTTTAAGCGTTGCTCCCCAAAAGTGCTTTTTCTTTGTAAACTGGTTCGCTTGAATTTTCCTTCATTAGAAAGGTATTTAAATGGTAAAATCATTTGATTATTCAATATATTAAGCTTAAAGGGAGGATAATTATGGATAATAAAGCACAATCCGCATTGGAATATCTAATGACTTACGGTTGGGCACTCGTTGTAATTGCAATAATAATAGCTGCGCTAGTATTCTTGCTCGGGCAGTCATCAACAACACTTAACTGCACTATGAGTCCTGCTGCAGGTGCACTTGGTTATGTCGATCATACTGTTGCTAGCGATGGAAATCTGACAATAAAGCTCAGAAATGACACGGCTAAGACAATAGTTATAACAAATATCGATTTGAACGGAGACTTCACTGGCGGAGATGTTAACGGAACTGCTTCGGCTGTTTCAGCTGCTGAACTGACGTTCACTGGAACTACAGATGTTCCTGGATGGATTGCAGGACAGAACTACAATGGAACTATAACAACAACTTACACAAGAAGTGGATTAACTCACACATCCGTTGCTAACTGTACAGGAAAGTCACAGTAAAATAATTGATTAGTTGTAATAGAATGGTAAATGCCGTTCTATTACTATTCTTTTTTTTATTTGAAAAGTGTTTTGCAGGGCAAAGCTAATGTCGGATAATTTTTAGCTGTTTTTTCAAACCAAGTGTTAATGTTGGTAATTTGCTCTTGATATTAAATTATTTGTATTACATTATTCCCTAAAACCATTTGGAACAAGAACACAGTTATGTAGTATATTGCCATCGAAACTATCAATATTATCGGGAAGTATCTGATTCCCGCCAGTTCACGATTGTATCTAATTATCCCAATCAAAAGACTGGCAAAGAACGAAGTAATCATAATTGAAACCGCTGCAAATAGTTTGATTGATTCTACGGTGATGGTGTTCACTTTAACGGCTCTCATCATTATCCCAGAAAAAGGAACGCCCGATCCGCTCATAGACGGAGTAGTTATTGAAACATTAGTTTGTTTAGTTATCATGCCTGCTACAGTAGTTCCCGCCCCAAAAAGCAGGGGCGCTCCGAATATGGATGCTATCATTATCAAAAGAATGTACATTGATATGTTCGCATTAATTTCTTTTTTAAGCGCTTCTTCATCCCTCAAGTCCTTTGCGATTCTTAAAAGAAGCGTTCCAAGTTCTCCGCCTTTCTTTATTCCTTCAGTAATGAGCCAAACTGTCTTTTGAAGAAGATCCGATTCAATATTCGCCGACATGTTCTTTAGTGCTCTGTCAAATGAAAGACCTGAAAACATTTCTTTTGCCGCCCTTTTTAGCAAGATCCCAAGTTCTCCAAATTCAGGCCTTGAGGATTCAATAAGCGCATTTTCTATCGTGAGTCCGGCGCTGATATTTGTGGATATAAGTTCAAGTGCATCGGGCAGGCTTGTATTCACTCTGTTTGCTCTTGTCATTGCGTAGTAATCAATTAGCAAGAATATTGACCCTAACATCATTAGCGTGGTAATAACGAAAGTCAGAACTAGCGTGGAGGTGTCAAGCGTGATAAATGCGGCGATGTTAAGGGTAACAGCGATTGCAACAAAGAGAGGGAAGCCGAACAAGAATCCAACAACTTTTCTTGCGTTTATCTTCTCCCCGCCATAGCCAACTTTCTTTTGTATTATTTGGGATAGGTCTCTTGGAACGAGCCCTTCAATCTTCAGCCAGTTGCTCACATTAAACACTTCCCATAAGCATCGGTCTCTTTGATTTGATATACCCTATAAGCATGAATTGGAACAGTGCGATAATGGCCAAGAAAGTCCAAAGCATCTGGTTTGTGATGTTTATTCCTGGCAGAGAATTTAATACAAAGATAAATGTAAGTCCCATTGAGGGTATTATTACCCCAATCATCATGAACATTAGCGTGAGAACTCTAAGAGAAGATCCATAAGCTATGATTTCTATCTTCTGTTCCCTTTCAAGCGCACTAAGACTCTCATCAATAACTTTGTTCAGAGGCGATCCGGCCTTTAGTCCGCTGATTATTTGCCAAAGAACTTTTCGAAGGAAAGGGCTCGGGTTTTTTGTAGCAATATCTTTTAGTACTTCTTCTTCAGCTTCTCCAGAGTTGAGTCTTTTTGCTATGTCTTTGAAAACATTGCTCATTTCTCCAAGATTATGCATCGCAACGATTACAACCGCGTCAAATAATCCCACTCCCGCATTTATTTCCACAAGTATCATTTTGAGCCCGAATATTAGGTTTGAGTTTATTGATCTGACATTTCTTACAATGGTAATGCTTGCTCCGCCGAGTATTTTGACAAACACCATCATTCCCATTATTAATCCGAGCATTTCTGCAAGGTACATATATTGTGTGAGTTTGAGGATAATGAGAAGAATAATCATTAGTATTGATGTCGCTATTGCATAAAATGCAGAAGTGAACAGCGTCATTGCAAAGAATGCATCCGGGTTTAGATTCAGTCCAGATTGTTCAAGGATTAATGTGAATCCGGGGAAGAATTTTTGGACTATTTCTCCTACTCCTAAGAGTGGGCGAGAAAGTTTTTTTGCCTGCTTGTCAGTGAATGGGGCAAAGAGCATAGGACCTTCACGCTCCATGCATCTTTCTCATTTCCTTTATGAGTTCTTGGGGGTCGTCGTTCTTCTTGGCCATATCATATATTTTCTCCTTGTCAAGGTAATATTTTGCGATTACCATTCCAAGGTCGTTAAGATCAAACACTTCTCTTTTTACAAGCCATTCGAGGATTCTTTGCTTTTCCCAAAGCTCGTCATTGATTTGGTTTTCAGTGAGACCAGTGTGAACGCTTATTTCGTCAAAGAAACGTATGCTGTCTTTTTGTCTGAGTAATTGCTCCTTGATTGTATTGTGCCTGAAGAGGATATTGCTTTTTGCCATCTGTTCATCTCCTCTGTCTTCTACAACGATTTCAGACAGTTGGTAAACAGCTCTTTTTCCCGTTCTTCTGTTCCTGAAAAGCGTAATGTTAAGGCTGATTGATGAGAGCATTGCCTGTGGAAGCGACATTGGGGGGTTAGAGAATCTTCTAATAGTTTCTTCGGCAGTATCTGCGTGGAAAGTTGTGTAAACACTGTGTCCGGTGTTCATCGCTTCAAACATTACTTCGGCTTCTCTTTGCCTTCTTACTTCTCCAACAATTATTCTATCAGGTCTCATTCTTAGCGAATTCACGAGCAGGTCAAGCATCGAAATTTCTCCTTTTCCTTCAGTATTGGGCATTCTTGTTGTCATTGGTACCCAGTGAAGGAATTTTGGGAGAGTAATTTCCCTTGTGTCTTCAATAGTAATTATTCTTTGATTTGGCCTGATGAAAGAAGTGCATGCATTAAGGAAAGAAGTTTTTCCTGATGCGGTTCCTCCTGTGATTAGAATGTTAAGTTCATATTCAAATGCCATCCATATCATTGACATCGCTTCGCTTGTGATGCTGTTTGCAGATATGAGATCGGTTATTGTCCAAGGCTTTCTTCTAAATCTTCTAATAGTTATGGTGTTTCCGTTGCTTGATATCGGGCTTAGTGTGGCATTCGCTCTGTCTCCGCTAGGCAAGTGCGCATCAAGCAATGGCGCAAGCACGTTGATCTGCTTTCCAGATCTTCTTGCAATGATTGATGCAAAATTCTCAAGTTCTTTCTCCGATCTTATCTGGAAGTTTGTTTTGAGCCAGCCGCATTTCTTGTGGTAAACCCAGGCCGGGTCGGCTGATGAATTCAATACTATTTCTTCAATATCGTCATCGAGGAGTATATATTCAAGGTACCCTAAGCCGAGCATCTCATTTATCAAAAGCTCAACAAGCACGTCAAGCTTCTTCTTGTCTTCGCCTGTTATTCTGTTTGAAAGAAGTCTGTAAGCGAGATCGGAAAAGTCCTTCTTTACCTGTTCGGCAAATTTTAGATCAACCATCTTTTCTACGGGGAGCTTTGATTGGGACAGTATCTCAATCTTGACTTCATCAAGAGTAATTCTTGTTCCTTCTCCAATCTCGGGAAAAGAGATATCATAGAATGGGACGAATTCGCCCTCTTTTTCCCCCAACTGGATTATTACTTTGGCCTTGCAGTTATTGAGCTCGTATCTTTCGTGAGTGCATACGTTGAAGTTTGATTGAGGTCCGTGGGATTCTTCGTGGGCGTTAACTTTCTCTTCGCTCTTCTTGCGCACCAAAGAATGCAAGTGCTTCCCTTTTGTTTTTTTCTTTGCCATCCATTTCACCGTTAAGTATTATTCGCTCATTTCTCCCTTCTTGTTTAACACAAGCTTCGGGCTTCCTATTATTGGATACTCAATCTCAATCTTTTTTGTGTCTTCAAATACTTCTGCCAATTCTAAAACCCTTTTTTCGTTGATATTCATCTTTCTTGCAAGATCCTTTGCTGTTATTGATCCTTTTTGTTCAATGATATCATACATTTCGTCAAATATTGTATTTATTCCGCCCTTGTTATGCACCACAAATCCGCTCTTGGGTGTTGGTACTTTGGAGGGAACGTAGTCTTGAAGAATATTATTTTTAGCTTTAATAAATGTTCTCTTAGCTTCTATTTTGCGTTCTTTTTTTTGGAATATTCCAAATCCTGCGAGCGTTTTTCCCAAATCAAAGCCGGATCTTTCGGTTTTTGATTCCTTTATTTTTGGATGCTCCGGGGGCCTTTCTTTTTCTTTGGGCTTAGTTTCAGTTTCAGCCTTCATTGCTATCTTTTGGGCAAGTTGTTGTGCAGGGGAAGGGTCTTTCTTTAGCGTTTTGATATCAGCATTTCTTGTAGCAAATGCAACAGCAGGGCTCTTTTTCTTTTCGGCGCCATAGTGCGTCATGGCTGTTGCAAAGTTTCCTGTATCCTTTGCTATTTGCTTTTCAATCATCTCCATCTTTTTCCGGTAAGGCTCTGGGATGATATAACTCTTTGGCGCTTCATTTCCCTTTTTGCCCGGGGGGGTCAAGAACTCGATTTTTCTTTTTCGGTGCTCTGGAATAATTACCGGGTGAGCTTGATTGGCCCCTACAGAGGAAGAGTATTCTGTAACGTGAGTTTCTTTAGTTTTATCAGTATTTGTTTCTTTTTTTGCATCAGTGAAGTGCGGATTTTGCGGGCTAGGTCTTGCCTGCCTTGTGCTGTCGTGCGCAGGGTGGGTATCAGTGAAATGTTTTTTCTTCGGTATCAGATAATCCATTCCGGAAAGCATTGATGAGATGGTTTCTTTTTTGCTTACATGTACGTGGTGCTCGGGGAGTCTAGCAGTTTTTTCTTTGCACACAGGGGACTCATTAAGAAGCTCATTCATATCTATGCTTTCGCTTTCTCTTCTTTCGTCATGGACTCTTCCCACTTCATCCCAAATGGGGTCCTTTTGCAAAACCTTTTTTGGTTTCTTTACCTTGTTTTTTTTTGCCATAAAGTTTCCTTTTTGCTTTGATTTTTCTGATATTATAACACTTTTCAGCCTTTTTAACTTAACTCTTACAGTCCAAACATTTTGTTTCTTTTTGTTTTTTTGAGTTGCTTAGGATCATTTGTTCTGGCTTAGCCAGGAGTATTAGTTTGGTTTATTGTTATTGGCTTGTGAATCCGAACCCGCCCAGTTTTGGGATGTTTAATAGGTTCATATCGGGGCCAATTTCAAAGAGCGCGTTATCAAATTCTACGGTGTTTGATAGGCTTACTAGAGGGTTTGTTGTTGTGAATTGCCAGCCTGAAGAATTGTAGCTGAATATGACATGCTCGTTTCCAGTCGATCTGACATCCACGCTTCCCGCCTGTGAAAGATCTATATAATCATCAAAAGAAAAGAAGACTCCTGACGTATCGTTCCATGTTATTGTCAGCTTGACCGGATTTGAACATGCGCCGCAAAGGGGGAGAGTACTATCGGTGTTATTCGCATTTGCAGTCTCGTTTAAGTCTATTCTTATTGATTTTACATTTGCGGTGTTACTGTCAAAGTAAATCGCAGTGTTTGTTCCAAATCCTGTGGTCGGAGAGTGTCTTATTGTCATTTCCTTTCCGTGAGCATAAATCCTTCCAACATCTACTGCGCCGATATTTAGTCCCACAGTTCCGGGAAATTCTTGGACCAAAAACCCGTTAGCGTTTGACAGCTGAGTGGAGATTGAGCCTCTTGCAGAGGTGTTTGGGAATGTTTCAAAGAACGTAAAATTCGTGTCATTTTGCGCCCAAGTTATTTCCCCGCCTCTATAAACCTCTCGGGCAGTATCAAGCGCATTCTGCTCGATTTGCATTACTCTCTCTCCGGCTATGGCAATGTTCACTGTCGCATTTCCCGCGCCCTTAATCTGCTGGAGATTCACTGCCGTGCCTATGAGCATTATTGCCATAAAAAAGGTGGCTAATGTGATGAAGATTCCTTTGGAGTTCATTGCCCGTTCTCCGAAATAGCCGCGAGCGTTCATTGTTTTCTCACCCACACATCAAGTTTTGCAGAATTGTAATACCCTATCGCGTTTCCTGAATAGGTGTAGAAAACTTTTCTTGATTCGACATAGTCTACGGTACTTAACTGGGTGATTTGGTCGCCGAAGTAGAAGGTGGAATCAAGATTGTAAGTTCCTGCGTTTAGGATGTATCGTTTCACTTCGAGCCTGTATTTATATTGCGGCGAAATATAAGACGAAAATAAAGTATCTATGGAGGAACTATTGAGCCCTTGTATTATGTTTGCGTCAATCCCAGTCTTAAGCATGTCGTCCGCTGCGAATTTGTGGGCCATTTTTGTCAAAGAGTAGTCTTGGGGAAGCATGCTGGTTGAGACGAAAGCAATCGCAACTAATAGTATTACTGCTGCTACGAGCGCATCAAGAATGAAAGAAAATCCTTTTTGTCCTGAAGAAGCGACGTTTTCTCTTGTTCGTTCCCTACTTTTCATAGATTATCAGTACTCCTTTTTTTGGGGAACCATCCATCAGAAATGTCCTTTGTACTGCCATCGCTTTCTTTCCGCCCCTCGCGCCATAATTCAAATAAGTGTTTGAAGCGTCAGTTATAGTGACATAAAAATCGTATCCTTCTATCCCAAGCATTCTTTTCATCGAATTATAGTTCTGGAGCGCAAAACAGTCCACTTTTTTTCTTGAAACTTTTCCTGCCTCGTCGGCTATCCCTCCATTAAGGCAATTCTTGTCCGAAAGCATGTGGCTAAATGCATTGATTGAAGCGAGATGCATGTCTTGGGTGCTGTTCTCATACAGTGCAGTGTTTGTTTGAAGGTTTGACACCCAAACGCCTCCGGCAAAGATAAGCATGGCCATGAATCCTGCCACCATCAGGTCGTAGCTTTCAATCTGGCCCCTTTCTTCTTTGCCCAAAAGACTCATAAAAACCAACGCGCTCATATTTAATTCTCATTGCTTGAAAGTAAAACCACTCTTGTGGGTGTAGGAAATATTCAAATCCCCCGTTACTATTTGCATCGCCTTCTTTGTGGGCTCTGTGGAACAAAACACTCCGCTAAAAGGAGAAGTGTCGGAAGGATTATAGTTTACGAGTATTAAATCATCATTGAGGTAGAAGTTCATGTCAGCTCTTCCGGCCCATTTTAGCGAAGAGTTCTTCACTTCCCTAATGGCTTGCGCCAGCGAATCGCATGCGGCTTCCTCGTATATGGAAACCTTTCTTTCATCAATGAATCTGCTTTGCGACGATGTGTAGGCCAATACAGCAATTAGGAACACTAAAAATATTGCAGCCCAGATCA
>ERZ1292640.4471-Hain-H43-02um-R1-4471-length-10638-cov-9_pt1 | contig 10638 bp, 11 predicted proteins | sample MGYA00564404_ERZ1292640 | MGnify/ENA primary metagenome ERZ1292640 (study PRJEB36523, sample SAMEA6512636) | groundwater metagenome | collected 2019-01-08 | study: AquaDiva: Metagenomics assemblies of 32 groundwater samples | reverse complement strand
CAAGCCTGAGGCTGACGACTCCGTCAACGATTAGGAGCGTCACGCTGCGGCTGCGGTTTGCCTTGGACAGTAGGCGCAACTCCCCACTCCCTCCCCCACCCCTCCCTCGCCCCGCTGGGCGATGGCGGGGAGCTTCATTTGGCCGCGTGGGCTGCGACCGCGTGCATACATGACGGCAACTTGACTCCGACATGACGCGCTTCGCGCGTCAGGGCTCCCCTGCATCCGCATCCGCTTTCGCCCCCCCAACCCGTCGGGCTGGGCCGAGGAGCGCAGGTAAAAGCGGATCAGGGCTGGCGTTGTTTGAGCGAAGCGAGTTTAGCCAGACCCCGCTTTTACCGAGCACCGGAGGTTGCCCGGAGCGAAGCGGAGGGACCCAGACCATCGGGTCGCCTTTTTCTTTGCTTACTTTCTTTTTGGCGACGCAAAAAGAAAGTGAGTTGCCGCCGGGCAACCCCCGGCTTGTTGGCAAGCTGCAGCACTTTTAAAAAAATGATTAGTGAGCAAGCATGGATCCCGGATCAAGACCGGGATTGACAGATGCGGGAAGAGGTTGCTATGAATTCAATAGCTTCTTGCGACCGCCACATAAGGGCTGGAGGCCAAAAAGACTATGAAGAACGCGCTGCCACCGCCGCCACAGGCTGCTCAGCCTGCAAGCGCTGGTATTTCTGCCAGAGCGTTTCACGGTCTTCGATGAAAGCCGGGTTGACGGGAATACATGCCACCGGACAGACCTGCACACATTGCGGCTCGTCGAAATGCCCCACACACTCGGTGCAGCGATTCGGATCGATCTCGTAGATTTCCTTGCCCAGGTAAATCGCCTGGTTCGGGCATTCGGGTTCGCACACGTCGCAGTTGATGCACTCGTCGGTGATCAGCAAGGCCATGGTCAGCCCTCTTTCTGCGCCTGCTGCAGGGCGATGGCGACATTGGCGCTGACCATCTGGCCCACATCGCCGCCTAGCTTGCTGATCTCGCGCACCAGCGTGCTGCTGATGCATTGCAACGGCGCGTCGGGCAGCAAAAACACGGTTTCCACCTGGGGCCGCAGCTTGCGGTTCATCGCCGCCATCTGCGCCTCGTAGTCAAAATCGGTGAGGTTGCGCACGCCGCGCACCACGGCGACGGCCTGCTGGGCCGCGCAAAAATCCATGATCAGGCCGTCGAAAGGCAGGACGCTGACGTTGGCCATGCCCTGGGTTTCCTCGCGCACCTGCTGCAGGCGCGCGTCCAGGCTGAACAGCGTTTTCTTGTGGTGCGCCACGGCCACCCCGATGATGAGCCGGTCAAACAGCCCGGCCGCGCGGCGCACGATGTCCTGGTGCCCGAGCGTGAAGGGGTCGAAGGTGCCGGAATAAACCGCCACACGGGAACTCGGGGTGCTTGTCGCCATGCGGCAATTATGCCCGCCTGACCGCGGTGCCGCGAGTCCCTGCCGCTTGCAGGGCTACGCGCCTTCCAGCGAAACGCTCTTGCGCACCAGCAAGTGAAAGTGCACCGCACCGGCCTTGCCGCTGCGGTGCAGTTGCAGGCCGTAGTCGGCCAATGCCTCGTCGGTCCAGGCCTGCGGCGCCTCGAGGTAGACATAACCGGGCTCGGCCACCACCTGCGCCGCCGCCTTGAGCGCGGGCTCGAACAGCGGCGAGTCAAACGGCGGGTCCAGGAACACCAGTTGCATGCTGGCGGGTGTTGCCCGCCGGAGGACGGCGACGCCATCGCCGCGCTCCACCCGCACCATGTCGGCGTGCAGCCTGGCCTGCAGTGCCTTGAGCTGGTCCACCAGGCCGGCATCCTGCTCGCACAGCAGTACCTCGGCAGCGCCGCGCGAGGCGGCTTCAAAGCCCAGCACGCCGGTGCCGGCAAACACGTCGATACAGCGCCAGCCGGTCAGGTCCTGGCCCAGCCAGTTGAACAGGGTTTCGCGCACGCGGTCAGGCGTCGGGCGCAGGCCGGGCTTGTTGGCCACCGGCAGCTTGGTGCGTTTGTACTGCCCGCCGATGATGCGGATTTCGCCCGGCGGCACGGACTTGCGGCCCACCACCTTGCCCGACTTCGGTCGTGGCGCGGCAGGTTTGGGAGATTTGTTGTCGGAGGCTGGGGTGTATTTCATTTGCGGCGCTTGCGATCGATCCCATAAAAGGACGTGCCGTTCACTGGGACGTAGCTCCAAGGATAACAGTCACCATTTTCTCGGGCTGCAGCTTGCGCGCAAACGCGGCCTTGACCTCCGCGACACTGACTTTACCGATGCGGTCGGTCCAGGTGTCCAGGTAATCGAGCGGCAAATCGTTCCAGGCGATGTTGGCCAGGTTGCCGAGCAGCTTGCGGTTGCTGTCGATCAGCAGCGGGAAGCCGCCGATCAGGTTGTCCTTGGCGGCCTGGAGTTCGGCCTGCGTCGGGCCCTCGGCGACAAACTTCGCAACCACCTCACGCGCCACCCCGGTGGCCTGCGCGGCCTGGTCGGGCCGGGTCTGCAGGCCCACCGTGAACGCGCCGGCATGGCGGCCCGGTGAAAAATAACTGGAGACGCTGTAGCTGAGGCCGCGTTTTTCGCGCACCTCTTCGGTCAGACGCGAGACGAAGCCGCCACCACCCAGCACATAGTTGCCCACGGTGAGGGCATAAAAATCAGGGTCGTTGCGCTTGTAGCCGGGCTGGCCCATCAGCACATGCGCCTGCGCCGAGTCAAACGGGATGCTGATCATCTGCGCGCGCTCCAGTGGCGCCACCTCGGCCACCACCGGCAGCGGCGGCGCTGCCGCACAGTCGGCCTGCGGCAGGCGCGCGAGCAGCCCCGTCACCAGCGTGTCGGCCTGCGCGCGCGTCAGTGCACCCACGACGCTCACCCGGGCGTGGCAGGGCGTGATGTAGCGCGCATGGAAAGCCTGCATGTCGGCCACGCTGATGCGCCCCAGGCTGGCTTCGCTGGTTTCATGACCGTAGGGATGGCTGCCGTACACCGCTTCGGAAAAAGCGCGGGCCACCCGGTAGGCGGGCCGGGTGTAGGCCTCCTTGAGCTGGGCCAGCATGCGCTGGCGGTCGCGCTGCCACACCGGGTCCGGAAACGCGGGCTCGGCGATCTGGCGCGCGGCCAGCCGCACGGCCTGGCCCAGCAGGTCGGGCTCGGTCAGGCTGCGCAGTGAAAAGCTGAAGCGGTCGGATCCCGCCGATGCGCCGAACTGCGCGCCGAGATCGGCCCAGGCTTCGCCCAGCGCATTTTCATCGAGCGCAGGCTCGCCGCCGCGTGCCGCCACACCCTTGGAGAGCAACGAGGCCGTGATGCCGGCCAGACCGGCCTGGTCGGCCGCGACGCGACGGCTGCCGGCATCGAAGTCCAGCTGCACATCGACCATGGCGATGGCCGGGCTTTCGACCAGGTAGACCCTGGCGCCGCCGGGCTGCGTCCAGTGCTGCACCGGAATCGCGGCCCATGAAAACATGGGATAGAAAATGGTTGTAGCCCCCATCAACAGGGCGCCAATAGCTCTTTTTTTGATAGCACTTGTCACAACAGTTCCCGAAGAAGACAGGATGGAAGAGAAGGCCCCGTGCGGGCGGCGCGCGCTCAATGCCGCAGCCCCGCGGCAGGCACACGTTTGGCGCGGCCCGGGTCGGGCGGCTGCGGCAGCAGGTTGGCCAGGGTCAGCTGGTCGTCACTGAAATAACGCCCCGCCACGGCCTGCACTTCGGCGCTGCTGATGCTGCGCAACTGACTGATCAGGCGCTCGTCGGTGTCGAGCGGCAGGCCGTTGACCCAGTAGGCGCCCAGTCCGCGGGCCTGGCTGAACAACGCATCGAGTTTGTAGGTTTCGCTGGCCACCCACTGGGTCTTGACGCGTTTGAGTTCGGCCTCGCTGACGCCTTCGCGGGCAATCAGCGCCACCTGCTGGCGCAGGGCGTCGGCCACCTGGTCAGCGGTTTTTCCGGCAGCAGGCACCCCATCGAGCACAAAGACCTGCGGGCCGCGGCCGATCAGGCCATTGGACGCGCCAGCGCTGTCGGCGAGCCGGTTGTCGCCCTGGGTCAGGGCGCGTTCCAGCCGCGCGCCGCTGTAACCGTCGAGCACCGCGGCCAGCACCGTCAGGGCCAGCGCATCGCGGTTGAAGGCCTCCCCCGCACCCGGCGCGGCATCCGCCGGCGACTGCAAACCCGGCACCTTGTAGGACAGGCTCACATAGGCCTGGCTGGCAGGTGCCTTGAAGTCCATCCTGCGCAGCCCGGTCTGCACCGGTTCGATGCGCGGCTTGCGCGGCGGCACTGGTCGGGAAACCGCGGCGCCATAGTATTTTTCCGCCAGCCGCCGCACCTGCGCCACATCCACATCGCCGGCGATCACCACGGCCGCATTGGCCGGCACATACCAGCGCCGGTAAAACGCGCGGGCATCGTCGGGCGTCATGGCCTCGAGGTCGCTCATCCAGCCCACCACCGGGCGCCGGTAAGGCGACGCAACAAAGGTGATGGCGTTGGCGGCTTCGTACAGCAGTGCGCGCGGCGAGTCTTCGGTGCGCAGGCGGCGCTCTTCCTTGACGACCTCGAGTTCTTTTGCGAACTCCTCGTCGGCCCACTGGTTGCGGGCAAACCGGTCGGCCTCCAGGCGCATCACCTCCTCGAGTTTGTTCGAGGGAATCTGCTGGTAATAACCGGTGGCATCCCGGGATGTGAACGCGTTTTCGCGCCCACCGAGCGCCGCGACACGGCGTGAGAACTCGCCCGGCTTCAGGCTGGGTGTGCCCTTGAACATCATGTGTTCCAGCACATGGGCCACACCAGTGGTGCCATCGACCTCGTCCATGGAGCCGACCCGCACCCAGAGCATGTGCGCCGCGGTAGGCGCACGCCGGTCGGTCTTGACGATGACCGTGAGGCCATTGGCCAGCTGGAACTGCGTGACGGGGGTAGCAGTCTGGGCCACCGCGGGGCTGGCCAGAAAGAAGCCGAAGAGCAGGGAAAGAAGGGGGAGAAGCGTGTTGCGTGAGAGTGCCGGAAAGCGGATAAAACTGCCCATGAAATCCTGTGTGGTGTGTTTCATAGAATAGTGTGACTCCAAAGCACAACCAATGTTCAGTTTCTTCAAGAAAAAAAAGCCCCCTGCCCCCCCTGAGGCCGTGCCGGCAGCGGTACCGCCCCCTGCCCTGCCCGGCGGTGCGGCACCCGCTACGGCCCCGGCTGCAGCCACGCCGGCGCTGACCGGCGGCGGCCTGATCGGCAGTGCGCTGGTCACACCCATCGACATCCCGCTGCCCGGAACGATACCGGCGAGCCGCGAGCACTGGGTCAGCAAGCTGCGCTCGGGCCTGCACAAGACCGGCGCCAGCATTTCCGGCGTGTTCACCGGCAACCGCATTGACGACGCGCTGTACGAAGACCTGGAGTCGGCCCTGCTGATGGCCGACGCCGGCACCGGCGCCACCACCTACCTGCTCGATGAAGTCAAACGCCGCGTGAAAGACAGCGGCGTCACCCATCCGGTGGCCGTGAAGAACATCCTGACCGAGGCGCTCACACAATTGCTCAAGCCGCTGGAGCAGCCGCTGGTGATCGGCGAGTACAAACCCACGGTCATCATGGTGGCCGGCGTCAACGGTGCGGGCAAGACGACCTCGATCGGCAAGCTCACGCATCACCTGGCCAATGAAGGCGCGTCGGTGCTGCTGGCCGCGGCCGACACCTTCCGTGCCGCTGCGCGGGAGCAACTCGAAGCCTGGGCGGACCGGAACATGGTGGAGATCGTCAGCCAGGAAGGGGGCGATCCGGCGGCCGTGAGTTTCGATGCGGTCAGCGCCGGCAAGGCACGCGGCAAGGACGTGGTGCTGGTGGACACCGCCGGGCGCCTGCCCACGCAGTTGCACCTGATGGAAGAGCTGCGCAAGATCAAACGTGTCGTCAGCAAGGCCGATGCGACGGCGCCGCATGAGGTGCTGCTGGTCATCGACGGCAACACCGGGCAGAACGCGCTGAGCCAGGTCAAGGCCTTCGACGAGACCCTGCAGCTGACCGGCCTGGTCGTGACCAAACTCGACGGCACGGCGAAAGGCGGCGTGCTGGCCGCCATTGCGCTGTGGTCGCGGGAGCGCGCCAAGGCCTCGCCGGGACTGCGGCCCGTGCCGGTTTATTTCATCGGCGTCGGCGAAAAACTCGAAGACCTCGAAACCTTCAACGCCCGGGAATTTTCGCAGGCCCTGCTGGCCTGAGAGGCTGCGTTGCACCGCCGACCTGCCGGCGTTCATCGCTGCCCGTCAGCGGAAAGAACCTGAAAACCATGGCCCAGCTGTCCCTTGAAGAAGCCACCCGCCTTGCCTTGGAGGCGCTGCGCCATGCCGGCGCGGGACCGGCCATGGCGGCCAGCACCGCGAAAGCGCTGGTGCGCGCCGAGGCGCAAGGCCTGGCCTCGCACGGCCTGATCCGGGTGGCGCAGTACGCGACCCACCTGCGCAACGGCCGGGCTGACGGCAACGTCGTGGCCCGGGTGACGCGGCACCAGGGGGCGGCCGTGCTGGTCGATGCCGGCCAGGGCCTGGCCTTTCCGGCCTGCGATCTGGCCGTCGCCACGGCCATCGCGACCGCCCGCACGCTGGGTGTGAGCTTCGCCGGTGTGACCAACAGCCACCACTGCGGTGTGCTGGTCGATCATCTGCGGGCAGTGGCCGACGCCGGCCTGGTCGGGCTGGCTTTTGCCAACTCGCCGGCCGCCATGCCCGCGGCCGGCGGCAAACACGCCATCTTCGGCACCAACCCGGTCGCAGCGGCTTTTCCGCGGCGCAGCGCCGACCCGCTGATGATCGACCTGTCCCTCAGCGAAGTCGCGCGCGGCAAACTGATGGTGGCGGCCCGCGAGGGCCAGGCCATCCCGCTGGGCTGGGCGCTGGACAGCCAGGGTCGACCCACCACCGACCCGAAAGCCGGCCTGGCGGGCTCCATGCTGCCGCTGGGCGCTGCCAGCAGCCCCAAAGGCGCCATGCTGGCGCTGATCGTCGAGCTGCTGGTCACCGCCCTGCTCGGTGCGCAGTTCGGCTTTGAAGCTTCCTCGTTTTTTGTCGATGAGGGCAACGCGCCGCGCCTCGGCCAGGCCTTTGTCGTGATCAACCCGGGCGCGCTGGCGGGCCAGGACGTCTATTACGAACGCATGGAAACGCTGATCGCGGAAATGCTGGTGGACGACGGTGTGCGCCTGGCCGGCGCGCGCAGAATCGCGCTGGAACAGCAAGCCGGACAATCGGGGCTGACGATTCCCGATGCGCTGCACGAACAACTGCACCGGCTGGCGAAAATGCAGTAATTCGCCTGCTTTCGCAAACTTCAGTGATCCCTTACAGTGCCCTGTTAGCCGGCGGCGTTTCGACCGCGGCACCGGAGGCCCCATGAACCCCAGCAGCACACCCGACACATCCGATACATCCGCCGGTCCACGCGAGGTGGACCGCCTGCTCGCCCATTACGGCGAAAGCCACCAGAACCCGAAAAACGAGCTCATCCACTTCATTGCAATCCCGCTCATCATGCTGAGCCTGCTCGGCATGATGTTTGCGCTGCATCCCTGGGTCGCCTATCTTTTTGTCGCCGCCAGCATGGTGTATTACCTGCGGCTGTCGCTGGTTTTTCTGGGGACCATGGTGCTCTGGTCGGCCATTTTGCTGGCGCTGGTGCACGCCATGGGTGAGCGCGTGCTGCCGCTGTCGCTGGCGATTTTTGTCGGCGCCTGGATTTTGCAGTTTGTCGGCCACAAGCTCGAAGGCAAAAAGCCTTCGTTTTTCGAAGACATCCAGTACCTCTGGGTGGGCCCGCTGTTCGTGCTGAGCAAGCTGTTCGGCAAGCTGGGGATCCGCTGGTAGCTTCTACGCCTCTCTACCGGGCTTGAAGCGACGGCAGTTGCCCGCATATAAGCTGCTCTGACTCTTACGGGAAACCCTCACGTGCCCAGCTTCCTCAGCCGCGTCCTGTCCTTTCTCCTGCGTCTGGTCCTGTGGACCTTTGCCGCCATCTTCGCGGTAAGCCTGATGCTGGCCGGCCTTGTCCTGCTGGCGCTGGGCCTGCTGCGCTCACTGATCACCGGCCAGAAGCCCAAACCCGTCGTGTTTGGCAGTTTCCAGCGCTTCTCGTCCCAGGCCGCCTGGCCGGGTGCCGTCAAACCCGGCGCCGCGGCGCGCGAGTCAGACGTGGTGGACGTCGAAGTGCGCGAGATTCGCAGCGACAAGCGCCTGCCCTGATCACCCGGGGGCCTGAACCGGTTTCCGCCTCCTTCGAGGCCATGCACCGGCTCCATCTTGCTATGCAAACAATAGCTGTCCCCGCTTGACTGTATTGGGCTGGAGACCGATTTCATGCATAAAACCCGGCGCTGCCGGCCCCTTCTCCCCCCGCCCTGTTCCACCCGGATGGCGCCTGCGCCACCGCCAGACCGGGGCCTTTGGACGCCTCTTTCACTGCATCTTGGCCTACAAAAACGGTTGAACTAAAGCAGAAAATGGGACACAAACTAGGGTTATTACTTATTAGCCTTGCTCTATCAAAACCATTGAACCTATCGCTTAGCACTCTATCCAACAGAGTGCTAATATTACTTCTATAAAGGAGTTTCACCCTATGTCCTACGCTCTGTCCCCTCAAGTGGCCCCCGCGACAACCCAGTTGGCGCCTGCCAATCCGTGGTCGCTGCTGCCACCGCTGGGCAACCTGGATGCCTACATTTCGGCGGTGAACCGCCTGCCCATGCTCACGCTGGAGCAGGAGCAGGAATTTGCCCGGAAACTGAAGGACGAGAACGATCTGGACGCGGCCGGAAAGCTGGTGCTGTCCCACCTGCGGCTGGTGGTGGCCACTTCGCGCAAATACCTCGGTTATGGCCTGCCCCACGCTGACCTGATCCAGGAAGGCAACATCGGCCTGATGAAGGCGGTCAAACGGTTTGACCCGGACCAGGGCGTGCGCCTGGTCAGCTACGCGCTGCACTGGATCAAGGCCGAGATGCACGAGTACATCCTGAAAAACTGGCGCATGGTCAAGGTCGCCACGACCAAGGCCCAGCGCAAGCTGTTTTTCAACCTGCGCTCGATGAAACAGGGTTTCAAGGACGACGCCGATGTGGCGACGCACCGCGACACGCTGACCGAAGGCCAGATTGATTCGATGGCCAAAACGCTGAACGTCAAGCGCGAGGAAGTCATCGAGATGGAGCAGCGCATGTCCGGTGGCGACGTGTTGCTGGACCCGAGCCCGAGCGACGACGGCGAAGAGGCTTATGGCCCGATTGCCTACCTGTCGGATGCCACGCAGGAACCGACGCAGCTGATGGAGTCGCGCCAGCGCGACCACCTGGCCAGCGACGGCATCGCCACCGCGCTCGAAGGCCTGGACGACCGTTCGCGCCGCATCGTCGAGGAGCGCTGGCTCAAGGTCAACGACGACGGCTCGGGCGGCATGACGCTGCATGATCTGGCGGCCGAGTACAAGGTCAGCGCCGAACGCATTCGCCAGATTGAAGTGGCGGCGATGAAAAAAATGAAAAAGGTCCTGGCCGCATATGCCTGACCGTGCCTGATACCTTGACTGCAACACCGCGCAAGCGGTGATTGCCAAAGCCTGCATTCGACCATCGTCTGCAGGCTTTTTTTTGCCCCTCTGCCGGCAGGGTGCAGGGCGACGCTTCAGTTGCCCTGCAGCAGCAGGCGGATGTCCGAAGCCAGTGGCGCAGCGCCGCTGCCGTAGCGGCTGTACAGGCGCACCCGGCCCTGCGGATCGAAAATGTAGCTGCCGGCCGAGTGGTCCAGCGTGTAGCTTCCGGGCGTCTTGCCGTCGACCTTCTTGTAAAAGATCTTGAAGTCCTTGGCCAGCTGCGGCAGCTTGTCGAGATCGGGGCGCAGCGCCAGAAAGGTCGGATCGAAGTTGCCCATGTAGGCCTTGAGCACCTCTTGGGTGTCGCGCTCAGGGTCCAGCGAGACGAACAGGCCCTGTAGCCGTGCGCCGTCGGCCCCCAGCATTTTCTTGATCTCGGCGAGTTCGGCCATGGAGGTCGGGCACACGTCCGGGCACTGGGTGAACCCAAAAAAGATGACCACCACCTTGCCCTGGAAGTCCTTGATGCTGCGCGCCTGACCATTGTGGTCGCTCAGGGCAAAGTCGCGTGCATAGTCGGCACCAGTGATGTCGATGCTGGTGAACTGCGGTTTCTTTTCCCCGGAGCATGCGCCTAAAAGACCTGCAACGCCCGCCAGAAAAGCGCCTCCAGCTATTAATTTAATAGTGTTTCGTTTGCCGGAAGAAGCGGGAAAGGTGCTCATACGAGGTAATGGTCCAGCAGCAGGGCTGCGAATAAGACAGACAGGTGGATCAGTGAAAAGCGGAAGGTCTTGCGCGCCAGGGCATCGGAGTAATTGCGCCACAGGCGCCAGCCGTACCAGCTGAAACCGACACTCAGGCCAATCGCCACCACCAGGTAGAGCCAGCCGCTCATCTTGAAGACAAAGGGCATCAGGCAGGCCGCAAACAGCACCAGCGTGTACAGAAACACCTGCAGGCGAGTGAACTCGTTGCCGTGGGTGACCGGCAACATCGGCAAGCCGGACTTGCGGTAGTCCTCCACCCGGTACAGCGCCAGCGCCCAGAAGTGCGGCGGCGTCCAGAGGAAGATGATCA
>ERZ1292640.4470-Hain-H43-02um-R1-4470-length-10639-cov-18_pt1 | contig 10639 bp, 10 predicted proteins | sample MGYA00564404_ERZ1292640 | MGnify/ENA primary metagenome ERZ1292640 (study PRJEB36523, sample SAMEA6512636) | groundwater metagenome | collected 2019-01-08 | study: AquaDiva: Metagenomics assemblies of 32 groundwater samples | reverse complement strand
GCCGAGACCTGCGACGATGCCATCGCACTGGCGCTCGAGCGTGCACTCGACGGGATCGCGCGCCGACAGGGTTCCGACGTCGACAACTGGCAGTGGGGCCGCGAGCACCTCGCGGTCCACCGCCACCCGCTGTTCGACGGTGTGCCGCTGCTGCGCGACCTCGCCTCGGTGCGCTTTCCGTCCGACGGCGGCGCGCAGACCCTGAACCGGGCCCAGCCGTCCTATCGCGGGCCGCGGCCGTTCGATGCCGTGCACGGCGCCGGCTACCGCGCCGTCTACGACTTCGCCGATCTCGACAACAGCCGCTTCGCCATTCCGCTCGGGCAATCGGGTAACATGCTGTCGCCCTGGGCGCGCAACTTCGTCGACCGCTGGCAGGCCCTGAAATACATCGAGATCGGCGGTACCCGCGCCGAAGCCGCCCGCACCGCCGTCGGCACGCTCACGCTCGCGCCGCCGAACCGCTGACACTCAGGCGTTGACCTGATCTCTGCCGCACCCGATATTGAGTTTATGTTCAACACGAGCCGCGCCCACCTGTCGCGAATGCGCCGGCCCCTTCTTTGGAGTGGGGTGGAACGCTGACGCACGGGCGCTATTGGCCCGATCGATCTCTCCAGCCCTTCCCTGCGAAGGGCTTTTTCATGTCCGCACGCGACACGATGGAGAGTCCAATGACCAAATATCTGATCACCAGCGCACTTCCCTACGTCAATGGCGTCAAGCACCTCGGCAATCTCGCCGGGTCACTCCTGCCCGCAGATATCCATGCGCGCTTTCGCCGGCAGACCGGGCACGAAGTCCTGTTTCTTTGCGGTACCGATGAACACGGCACGCCCGTCGAGCTGGCGGCGCAAGCCGAGGGCATCCCCGTCTCCGATTATTGTGCACGTCAGCACGCGGTCCAGGCCGATATCTACCGCCGCTTTGGACTGTCTTTCGATCATTTCTCACGCACATCGGGCTCGACCAACCGATTGCTGACCCAGGACATTTTCCAACGCCTCGATGCCGCAGGCCACATCGAGGCGCGTACCATCCGGCAAGCATATTCCCCGACAGACGCGCGTTTCCTTCCTGACCGCTACATCGTTGGCACCTGCCCATATTGCGGCACCACCAACGCCCGCGGCGATCAGTGCGAGAGCTGTACGCGCGTTCTCGATCCCGAAAATCTGCTGTCGCCGCGGTCGGCAATCTCCGGAGCAGCGGACATAGAGTTCCGCGAAACGCGACATTTGTTCCTGAAACTGTCGGACTTTGACGGCAAACTCCGACGATGGATCGAGACTCACCCCGAGTGGCCCCTGTTGGTCCGATCGATAGCACTGAAATGGCTGGACGAGGGACTGAAAGACCGGTGCATCACCCGCGACCTCGCCTGGGGCGTACCGGTACCCAGACAGGGCTTCGAGGACAAGGTTTTCTACGTCTGGTTCGACGCGCCGATCGGCTACATCGCGGCGGCACTCGAATGGAGTGAAGCTGCGCCAGAGCGCGATTGGCATACATGGTGGGAGGGTGGAGACGACGTCCGCTACGTGCAATTCCTCGCCAAGGATAACGTACCGTTTCACACCATCAGCTTTCCCGCGACGATCCTGGGTTCGGGCCTGCCGCTCAAGCTTCCCGACACGATCAAGGGCTTCCATTGGCTCACATTCGACGGCGGCAAGTTCTCCACCAGCGGCCGGCACGGAATTTTTACCGACACTGCCCTCACGTTGCTCCCCGCCGATACCTGGCGATGGTGGCTCGCCGCGAACGCCCCGGAAGGCTCAGACACCGACTTCACGGTCGAACGGTTTGTCGATGGCGTGAACAAGGATCTGGCCGATACTTTCGGCAACCTCGTCAATCGTTGCCTCGTTTTCGCTGTCGCAACGTTTGGTTCAACGGTCCCGGGCCGAGGCGAAATCGGGTCGACCGAGCGCAAGTTGGCCACCGACCTCGGTGCGTGTTTGCAGCGACTACACGGCCACCACGAAACACTGGCACTCCGCAAAGCCGCCGAAGAGGTTCGCGCAATCTGGAGACTCGCCAACGCCTACCTTGCCGAAACGGCACCATGGTCAGTGGTCAAGCATGATCGCGATCGGGCGGCCGCGATTGTCCGGACTGCCATCAACCTTGTCAGAGTTGCGGCACTGGCCGCATGGCCATTCATTCCATCCGCCTCCGCAGAAGTACTGCGAAGCCTGGGCGATGACGCCCCGATCACGCCGTGGGTCGGGGACGGCGAAAGGGCGCTTGCGGGCGTTCCCGTAGGACGCCGCTTCCGCGTGCCATCGCTGCTGTTCAGAAAGATCTCCGCCGCCGACGTAACGCCTATCGCGGTTTGTCGCCCGCCAGGGTGACTCGGTGCATGACGCGGCGGTGGCCGTGATAGTCGTTGATCGGGTTGTGCATGGCCGCGCGATTGTCCCAGAAGGCGAGCGACCCCGCTTCCCAGCGGAAGCGACAGGTGAACTCCGGCCGGACCTGATGTGCCCACAGGAAGCGGAGCAGCGGCAGGCTCTCCGCCTCGGTCCAGTCCTTGATGTGCGCGGTGTGGGCTTCGCTGGTGTAGAGCGCCTTGCGGCCGGTCTCGGGATGGCTGCGCACGATCGGGTGCTCGGCCGACAAGACCTTGTGCTCGGCACCTGCCGCTTTCATGCGATCTTCGCGGGTCTTGGTGACCTCGGCCTTGATCGAAGAGCTCACGCCCATCAGCCCTTCCAGCGCCTGTTTCAGTCCGTCCGACAGCGCCTCGTAGGCGAGGTACTGGTTGGCGAACATGGTGTCGCCGCCGTAGGGTGGTACCTCGCGGGCGAGCAGCATGCTGCCCATCGGCGGCTCGGCGAGGTAGGTCGTGTCGGAATGCCAGATGCCGCCGAAGTTGTTGCGCTCGTGCTCCAGCTTCACCACCGCCGTGATCAGCGGCGCCTCAGCGAGGCCCTTGAGTTGCGGATACTCCATCGGCACGCCGAAGCGGCGCGCAAACGCGACCTGCTGCGAGGGTGTCGCCTGCTGGTCGCGCAGGAAGATGACGAGATGGTCGAGGAAGGCCTGGTGCATCTCGCCCACGACGTCATCCCCGAGGTCACGCGAGATGTCGACGCCGTGGATTTCCGCGCCCAGCGCTCCGGCGATCGGCCGTACTTCGATGTGTCGGTAGTTGCGCATCTGTCTCATCCCTTCGTCCACGGGGGTGCCGTCTTCGCCATGAATGCCTTGATCCCCTGGCCCGCCTGCGGCCGGCGCAGGAGGCCCGCGAGACTCTCCGCCGCGTCGTCGAGCACGGCGCGATCATCCTCCGTCGCGCAAGCCAGCACCAGACGCTTCACGGTCGCCAGCGCCTGCGGTTCCATCTTCAGAATGTCGTCGAGCAGGCCGCGCAGGATCGAGCCGAGTTCCGCCGTCGTGCGGTAGAGGTAGCGGCCGATGCCCAGGCGATGGGCTTCGGCGGCATCGACCACCCGGCCGCTGACCGCGAGATCGCGCGCCGCCCCCTCGCCCAGCCGGCGCACGACGAAGGGGATCACCTGCGAGGGAATGAAGCCCACCTTGGGTTCGGGCAGGCCGAATCTCGCGCTGTCGTGCAGGATCACCACATCAGAGCAGCAGGCCATGCCGAAGCCGCCGCCCACGGTCGAGCCTTCGACGACGGCGATCGTGGCTTGCGGCAAAGTGTTGAGGGCGAGCAGCGCGTCGCCGAACTGACGATAGGCCGGCACCAGCGGATCGGCCGCGCCGTTGGCCGGCTTTGGCGGCATGTCGGCCATGGCGTCGAGATCGCCGCCGGCACAGAAGTGCCCGCCGGCACCACGCAACACCAGCACGCGGCAGGTCTGGTCGTCGCGCACCCGGGCGAAGGCATCCTCGAGTTCGACCATCATGTCGTGCGTGAGCGCGTTACGACGCTCCGGCCGGTTCAGCACCAGCCGCGCCACCGCGCCGTCCCGCTCGAGCTTGATGTTGGCGTAAGTTCGTCCGGCCATGGGCAAAGTCTTAGCGGGCGGGTATCCTGCCAACAAGATGATGCGTTTCGCGGTTCCGCTGCTCGCAGCGATCTTGTCGGTTTCCTCCGCCGCGGCGCAGGATTGGAGCCAGGTTTCGACCCCGTCGCCAGGGCCGACCCAGGTCATCGGCTTCTATTCCGCCGGCTGCATCCAAGGCGCGCAGGCCCTGCCCACCGAGGGACCGGGCTACGAGGCGATCCGCCTCAGCCGCAACCGCAACTGGGGCCATCCCGTCACCCTCGATTTCATCAAGCACTTCTCCGAGCAGGCGCGCGCAGCCGGTCAGAGCCAGCTCTACATCGGCGACATCGGCCAGCCACGCGGCGGTCCGCTGACCTTCGGTCACGCCAGCCATCAGGTCGGCCTCGACGTCGACATCTGGTTCGAACGCCAGCCCGGAGCGCGCCGTGCGCCGGCCGAGCGCGAGAACCCGCGGCTGCGCTCGCTGGTGCGTTCGGACGATGGCGGCATCGATGACACGGTGTTCACCGACCAGCACATGGCGCTCTTGCGCATGGCCGCGACCACGCCGGGCGTCGACCGCATGTTCGTGAACAAGTGGATCAAGGAGCGGGTCTGCAACACCGCCACGGGCAACCGCGGATGGCTGCGCAAGCTGGTGCCCTGGCTCGGTCACGACGAGCACTTCCACGTCCGCCTCTATTGCCCGCAAGGCAACCCGCAGTGCCAGGCGCAGGCGAGCTACCCCGACGACGACGGCTGCGGCGAGGCACTCGACCTCTGGTTCAAGCGTCCGCCGGTGCAGATGCCGGCGCCCGGTGCGACGATAAAGTCCTACCGGCCCAAGCTACCCGGCGCTTGCCAGCAGGTGCTGAAGGCGCCCTGAGCGCCGGTCAGACGTTTCCGCAGGCGTCGGCGCGGGCGCGGGCTTCCGTGTCGATCGGCTCCCATCCACCGACCGTCAACAAGCGCCGCCACTCTACCACGCTCGTGCCGCCGCCAGTCCGCCGTATGATGTAGTTGATGGCCATCTGCGTGCCATCGCCCAAGGCGAGCGTCACCGTCGCCGTGCCAGCCTCGGGCTGGATCCGCGGGACTCCGGTGAACCCGCCGACAGGCTGCGCGGCGAGGCAATTCGCCATGACCGTGTAGGGAACGTTGTAAGTTGCCGACCAGACCGGCGGGTCCGGCTGGGGCTTGGTGGTGATTCCGGTGGTGGTGCAGGCGGCAACGCCCGAAGCGAGCAGAGCGGCGCATAGGATTCGTGTCGTCATCGCTCGCTTCTTCCCCTTCTATTCACCTTGGCCCAACAGCGTACCGGCGCGGCGCGACGCACGGAAGAACCATTGGAATATCTGGAAGCCGACCACCAGATAGACCACCGACAGGCCGAAGGCGATGGCGAGCATATCCCAGTGCACGGTCTTATCCGCCAGGATGGAGCGCATGCCTTCGAAGACATAGGCCGGCGGCAACCCCCAGGCGATCACCTGCAGCCAGTGCGGCAGCACCGTTACTGGATAATAGACGCCACTCACCGGCATCAGGATGAAGACGGCGGCCCAGGCGAAGCTTTCCGCGCTCTGGCCGACGCGCATGATCATGCCGGACATGGCAAGCCCGATCGACCACGAGAACATCTGCAGGATGGCGAAGAAGGCCACCAGCGGCAGGCCGAGCGAATAGATATTGTAGCCGAAGAACGCCCAGGCCATCAGCGACACCGGGATCAGGCCCAGCAGCGTGCGCAGGAGGGCCGCGATGATGATGCCGGTCGCCATCTCCCACGAGCGGATCGGGCTCACGAACAGATGGCCGAGGTTGCGCGACCACATCTCCTCCAGGAAGGCGATGGAGAGCGAGAGGTTGCCGCGCACCACGACTTCCCACAGCAGCAGGCCCGACAGCAGCACGCCCGCAGCCTGGGCCACGAACGAGGCCTGCGGCAGCAGGTACTGGGTCATGAAGCCCCACATCACCATCTGCACCGCCGGCCAGTAGATCGAATCGACCAGCCGCATGATCGAGCTGCGCCAGATGTAGATATGGCGCATCACCAGGGCGTAGATCCTCTCGATGGAGCCGATCACGACGCGGCCTGCCCCTTCTTCAGCACCTCGAGTCCACGGCCGCGACCGCGCGCCATGTCGAGGAACACCTCCTCCATGTCCTCGCGGCCGAAGCGCTCGATCAGCTCGCGCGGGCTGCCGCGCTCGAACACGCGGCCGGACTGCAGCAGGATCACGTCGTCGCACAGCCGCTCGACCTCGCTCATGTTGTGCGAGGCGAGCAGGATCGTGGCGTGGGTCTCGCCCTGGTACTCCTTGAGGTAGCTGCGCACCCAGTCGGCCGTATCGGGATCGAGCGAAGCGGTAGGTTCGTCGAGCAGCAGCACGTCGGGCCGGTTGATCAACGCCTTGGCGAGCGCCACGCGCGTCTTCTGCCCGGCCGAGAGCTTGCCCGCCGGACGGCCTAGGAACTCAGAGATCTGCATGCGCTCGGCGATCTCTTCGATGCGCCGGTTCACCTGCTTCACGCCGTACAGGCGCCCATAGAACAGCAGGTTCTGCCGCACCGTGAGGCGATGCGGCAGGTCGACGTAGGGCGAGGAGAAATTCATGCGCGGCAGGGCCGCGTAGCGCCGCTTCAGCATGTCGACGCCCAGCACCTCGATCTGGCCGGACGTCGGCTCCAGCAGCCCGAGCAGCATGGCGATGGTGGTGGTCTTGCCCGCCCCGTTGCCGCCCAGCAGCCCGAGCACGGTGCCGCGCGGCACCGTGAAGGTCAGATCGTCGACTGCGACGATCTCGCCGTACATCTTGCGCAGATGCCGGACATTGATGGCGGGGCTATTGGGCATGACGGCATCATAATGCCCTGATCGCCGCTTCGATGCGATCGAGGCCCTTGCTGAGACGATCGGCCCCCGACGCGAAACAGAGGCGGATGTTGCCGGTGCCGCCCGGCCCGAAGGCCTCGCCGGGTGCCAGGCCCACCTTGTATTCCTTTGCCAGCTTCTTGCAGAAGGCCATGGTGTCGTCGACACCGTCGACGGAGAAGAAGGCGTAAAAGGCCGCTTCCGGCCGTGCGATGGTGACCTTCGGCAGGCCCGACAGGCGCTGGAAGACCTGCTCGCCGCCGGCCCGGCAGCGCTCGACCATCTGCGCCAGAAACTCGTCGCCCTTCTCGATCGCCGCGATCGCGCCCCTCTGCAGGAACGCCGGCGCGCCCGAGGTGTTGATCTGGACGAGCTTGGCGATCTGGTCGCCGAGCTGGGCAGGATGCGTGAGCCAGCCCAGGCGCCAGCCGGTCATCGCCCACGGCTTGGAGAAGCTGTTGAGCACGATCAGCGGATCGTCGGGGCCGGCGTGTTCCAGGAAGGACGGGGCCACCTGCCGGCCGTCGGGCCGCTTGGTGTAGATCAGCCGGGCATAGACCTCGTCGGCCATGATCCAGATGCCGCGCTTGCGGGCGAACTCCAGCAGCGCGCGCTGCTCGTCCGACGACATGGTCCAGCCGGTCGGATTGCCCGGCGAGTTGACGAAGATCGCCCGCGTGCGCTCGTCGACGGCATCGAACACGCGCTGCAGGTTGAGCGTCCAGCCGCCCCGCGCCGTCCGTTCGAGCGCCACGTATTTCGGCACGCCGCGCACCAGCTTGGTGGCCGAGGTGATGTTCGGCCAGATCGGCGAGACGATCACCACGTTGTCGCCGGGATCGAGCAGCATCTGGACGGAGAGCAGGATCGCCTGCATGCCGCCCGTCGTGACGCTGATGCGGTCGACGGGGCAGCTGATGCCGTAGAGCCGCTCGGTGTAGGTGCTGAGCGCCGCGCGCAGCGGGGGAATGCCGCGCTGCCAAGTATAAAAGGTCTCGCCCGCCTGCAGGGCTTTGGCCGCTGCGTCGCGCACGAAGTCGGGCGTCACGAGGTCGCCCTCGCCGAACCACAGCGGCACGACGTCGGGGTCGCCGAACACGCTCATGGCGACATCGGAGATCGGCGATTCGGGCAAAGTCCCGATCGGGCCGCTCAGCGAGGCGGCAAGGCCCGGCGGCAGGAAACGAGTGTCAGTTTGCATGGACTCGGAACTAGCGCATCGCCCTGCGCCGCGCCAGCGTCCCAGGCCGAGACTTTCTCATAGGCGTCCTCATCTGCGTCCCCACCGACATCCCGGGATCACTCAGGCCGTTCCAGCCAGTCGTGTTCGAGCATGCGGAGGCGGCCGGTGACGGAGAGCAGGAACGCCGTCGACCAGCCGAACAGGATCAGTCCGTTGCCTGCCTCGATGGCGCCGAACAGCCGCCATTTGCCGTCCAGGACGATGTCGCCATAGCCCAGCGTGGTGAAGGTCACGGTCGAGAAATACAGCGCCGATTCGAAGTCGTGGACTGCGCCGATCGCCCAGAAGGCAAAGCCGTAGAGCCAGATCTCGACCGTATGGATGGCGACGATGCCGAGGACGACGAGCAGGATGACGATGAGTTGGCCGACACGACTCTCGTGGGGCCGCAACCGGTGTGCGCGATTGCGCAGTATCCACAGGAGCCCAAGCAGCCCGCCGAGATGAATGGACACGGTCAGGCTGACCATGAAAGTGGCGAGCGCGAGATTGGCGATCATGGCATCATGATCGATCCTCGTCGCCGGGCAGGCAACGAGCAATCCGTCGCTTCGGGCGAACATTGTCCGGCGCGCGGCTCGGATGACAGTACGGCGGCAACACGTTACGCTGCGGCCGGGAGGGCGCATGGCAAACGAAACCAACGAATCAGGCCTTAAGACCTGGTTGGCCGAGCAATATGGCGGCACCTACGCCGACGGCCGACGCTGCGACGAGCTGGGCTATTTGCAGTGCAAATTGATCCTCAAGCCCGACCGCTTCACGTCCATCCATGTGTTCAAGGAATTCGCCGCCCTGGTGCAGCGCGCCGCCGCGGCGACCGGCGTCGGCTATCAGCACACGCCGAAGTCGCAACTGCGGCCCGAGGTGCGCGAGGTCCTGTTCCTCGATACCGGCGACTACCACCTCTACAACAACTCGTTCATCTGCCGGCGGCGCATCGCCTACGAGGACGGCTTCGCCATCGGCGATCCCGAGATCGTCTTCAAGTACCGCAGCGACGATATGGCGAAGGCCCAGGCCGTCGACGTGCGACCGCAAATCGACGGCAAGTACAAGATCAAGTTCAAGCTCGAGATCATGCCGCTCAAGGACCGCATCGGCGGCATGCGGCGCCTGCTGTCGCACAATGTCGAGTTTGGCCTGAGCCAGGCGCCCCAGGCGGCGCGCATCGTGATGTCGTCGCTCGGCCACATGTCGCTGCCGGAACTCACCCAGATCTTTCCGGCCCTGTCGGTGATCTCCAGCGACGGGCCCTCCGACGTCTCCCTGGTCAACCAGACCATCGTCGAGGAACTGCTGCAGGACATCTGCCTCCTCGATTTCGGCCATCACACCGCGGCCACCGCCAATCTCGCCCTGTGGCGTTCGCGCGGCGATCACCATGGCTTCGTCGGGGAATTCGCCTACCAGCTCCGCTTTCCCGGTCCCGCCGACATCAGCCATAAGGCGCTGCTGGCCTGCGAGCGCTTCTTCATCGAATTGCAGCAGGTCGCGGGCGACTGGCTGTCGCTCACCACGACCAAGACCGGCGCGGTCTACCGGCTCAAGGGTAATCCGCCGCAAGCCCACGAATGAACACCCGCGCCGCCGTCCCGCCGGCCGCCAAGCTTCCGGTCGCCCCGCCGCCTACGCTGTGGCGGCTGTTCACGGCGTTCCTGACGATGGGCGCCACGAGCCTCGGCGGCGGCGTCATCGCCTATCTCCGCACCGGCCTGGTAAGCCACTACCGCTGGCTCGACGACGAGACCTTCGTCGAACTGATGGCGATCAGCCAGAGCCTGCCCGGCCTCAACGCCACCAACATGTCGATCCTGTCCGGCGATCGGCTGCGCGGCTGGCCGGGCGCCTTCCTTGCGGCCCTCGGCATGTGCCTGCCTGGCGCCACGCTGATGACGGCCGCCGCCTTCGCCTACGGCGTCGGTGGCGACGACCCGATATCGAAGGCCTTCCTGCACGCCATAGCGGCCGGTGCCGTCGGACTGATCACGGTCGTCCTGGTGCAGCTCGGTGCCAAGGTGCTGGTCGAGATTGCCGATTATGCCTTCGTGGTGCTGACCGCGGTGCTGGTCGCGTTCCTCAATGTGCCGGTTCTCTACGCCCTGTTCGGTGTCGGCGCGCTCGCCATCTGGTGGCACCGGCCGCGCAAGACCGGGGCCGGCAAGGTCGCGGAGCCGCTCTCCAAGGATCCGGCGTCATGAAGCAGCTCCTCGATCTGGCCACTGTCTTTGGCTACATCTCCCTGCTGACGGTCGGCGGCGGCATGGCGGCGTTCCCGGAGCTGAAGAACCTCACGGTCGACGTCCACCATTGGGTCACCTTCCCCGAACTCATGCACTACTACAGCCTTGGCCAACTCGCCCCCGGCCCCAACATGATGATGGTGGCCTCGATCGGCGCCCAGGTCGCGGGCCTGCCCGGCGCGGCGGTCGTCCTGGTCGCCTTTATCCTGCCGACCGGACTCCTGACCTTCGGGATCGGGCGGCTGTGGAACCGCCTCGCCAACTGGCCGTGGCGGCCGTCGATCCAGCGCGGCCTGGGTTCGGTATCGGTCGG
>ERZ1292640.4468-Hain-H43-02um-R1-4468-length-10642-cov-4_pt1 | contig 10642 bp, 10 predicted proteins | sample MGYA00564404_ERZ1292640 | MGnify/ENA primary metagenome ERZ1292640 (study PRJEB36523, sample SAMEA6512636) | groundwater metagenome | collected 2019-01-08 | study: AquaDiva: Metagenomics assemblies of 32 groundwater samples | reverse complement strand
GAAGACAACAGCTACGCTCCATCGTATCGGGAAATCGCCGAACACTTTGAACTCTCCTCCCCTGCAACGGTGCATGGCCACATCCAGTCGCTCGTAGAGAAAGGCTTAATCAACATCGGCGAAGAAGGCGAAGCGCGTTCAATCGAACTTGTACAAGAAACACCGAGTGGTTCATCTGTTTTTCTTCCTCTGCTTGGACTTATCACTGCTGGTGCACCCATTGAAGCCGTGGAACAAAACGAGGCCATGGCTGTTCCAACTGACTTTGTTCTGGATAGTGCCAACTCCTATGTGCTGCGTGTAAAAGGGCGATCGATGATCGAAGACGGCATTCTTGATGGAGATTACGTCGTTATCGAGCGCAACCCATCACCACGCAACGGCGAAGTAGTCGTGGCACTTCTTGACAACGCATTCGCCACACTCAAACGTTTTTACCGCGAACGAAATCGTATTCGCCTTCAACCCGCCAACAGCTCCATGGATCCGTTGTATGTCCAAGACTGTATTATTCAAGGAGTCGTGAGGGCTGTGATTCGTAAATTTCAACCTGTGTAGAATTCGCGGGAGGGCCCTCCCGCGACTGACAATCTGAGATCCCATGACGAGGTGTGAAGGGATCCACACCTGGCCGTGGGATTTTAGTTTGCCAACTTACTCTTAACGATCCTTGAAACCTATGTCTACCGCTACGCTTCGTTACCACGCGATCACTCTTTCATTTCTTCCAGGTCGTCGGGAAGAACACGTGCTAAAAAGTCTACGTACTTTGCGTCTGCGCACCAGCCGCCGTCGCGCAAAGCAGGCTGTGCGCTATGTATTGAGTCGGATATCCATTGGATCTAAATCCTCCTAATCTTTCCTCCACTACCACCTACAACCCCTCGGCCGTGCCCGTCCTATGGGCGAAGCTACTCCCTATCACCTTTCTTATGCACGAACTCCTCAATGACCCCATAGATGTGACAGTCTCATTTAAAGACAACCGCGTGGTTCCCCATGCGATGCGCTGGAATGAACGCGATTACAAAATCGACAGCGTAAATTTGGTTCACACAGCGCATGAAGGAACCAAACGCGTTTTCTATTTCTCCGTCTCCGACGCCGCCAACTACTTCAAGCTTAAACTCGATCCCGAGTTTCTCGAATGGCGGCTCGTCGAGCTCTACACCGACGGATAAAGATGGAACGAATCGTGTTACACATCGACATGAATTCGTATTTCGCCTCTGTGGAACAACAGGCGAATCCATTTTTGCGCGGCAAACCGATCGGGATCACGGGCAAGTCGCAAGAACGCTCGATTGTGGCCACGGCGTCGATTGAGGCAAAGCGGCTTGGGGTCAAAACGGCGATGTCGACTTGGGAAGCGAAAAAAGTCTGTCCGTCGATTATTCTCTGGCCAGGCGATCCAGAAAAATATTCCGATATCATGCATCGCTTCAACGCGATCTATGAATCATTCACGCCAAACGTGGAGCCGTTTAGCGTGGACGAAAGTTTCTTGGACATAACCGAGGAGGCCGAAGATTATCTGGGCGCGATCTGCATGGCCCAGATGATCCGCTCGCGCCTGCGAGATGAGCTTGGTGAATGCATTACGGCCTCGATCGGTATTGCGCCCAATAAACTCATGGCCAAGCTCGCATCAGGGCACAAAAAACCCAATGGCCTCACGGTCGCACGTCCGCAAGACGTCCTATCTCTGTTGGACGAGTGCGATCTCGAGGATCTGTGCGGCATCGGTCCACGCATTCATGAGCGGCTTCGTGCGTTGGGAGTCGAGATGTTTCAACAACTGCGCGAGTTTCCACTCGAGAATCTTCAACACGAATTTCACAGCTACGGCACCTGGCTCTACGAAGCCGCGCACGGTCGCGACTCTTCCGTGATCGTTTCGCCAACGCGCGGAGGTGTTCGAGGAGCAGGCGATAAGGACACAAAATCCTACGGTCACTCCTACACTCTGCCGCAAAACACCGACGACCCACGCATCCTCAAACGCTATCTTTTCGGCCTCGCGGACAAGGTCGCTTGGCGTATGCGTCGCGACGGTGTGGCGGCTCGGCGAGTCACCGCTTTTGTGCGCTTCGGTAATTTCTCCGACCACGGTGAACAACGTACCTTCTCTGAACCCGTAGCCGACGGCATGCGGCTCTTTCAAATCGCGTGGAAAATTCTTGAGCCCGTGGGACTTGTCGATGTCCGTCTTGTCGGTCTTTCTGCCTCACTCCTCTCACGCGGTCTCGCCCAGCCATCGCTATTCAAAAAAGAACGGAAGATGGCAACCGTTCTGTGTGCACTGGACGAACTCCAGAGTCGATACGGTTCTGGCGTTTGGAAACGTGGATCTACCTTGCCAGTCGAGTTCAAATCTCGTTCAAGCGGATTTCACTTCGATCATGAAATTTAATTCCCAAACTCCCCTTCGACCAAGTGCGTCCCGGGATCTGAACTTCCTTCGTACTGATTCACTGTGATGATCACCTGAGTGTAATTGGAATAATTCTCGTCATCAGGTGCCTCCCACTCGAGTACGAAATAGCCTTCTTCATCCGTCACCATCTCGCCCAGCGAAAAAAAGCTGTAAGGTAATCGACTCAAGAGCCAGACTTGATAGTATGAAACTTCCCGATCGATCTGCGGGAGCGATGTTTTCATTTCAAAATAATATCGATCGTCTTTCCCACCTCTTGTTGCCTCGCCAACGCGCTCGCCGGTCGTGACCAACATGAGCTTTGCTTCACGACTCTCTACATCAATCGCTCCATCAATAACGGCCTGCGAGATCGGATCAGGCTTGAGCACATCGGCAATTGATGACACGATCGACTCCTCTGCGACAGGCTCAGACCGAAACCATCGCACTGCAAAAATAAATACAATAAATAACACGAGCACCACGACTGCGGTCACGGCTGTCGATCCCCAACGTCGCACGCGATTGCTTCGCTCGGACAGCATACTTAGGCAGCGCGTTTTACCGCTTCGGCAACGACGTCCGCGAGGCCTGCTTCAAACGGCGAAGGCATGATTTTCTCGGCAGTCGGTTCCGGCACGAGTTTGGCAAGCGCGTGTGCCGCCGCAACCCGCATAGCCGGAGTGATCCGACGCAGACGACCTTCGAGTGCGCCTTTGAAAATTCCGGGGAACGCTAGTACATTGTTCACCTGATTTGGAAAATCTGAACGCCCAGTGGCAACGATCGCCGCACCACCCGCGCGTGCAACATCGGGCATAATCTCAGGGATCGGGTTGGCCATCGCAAACACGATTGCCTTATCCGCCATCGTGCGTACCATGTCCGCGGTCACAAGTCCTGGCTGACTTACTCCGATAAACACATCTGCGCCCACAAGCGCATCCGCGAGACTCCCTGTCCGACCTTCTGGGTTGATACGCGCGGCGAGTGCTTCCTTGTACGAATTCATCCCATCACGTCCTGGAGCAATGATACCTTTGGAATCGATCATCGTGAGCTTGGTCATCCCCGCTTCAAACAATAGATGAGTGATTCCCATGCCAGCCGCGCCAGCACCCGAGATCACAACCGACACCTCCTCGAGTTTCTTGCCGACAACTTTCAGCGCGTTTAACAGCCCCGCAAGTACCACTACGGCCGTGCCGTGTTGGTCATCGTGCATGACCGGAATATCGAGCTCCTCGATGAGTCGACGTTCAACTTCAAAACACGCTGGAGCCGCGATGTCTTCGAGATTGATCCCACCAAATCCTGGAGCAATCCGTTTCACCGTTTCGTCAATCTCGTCGACGTTCTAGGTGGCAAGACAAATCGGGAACGCATCGACTCCTGCGAAACGTTTAAACAAAATCGCCTTCCCTTCCATGACCGGAAGCCCCGCCTCTGGACCGATGTTGCCAAGACCCAAAACCGCAGACCCATCTGTGACCACCGCGACGGTTCGACCCTTGATCGTCAGATCCCAGACAAGATCCTTATTTGCCGCGATCGCACGGCACGGCTCGGCAACTCCTGGTGTATAGGCCGTTGAGAGATCGTCTTTATTTTCGATCGGCACAACCGACTCAACCGATAGTTTGCCTTTGTAACGCTTGTGCATTTCAAGCGACGCGTCGTTGTAGTTCATAGTTCATCAATGTCTCTTAAAAAACTCGATGGTATCGGTTTTTGTTGCCGTTCGCCCAAATCGTTCAGGACGATCATGTGTCCGTCACTCCACTCGGAATCTGAGAATGATCCGTGCACTGGGCGCGAGACTGCGGCTTTCAGTTTCACCTCTTCGAGCAACCCTTGAGGAAGCTCCTGCAAAAACATCGAGGGCTGGCTCAACATCAGTGTATCGTAACCGCTGACGATCGGATAGGTGAAGAAAAGTTGCTTACGCGCCCGCGTTGTGGCCACATAGAAAAGCCGCCGTTCCTCTTCCAACCCACCGTCTTCGTTCAGCGCCGCGCCAATCGGAAACTTGCCGTCGACCAAGTGCATGACAAACACCGCGTCCCACTCAAGTCCTTTTGCTTGATGGATGGTGGAGAGAATCATCTTTCCTTCATCCTTAACACCTCCCTCCTCGCGCAGGGCTCCGTATTCCCCCGTGAGCGACACCTCGTCCAGGAAGGTCTGCAAACTTGTGTAGCCTTCGGCGAAAAGCGCGAACTGTTCGAGGTCCTCAAGCCGATCCATGAAGTCTGGGTACTCGGCCTCAAGATAATCGCGATAGTCGCCAGCGATCACTGCGCGGATCAGCTCGGCGGGACGTTCTTCGCGCGACATTTTCTCGAGTGTCTTACGTAGCCCTTCCCATCCTGTTTGCGCGCGTTTGAGAACAATCGGATTCGTGCTCAAAATTTTCTCGAGCGACTCATAATCACGAAACTGGGTAGCCATCTTTTCAGCACTCGTGAGTCCCACGCCATTCAACAGACCCAGGATCCGCATCCAGGCGACTTCATCTTTTGGATTCTGTCGAATACGCAAATGCGAGACGATATCTTTCACGTGGGCGCGCTCAAAAAACTTGAGACCCCCGCGATACTCGTAGGGAATATCACGCCTCATGAGCTCGAACTCGAGCGTCTGGGAGTGGAAGGCGGCGCGGAACAAGACGGCGATTTCCGAAAGTGGCATCCCTTTTTCCCGCAGGGCAAGGATCTTTTGCGCGATGAACTGTGCCTCTTGAGCGGCATTGCTGGCTGGAATCAAACTCGGCTTCTCGAGCGGACCACGCACAGCGGTGAGCTCTTTTTGAAACTGATCTCTATTTTGTGTGATCGACGAATTTGCGACCGCAAGGATCTCGGGACTGGAGCGATAGTTGGTCGTCAGTCGGAAAACCTTGGTGTCGACATAGGTCTTGGGGAAGCCCAGGATGTTCCGAATCTCGGCCGCACGGAACGAATAGATCGACTGGGCATCATCACCCACGACGAGTACATTCCCGTGTTCGCTCGCGAGTTGTCGAATAATCTGTGCTTGAACAACATTTGTGTCCTGATACTCATCGACCAGAATGTATTCAAACTGATGCGCGAGTTTTTGGCGCACGCCCTCGTGGTGATAGAGAAGCTCACGTAGTTTCAAAAGCAGGTCATCGAAGTCCATCGCGTCGGCCTGGCGTTTGTGGTCGGCGTAGAGCTCGGCGATACGCTCAATAACAGGCGAAATCTCCATGAAGCTCGGATACTTATTTTCAATCACGTCGCTCATGACACGCCCCGAGTTCTGGGCGTAACTGATCATGGCATGCACTTTCGCTGGCGAAGGAAACCGTCGTGAGGTCGTGTCGACATTGAGCGCCTTGATACAGATCTTGATGAGCGACTTCGCGTCCTCCTGGTCAAGGATCGTGAAGTTATTCGAGTATCCGAGTTGCGACCCGTAGATCCGCAAAAGTCGATTGGCAATCGAGTGGAAGGTTCCAGACCACAGCCCCACACTTCCGGTCCCCCTCCTTTTTAAGGAGGGGCTAGGGGTGGTTAGCGTCGACAGGAGCACATCGACCCTCTGGGTCATTTCCTTCGCTGCCTTGTTCGTGAACGTGACGAGCAAAATACTCTCTGGACTCACGCCGTGCTCGAGAAGATAGGTCACCCGATACGTAATCGTCCGTGTCTTTCCCGACCCTGCACCGGCTAGCACCAAACACGCCCCATCGCCATTCAAAACGACGTTCAGCTGCTGTGCATTCAACTCCTTGCGGTAATCAATATTTGCCTTCTCGAGGTCAAAATCGTCTTGTAATACGAACTCCTTCATAGCCGGCACATTTTAGCATACAGACAAAATGAAAATCCCCCTTCGCGTGAAGCTACGGGGGACAGATCCGACCCTTGGCGTTGGGATCGGGCGTTGGTCGGAAGGCGACTGGGTTTAGAGTGGCTCGACGGCCTTGTCGAGTTCCTCTTTCATGGACTCAAGGTCGGAACCGCCCTGGCGGAGGGCGCGCATGAGGTAGGCATCGGCAAGGTGCACGTGGGGCACCACGCGCTGGAGAACCGGCCCTCTGAAGCCGTGTTCCAGGCGTCTGCCCGTGATCGGCTCCACGCTGACGAGCTTGTGGTGAACGGAGCGGAGTTCGTCGTGCCACATGAGCTGGCGTGAGGCTTCGAGCTTCTCACCGCGATCCTCCAGGACGCCCAGCTGAAGGAGAACCTCCTCCAGTCGCCAGTGGCATTCCTGCTGGATCGTGGCGCGGAAGACCTGCCCGATCAGCTCTTTGGCCTTGAGGATCGAATCCCCATTGCGGCCGTTGGCGGCCTCGCGCAGAAGCCTTGCCGCGGCATCGAGGTCATCCGCGCTGCGGGTGAAGGAACGCGAGAACGGGCGAGTCACGACAGCGCACAGACGCCTGGCCGCGTCCTCAAGCCGGTCGGCTTCCTCCCTGACCTTCTTGGGCGTGCGCTCCGAGGTCTGCGCCAGCCACTCTTTCCGCAATCGATGCTGTTGGGAGCGCGACACGTCGCGGACGATCTCACGGAGCCGGTCGATGTAGTGTTCCAGCACTGCCTCGCGGAAACTCATGCGCCTGCCGATGCCACGCACAGCCTGGATGCGCGAGGCGATCTCATGCTCACCCGCAAAGCAGATGAGCGGGATGCGTCCCGGGTTGAACTGACCCCTGGTATCGACGAGTGTTCCCGCCTGAAGCGTACGAGCCTGCGCCCGACGCTTGGTCTGGTCGATGGGCTTGCCGTAGTCCTTGGCGGCCGTGACCGCGACGAGCACGAACGCCTGGTGTCCGTCCTCGTCAACCTTGTGCAGTTCCCACGAGGTCCGCATCAACTCGTCGAGCGTTCCGGCAAGCTTCTTGTTCACCGGAATCTCGCGCGAGCGGTACCGGCGATCCGCATGGCCGACTCCACGACGCGCCTTGTAGACACCGTCGTAGGAGATGAAGACCTCCGACGCTTCGCTTTGCGAAGGTCGGAGCCCCGACCCCAAAGGGCGTCGGGGCTGCTTGACCTCTTCCTCGATCCGACCGCCATTGAGGCGCTCGGAGAGTTTGAGGTTGCGGGAGAGGATGCAGCCAGGCCGCAGCTCACGGACGCTATTCGTCATCTCGTGGCAATCAACCGGCACCTCGTAGAGGCAGTGCGGGATCAGCTCGATGAGCCTCACCCCACGCAGCACGAGAGGTTCGGGCTTGGCCTCTCCCTTTTTGATCCGCCGTCGGCGGTTGCGCAGGACGGTCAGGTCCCGCGTGATGATCTTGGGCTCCTGCGGATCAGGCCAGCAAAAGACATACGGATCAGGCATCTGAAAAACCCTCCGGGTGGATGGTTCACCGGATGGTCAAACTACTTGAAAAAAGTTACGCTGTCAACGAGTTACTTTAAATATTGGTACTTGTTGGCGATGTGTACATCGAAAGTTTTTGCGTATATAACCTCGCCATCGTCCGTTGTTAGAAAGTACAAGTAGTCAGAATCTGTTGGATTCAGAACCGCCAGGATAGCGTTCATGCCAGGGTTAGAGATAGGACCGGGCGGAAAACCGAGATTCTGGTAGGTGTTGTAGGGCGAGTCAACGCGACTATCCTCTAGACTGACGGCTGTGTCGCTTTTCCCCGTTACATAGTTCACGGTCGAATCCGCTTGCAGCGCCATGCCAATCTTGAGACGCGTGAAAAAAATGCCTGCCACGATTTTCATGTCTTCTGGAGCGCGTACTTCTCGCTCAACGACCGAGGCAAGGGTGATCAGTTCGTGAAACGTGAGACCGTTCTCAAATTGAAGACCCTCTGGAATTACTACATCACTCTCTACCAACCGACGCTTGAGCGTGAGCGCCATCGTCTCCACAATCGTGCGCGCTGTCGCGTCAACACGAAAGCGATATGTATCAGGAAACAGATAGCCTTCCAAACCTTGTTCATCCGGAATGCCATCGAGAATTTCTCCGACTTCTATCATCCACTTCCCATTTGCACCAGTGACCTCCTCCCAATCTTCCTCAGAAATGCTAGGCAGTGCTTCCATAACAACCTCACCGATTTGTTCAACTGTGTAGCCTTCCGGAATCGTTACTTCTACTTCTTGCGCCTGCGCGTCAGTAAGTTCAGCAACCAACGCACGAAAATTCATCCCAGGCGTCAGCTCAAACGAACCCGCCTGCAGGTTACTCGCGTTCCCTGTGAGCTTCACATACATTTTGAAAAACAACTCACTCTCAATAATCTCAGCCTCGCTCAGATCCTCTGCAATCTCACTCACTGAGTCGCCGCTTTCAACCTCAAAGATAACCGATGCTGCTCCTTCCTCAGGACTGACAATAAACGTATCGAACACGAATCCTCCTGTGAGGACTACGGTGATCACAATCATGATCCCAAAAAAAATGGCAATGGTTCGAAGCATACTTATTTTTTGAAACAACACTCCATATATTTTTTCCCAGACTGACAAAAGCACGCGCGGTCGTCGCGATCCTCTGCTGTAAGCCAAGAACTCGATTGAACCTTGCCACCTGCGCCGACATTATAGACGATCTCCGTCCCCATCTCCGCACAAAGAATCATTTCTGGATTCTGCGAGGATTTTGGATCCAAGGCGTCCCGTTTATCCCTATCGCCGCCTTGAGCAAAAATGTCTGGATGAATTTCTCGTAGAGCTTCACAGACACTACGATCCTCAAAATCGGGAGTGTGCTTGGTCAGCACAACACGGTCGACGCCCTTGATCGCCTCAAGAATTTCTTGTCGCTGTTCCTCAGGCATAAACACATGTTCCTTCTTCTTTTTTAACCAGTTGTCATTGTTCAAAATCACAACCAACTCATCCCCCAAAGCTTTCGCTTCTTGGATCAGTCGAACATGGCCGACGTGGATCGGATCAAAGCCACCAGAGACAACAACGATTTTTTTCATAGCATTAGTGAAACCACGACGTCATAAAAAATAACCACATCAAACCGTACCAGCTTGCGCTACCAACAACGAATCCAAGAATTCCACCAAAGACAACGTCGCTGACATAATGAACTCCCACAGCCACACGACTGAGAGCAACAACAAAAGCCGCAACGAACAACCATGGCCCAAACAAATCTGAAAAAAGATATAAGCTAACCGCCGCGGTCGCAAACGCAATCGCTGCATGCGCCGAGGGAAACGACGGTTCCTTCCAAACCATCTGAATCAGCGGAGCGCCATGGCCGTTTTCAAAAGGCCGCTCGCGTTTCACAAGCTTCTGCAGTCCAAATGTGACAAGCCATGCCATAAAAAGCGGAAAACCAATCGTAAACAGGGAACCTCGAACCCGCCACCAGAGATTCACATCGCAGTCAACAGACGAACACGAAAAAACAACCGCGGCTATCATCATGAACAAAAGAGATGTCGAACAGAAAATCGCAACGGGTCGTAACACCCAAGAGGACTTCGTTATGTGATAGATGTGTGCGCTTAGTGTTTGGTCAAATGACATATAGATTAAACAGCTTGCTCACGAATTGGTTCGACAGGACTTAAAGAAGCGCTTGCCCAGACATTTCTTCAGGTTGCGCGATTCCCATGATCGCTAGCACCGTCGGCGCCACGTCAGCCAAAATTCCCACCGGCGACATGAGCGACAAATCCCCTTCTGGCACTTCTCCAGCGATAGACGGCTGGCCCTGCAATTTGTTGCTAATGATCAAGAACGGCACAGGGTTTGTTGCATGCTCTTTATCCATTTCCCCTGTTCGTAAATTTTTCATCTCCTCGGCATTGCCGTGATCGGCAGTGATAAAGACATTGCCATCTCGTTCAAGGATCTCCTCAACTAGTTTCCCAAGGCATGCGTCAACAACTTCGACACCTTTGATCGTCGCTTCCATCTTACCCGTATGTCCCACCATATCAGGATTAGCAAAATTCATCACGAGAAAATCAAATTTGTTTTCGCGCAATTCTTTCACCACGCGATCGGTGAGCTCATAGGCGCTCATCTCAGGCGCCAGGTCGTAGCTCGCGACTTTTGGCGAAGGAATAATCACACGTTCTTCTCCTGGAAACGGGTCTTCTTTTGTGCCGTTCAAAAAAAATGTTACATGCGCATACTTCTCGGTCTCGGCGATGTGCAGCTGTTTTAACCCAGCCGCTGAAATCGTCTCGGCAAGTGTGTGGTCGATTTTTTCAGGCGCAAACGCAACCTCCACCGGTAAGCCAGCCTCATACTCAAC
>ERZ1292640.4467-Hain-H43-02um-R1-4467-length-10642-cov-6_pt1 | contig 10642 bp, 9 predicted proteins | sample MGYA00564404_ERZ1292640 | MGnify/ENA primary metagenome ERZ1292640 (study PRJEB36523, sample SAMEA6512636) | groundwater metagenome | collected 2019-01-08 | study: AquaDiva: Metagenomics assemblies of 32 groundwater samples | reverse complement strand
CCTCCTCATCCGGATGCCAATTGCCCTTAAGCCTTTCATCCATCTCAATAACCGCGGCAAGGATTTCTTCCGGGGTATTCTCCACAACTTCTATGCCGGCATCTTCGTACTGTTTACTTGAGTAAAACTCATCCGCGCCCGTAGCGATAATCTCACCTAACGTAAGGCATCTATTTATCTTGCGCGAATATAATTTCTTAGGAATAAATATGCTCCCTGCCGCGCAGGAAAAAAGATGCCTCTTGCCGGCTGGGACAAAGTTCACATAAACTATTTTACGCCTAAATATTCTCGAGACAGCATTAACCCCGCCGGTTGAAGACACAAAAAAACTGCATCTGGCTGATAAATAGATATCTAAAAAATCGCTCCTGGCACAGGAGGCATAATCAATTATCTTTGGCTCATCCCGCACCTTTAACTGTTCCTTTACGGCCGCCCCCATCCTGACAGCGAAATAGTTTCTTCTAACCAATTCTTTTACTGCCGGGATATAATTATCTATATCGCAATCCCTATAATTATGATAGGCCCAATCTTGGTACGGAATACGTTTATCAAGGTACTCGCAGTCCCTGGCATAAAAACATATAAACGATTGGCCCCGAGGCAAGCCTAACCTCTCTAACTGTTTCTGGCCATAAAGGTCTTCTTTCTCCGTGAAAGACAGATGAGCTGGCGAACGCCCTATAATATTATTTAGATCTATATCGCTGTTAGGCAGTGGAGCCCGGTGGCTTTGGCCTCCCGGTATAGAGCGGTTAAGCCGGTCAACCCACCTAACAAAATTGAAAACATGCAAATTGCGATCCAGCATTTTCTTTAGCTGAAAATTACAGACAGTGCTGGCATGATAGAAAATATCCAGGTTGCGCTGTGCAGCACTGCGGGCTAAATCGCGCTGGCAAAGATACAACTCCGTATTAGCTGCCAGATGCCCGATCCTGCCGCTATATAGCATCGCGAAACGAATTAAAACAAAAGGGCGCAAAATACGCACTATCAACACACAGGCCGGCGCAAGTATTACCAAAAAAAGATTTATACTTTTTTTAAAGAAAGCTGCCAACCCGCCGCCGCATACATCTGCGAACTGCCGTTTAATAAAGGATATCATTTCATTGCTGTCCAAATTAAACTCGTCATTGCGAGGAACCCTTGCTTGACATATCTGTGACGAAGCAATCTCGTCTTTAAGTACGAGATTGCTTCGTCGCACCGTGTCAACGATAGCTCCTCGCAATGACAGTAGAAATCAAATCTCATAATAACTTTATCGCCGCTATTTTGTATTTAATTTGGACACGAATGATATCATTTATAATCTTAAAATTTATCCGCTTGCGCAAAAACATCGTTATATAAGTCGCTTTTATCCGGGAATAGGCTATCCTGCGCAAAACTTACAGCTTGCGCTATTTCACTATCAATGCCTCCGATTATAGACTTATATTCATAATCGGAAATCATCCTGCTGCTCAACAATAAATTCTTATACGCGTCAACAGGGCATTTCGCCATCCATTCCTCTAATTCTTCTTTCGGCCTGCATCCTTTTTCGTAATCACAGTCTGTGCCAACATGGCCTTTATAACGGTATGTCCTGCATTCAATAAATATGGGGCCTAATCCTGCGCGGATGCCTTTAACGGCCTCCCTAACAGCGGAATAGACAGCCAGAACGTCATTACCGTCTATCCGGATACTATTTATCCCGTAACCCTGTGCTTTCTTATAAATATTATCCGTGGATTGCCTTGCTTGAGACGGCGAATTTGTGGCGTAAAAATTGTTTTCACAGACAAAAAGTACCGGCAGCTTTTTTAAAGCAGCGAAATTAAGCCCTTCATGAAATATCCCTTCGTCAACCGCGCCATCCCCGAAGAATGCAACTGATACTTTATTATCCTTCCTAATCACAGAGGCAAGCGCCGCTCCTGCCGCCAACCCTATACCCGCGCCGACTATCGCCGATGTGCCTAATATCCCCCATTCTACAGCTACAGGATGCATAGAGCCGCCCTTGCCCTTTGAGCAACCCGTAACCTTGCCATAGAGTTCAGCCATAAGTAAATTTATATCCGCTCCCTTAGCGATATAGTGGCCATGGTTTCTGTGATTTGAAAAAATGTAGTCATCAGCCTTTAAATTTACGCATACGCCCGCGGCAATAGCCTCTTGCCCGATATACAGATGGACCGGCGTTTTTATTTCCTGTGCCGGATAGAGCTCAACAATCTTTTCTTCAAAGCGCCTTATTTTAAGCATTAAATAAAGCAGCCTTTTTTTTATATCTTCCGAAATATTTTCCAAAGTCCGCGCGCCCCCTCTTTAAATAAAATTTACATGCGCAGGAGGGTTTTTTAGCTCCCATAAATAGCGGTTTACTTCATCCATCCTGCAATTGACCCTGCATTTCTTAACATCAAGCCTGCTGGCTGCCAGCTCAAGCGATGCCTTTCTATCCCCGCCTTCCCATATAGCCTTAAAAGGCTCTTTATTTATATTTCCATACAAAAACCTTTTATCGCCTAGATACGCGCTGCAGCCCCATACATTCGCGCCCGCGTCAATATACGCCCAAAATGGAAGAGCGCCGCAACAACGGTAATCGCGTTTGGCTTGGTCCCATTTTTTCATTGTGTTGATACGGAATATAACGTTAAACTTTTTGTCGTTAAAGCCTTGCAATTTTTTCGCAAGCGTTAAGTATTTACTGTATTTTATATCTTTATACCTGGTTGTTTTACTGGACGGGTGCTGGGAATATGGCTTTATGACTAAATAATCCATACCGATATCTTTGGCTATCTTCGCAAGGGAAGCTGCCTCATGGCAGTTTTCAGGCAAAAGTACAAGCTGCATTCCTAAAGTACAGCTATAGCCATTTTTCTTTCTTAACCTCGCCGCATATGACATGTTTGCGATAACTTTATCAAAATCAGCGCGACTTGTCCTATGAATCTTAGAATAAGTTTCCTGGGTTGCCGCATTGATGCTTACCTTAATCCAGGTAATATTAGCCAGGGTTTTATCAATAACCCTAGGAGTTAACAACACGCCATTTGTGGTTAAAGCTACATCAATCCCCCATTTTTTGGCATGATTTATTATCTCGGCTATATTTTTATGCATCAGCGGTTCGCCTTCTCCGGCAAACATAACACTCTTTACCCCCAGCCGCGCCATCTCTTTTAAGCGTTTCTTAAGCATAAAGGAATCCAATAACCTCGGTTTATATTCCATAAAATCTAAAGCGCAATAAACACAGCGGTGATTACAGGCCCCTGACGCAGATATCTCTATATATATCGGATAGATGTTTTCGCCTTTTAACCAGGAATTAACCCTATCCACATGATAAATCAATTTATGGCTGTCTATCCTGTATTTATCCATTAGCGGCCGGCTTTCTTATTTTCTATTACCGTATCAACTATAAAATGCATGATCGCGAAATGGATAGTTTCCACGTACCCATATGAATATGACGGAAGATAAAAATTCATATCTCCCAACTGCCGCAGCGCGTTATTTTTATTAAACCCGCTAAGGGTCACCACAAAACAGCCTTTCTTCTTTGCTGCCTTTGCCGCATTAATTATATTTTTTGATTCTCCCGAACTGCTTATTGAAAATAAAATATCGTTCTCTTGAGCAAGCCTTTCTATTGGTTTCTGAAAAACATATTCGTAGCCAAGGTCATTACTTATACAAGTCAAGAGGCTGGCGTCATTAAAAACAAGGGCGCTGATTTCGGCATTTTTCAGCAAATCGCAAGCCATATGGCTGGCGATAGCGGCGCTTCCTCCGTTACCGATAAAAAATACCTTATTGCCTTTCTTCTCCTGCAGGACAATCAAGCGCGCTATTCGCTCAACCAACCTGCCAAAAGATATACCTGAGCCTTTCTGATCATTAATTTCTACTTTTGAGAAAAGCCTGCTTAGCGGCCTAAAATAATCATCCATATTTTTATTTAAGAAGAGTGGTTATGTATTTATAAAGCGGCACCGGCTCAACCGAAGAGCGGTTGCCCACGATCAAAACCTTCATTGCCCCGACAGCGTTACCGATAAAGCCAACCACATCCATAGGCGTATCGCGCAAGACACAAGGCGCGGTCACGGAAAAATAGGCGTCGCCTGCGCCTATCCTGTCGACAACCTCTTTTGAAAATATAGGGATTGCCTTAAAACCATCTTCTTTTGAATATGTCAATGAGCCTTTATGCCCTCTGGTTACAATTACCTTTTTACAATTCATCTCTCTGCTCAAATTAAAAATCAGGCTTTCAACGTCTAAAAACTTATCCCTGCAGGCCAGCCTTGCTTCAGGCTCATCAATACAAATATAATCGGCCCTCGGAAATTTAGTTACCACGTTAAAACCAAGATTGGCGCTGTTTGCCTGGACATTTACCGCCAGAAATTTAGCCTTATCCGAGATAATGCTAAGTATATTCCTGGTAATCAGCCCGTGACCAAAATCAGTAACCAAAACCATATCAAAATCTTTAAGGCTCCTTTTCAGATAATCACAGATCTCACCCTCTAATTCCCCGCCCAAAGGCGAGGTATCATCCAAATAACAAATCTCAAAAAGCTTACCTAAAAAACTAGGGTCAACAAAACGGCGTTTAACCACTGTATACACATCCGGGCGCTCCAATAAACGCGTTTTTATATTAGGATTAAGGCGTTTCCGGATGAAATCGCGATAATCATTTTTTAGGCCCACTGAACTAAGCAGGGTTACATCTTTACAGAAACCCGCCAAGTGATTTGCCGCGGCCAAAACGCCTCCGGCAAAGGCCTCTTCATTTAAATATTTTGTGGCAATTATATTTTCCTTTTGAGACTTACCCATTCCCTGGCAATAGTGATACTCATCAATGATAATATCGCCTATTACTAAAACCTTTACATCCTGTAGGCTTTTAAGGATGTTTATTATATCCGCCGCAGTGTATCTTTTTTTAAGCCCCGCAAAAAAATCCCGTGCTTCGTCCGGGTAAGGCGCAAGGAACGTATTTATCAGCGAAGTAGAGCTAAAAGAAATCTCATCTGTAAAATGAATTTGCCCACCTGACGACCTTACCGCCTCTTCCTCTTCATGGATTTTCCCGGTAAGATCGCTGTCTTTTTTAGCATAATCACTGCCCTTAACGTAAAAATGAGGCTTTATTTTCTTTATAGTCTCAACCGCCGTAGGCCACTCATTAATAGCCACAAAATCCACGCATTCTATTGCGGCAATGCTTTCCGCGCGAAGCTCCTGATGAAATACGGGCCTTCCCGGGCCTTTGTTGACAAATTGGTCCTTAGTAATAGTAACAACCAACACATCCCCTTTTTTCTTGGCAGCCTGAAAATGCTTTATATGTCCGGGATGAAGCAAATCAAATACGCCGTGGCAATGCACAATTTTCTTGCCTTTTTCGCGCAAGCCATCTAATGTTTTAGTAATCTGGTCTATTGTTTGAATCTTGGATTTTGATTCTCTTTTCATTTTTTATTTAGATAAATATTGAAACCATTCTTTGGTCGCTTCGTTAATTTTTTCAGATGTCCACACCGGAGATTCTTTCCAATAATTGATATTTTCAAGCATAATTTTTACGCCCTGTTCGAAAGTGACTTTCGCTTCCCAATTTAACATTTTTTTTATCCTGGTAATATCGGCGAATGTGCGATCCGGCTCTCCCGGCCTTTTAGGCAAATGCACGACATCACCGCCAAGAAGCTCAACCAAACGATTCACGCTATTGGGCTTTCCTGAACCGACATTCATAATTTCACCCGTAAGGCCCGATTTAGAAGCCAGCACAAAGGCGTTGACAACATCGATTACAAAGACAAAATCCCTTGTCTGTTCGCCAGTACCCACAACAGTAAACGGCTTTTTATTTAACTTCTGCGCCAAAAACACGCCAAACACCGCGCCATATGTCCCGGATGTCCTGGAGCGAGGGCCGTAAACATTAAACAGCCTCAAAGATACTACAGGAAGTTTATAAACTTTGCACCAATGCAAAACAAGCTGTTCTCCTAAATTCTTGGTAAGCGCGTAGGGATATTGGGGGCGGATATCAGCTGTTTCAGACGTAGGATAAACATCGGGTATGCCGTAGCAAGATGAAGACGCAGTATAAAGAAATTTTTTAACATTCGCTAACCTGGAAGCCTCAGCGACATTCAGCGTACCTGTAACATTTGATTTATAATACCCCAAAGGATTTACGATAGAAGGCACTATATCCGCCAGCGCGGCCATATGAAATACCGCGTCAACGCCTTTAAAATAACCGAGTATTGCGTCAAAATCCGATATGTCCGCTTTTATAAGTTTGAGATTTTTATTGGCCTTATGTTGCGTTAGGTTTTCAAGCCTGCCTGTAGATAGGTTGTCTATAACTATAACATCGCATCCATCGCTAAGCAGGCGGTCCACAATATGGCTTCCTATAAATCCCGCTCCTCCCGTAACTAAACACTTCATAGCTTACTTCCTCCTACAAGCTGCTTGCCTTACCTGGTTTTATCGCATCATCATTCCCAATCGACAGCGATAATAAAGATGCCTCTTTCTTCAAAGAAGCGATTTCGCGTTTTAATTTCGCGTATTCTTGTGTTTTCCAAATAAAAAAATTGTGGATAAGCTGAAATTTCGTCTTAATGCCCCGAGGAGTAAGCAGGTACATATAGGCGAACTTATGCTTGGAATTCGTGAAGTTTCTCGCTTCAATAACCCCTTTCTCCATGAGGGAGTTTAGCAAGAAATTGATTTTACCTAAACTAACCCCCATCTTTTCCGCGAGGCCCCTCTGGGTTATTTTAGGATTTTGTTCTATTTCCTTAAGACATTTCAGGGTTTGTTCTGAATTAAGGAGGTCATCGTTATTTTTCATTCGTTCATTCATTGAACATATGTTAACAAGCATACCACTTTCTGTCAAGATTTAATATGCTGATTATAGCTGGTGGCGGGATTACCTTCTTATCGTATGAAAATCCGCGGATAGCGTTACCTGTCCATATCGCTATCTCCTGCAGTTATATACCAATTATCCAATTTACAGGCCTCTTGCAGGCCTTCCTTATTCCTTTTTATGAGAAAACGCATCTTTACATTATGCCTAAGAAAACCACATGACAAGAGAGCTTTTTGTATATCCGGTGATACCGCGAAACAACGCGCCATAAAGCAACCCTGCGACCTTAAATATTTCAAGGCCTCAAAAACCAACTGCCGTGCGGCAACCCTATCTTGAGGACGGGCTATGACTTCGGCAATCAAGCCTTCCATGCTCCCTGATTCATTAATTATGCAGCGTGCGACAGCGTATCCGCAAACCATGCCATCACGCGCGGCGCGGAATTTAACATACTGCATATCCGGCTGCAAGTCAAATTTCCAGTGAAGATAATCCTCGTTTCTGGGAACTATTATTTTATAAGAATCTACTATCTGGCGCCAAAACAAATCCGCTTCTTGCGTAAAATTATCAATACGAGAAATTTCTATACGCTGCGGATAATTACAAGCCTTTAGAAAGTTAAATATTTTAACAATGAAATTAACTTGTAAAGATACAAATTGCGCGAGAAATTTGTTTTTTATTCTTTTCCTAACTAAAGGCTTTGCATCCCAGATTTTAAGATAATATGGGACGTTTCCCAAAAATTCCCAACCCATTTTCAGGAAGAAATTAAAAGACATCTCCGTTGCGCCTACCGCCAATAAGACGTCAAACTGCTTGTCCACTTCATCAACCAACTCCCTGCCGGCGCCTTTTCTTCTGTATTCCGCAAGAGTCATAAAATCAACCAGCCATGCGGCTTTAATCTTTTGAACGCCAACCTTCAGATCAACAGGGATGACTCCAAGATGGCCAATGGCTTTACAATCCCAGGCATATATCCAAGAAGGAAGCTCAGGCGATAAACAAAAAGGGTTTTGCGTATATTGCCAATGCCATTTTTTATACCCTCTGGAGGCGTAATTAATCAGGCCCATGCCTTCTAATTCACTAAAATACTTATTAAGCTCCTGGTTTTTTGATAATCTAAAAACACTCATAGCCTAATTAAAATCCTTGCGAAACCGGTAAAATTCATTCAGAGTAAAACTTTCTAACTTACACCCGCTAAACAAATAATCAAGCAGCCTTTCCAATCGTTGAAAAAAAAGCTTTGTTTCCTGCTCATTATTCGTATAAGGGCTGCCTCCGGGAATAATAACCGAAGAATGAAACATTATATTAATATACCCTGATTTTTCCGCCAAGAGCTTGTCGCACAACCATCTCATGTCGTCAAAGCTATTAAAGGACGGATCAAGCCAAACGATGTTAAAATCAGCAATCCTCCTTAAAATACCCTGCGCGTGCGCCCAATTTGGAGTATTAAGATACGCGAATTTTGATAGGCGCGGCAATTTCGTTTTTATTCTTATTGAAACCGGCACCTCAAGAATATTCATTTTCTCCTTCACTGTTAAAAAATAATCTTTAGAGCTGAATTTCTTGAAGTTTGTTCCGCCATCATCCTCCCACGATATATACGGAGTAACCGAAGTATCCACATAATACCCGCACTCCGCCAGTAAAGAAACCGTATTGTCGTCAAAAGAATAACGGCCGCCCCTGTAGGATCTGGGCTTAATGCCGAAAACATCAGTAATTAAACCGTCTATATTTATCATCTTTTGCCGCTGGGTAAAAGAATCAAATTGATGCAAATAGGTCCCATTGCCATTAATAGGCGGGGAAAAAGGAGGCGTATCCCAAGAATGTAGATGCGTCCCTACCTCACAATGAGCGGATTTGGCGATATCTTTTAAGACACTGACCGTATCATCATTAACGACGGAAAAAGCGGCAAGGTAAGTAGGGCTGGCATGAAATTTGTCAAATAGTTTTTGCAGCTTATTTAATTCGGATATATTATTGAATTGCGGGCTTTTCCTTAAAGCCGGATCCCACTGATTATCCGGCTCTGTATCTATAGTTATAACTACCTTCGTTTCCATTTGAAATTTTTATTATAATGTATTAACTCTTCTCACTTATGGATTGTCCTGGAAGCCTACGGCGGCGGGTTCATTTCTCCCACAAAATAGCTTCTATATTATCCAGATACCATCTATAAGTCTGCTGAATGCCGTTAACTAACGGCGTCTTTGCCTGCCAGCCTAAATTGTTTATTTTGTTGACATCTAACAATTTATAAGGCATACCGTCCGGATTAGAGGAATCGAAGATTATCTCGCCTTTAAATCCGATAATATCTTTTATACAAAGAGCTAGTTCCTTTATACTTATCGCTTTCGCCGTGCCGACGTTAATAATCTCCGTGTTGTTATAATGGCCCATCAAAAAAATACAGCTATCGGCGGCGTCATCGGCATAAATGAATTCCCTGTATGCGTTCCCCGAGCCCCATACACTTACGCTTTCTTGCTTATTTATCTTGGCACAGTGGAATTTTTTTATTAAAGCCGGAATTACATGCGAATCCAAAGGATCAAAGTTATCGCCCGAGCCATAAGCATTTGCTAACACCGCGCAGATAAAATTAGTCCCATATTGATTGTTATATCCCTGGCACATTTTTATCCCGGCAATCTTCGCGACGGCGTAAGCTTCATTTGTAGGCTCTAATGCCCCGGAAAGCAAATATTCCTCTTTTATCGGCTGAGGGCATTCCCGAGGATAAGAACAGGCGCCGGCAAGAAATAAGAGCTTTTTTACCCCCGCGCGAAAAGATGAATTAATGACATTTAACTGTATGCTCAGATTGTCAAACAAAAACTGTGCCGGATATGACATATTAGCATGTATGCCCCCAACGCGCGCAGCCGCGAGAATCGTTAATTCCGGGCGTTCTTGGGTAAAAAAATCCTCCACATCAGCCTGACGCGTTAAATCAAGCTCTTTATGAGTGCGGGTAATTATATTCGCAAAGCCTTCCCCTTTAAAACGCCTGAGAATCGCGCTTCCGATTAAACCTGTATGCCCTGCTATATAGATTTTATGACTTTTCATAAGGAATACATTTTGAACTTATATTTTACTACAAACTGAGGCCGCTAAATAGCCTTATCTGCTGATTATCGATAGTGGCAGAAGTTATCTTCTTATCGTCCAGAAATCCGCGGCTAATGCCTCTAAATACCGATAAGGCATTAAAAAGTATCCGCCTATTCCCCATTTGACGCCCCAAGAGTTACGCACCAGAAAACGCCTATTTTTTTGATTATAGCCTACGCACATAACCGCATGCCCACCGATTGCGCGTTCTCTCTTTTTCGGCATATTCACAATACCTGTGCGCTCGACCTTCCTTGATTCGAAGCTTTCGTAAACCGTGAAGCCGAAAACAAAAGGATAACCTTCGGCAAGACAAATAAGCATTTCCGATAAATTGGAGATTCTATGATAGGATTGAATCCGGTGTTTTTTTGCCTGTAAATAACAACCCTTTGAAGGCTTTTGCCTAAAGCGCTCTATCTTATACGGCCATTTATTTTCATCACAAACGCCTAATTTCCGCAATGTCTTAATGCCGTCACGCAAAGTAGCGCCCGAATCAAAATCAACCGAATTTTCAAGCGCCCTTTCATTATAATAAATAAAAAG
>ERZ1292640.3405-Hain-H43-02um-R1-3405-length-12401-cov-10_pt2 | contig 10642 bp, 9 predicted proteins | sample MGYA00564404_ERZ1292640 | MGnify/ENA primary metagenome ERZ1292640 (study PRJEB36523, sample SAMEA6512636) | groundwater metagenome | collected 2019-01-08 | study: AquaDiva: Metagenomics assemblies of 32 groundwater samples | reverse complement strand
GAAGGCGCACGCCGCAGGGAGGTCCGGCGCAGCGAGGAGCCCGGCTGAATCGGCGTAAGGCCCCGCGTCACTGGTGACAGAGAGGTTGGGCAGACCGCAAAGGGTGGTCGAAGGCCGGGGAAGGGACCTTGGGGCACGCTTGCTGGACGAAGCCGGGAAGCTGCAGGCGACATCGCGAGCACGGAGCTACCGGAGGCGCAGCGCCTTCAACCCTCCGGCGGCGACTCCGCCGGATTCCCTTTCGGCTTCGCCGCCTCGGAGGGGGGACTCCGTTCGTGGCTCGCCGTGCGGTGGCCCTGCACGGCTGCGCTTTACCTCACTGCGCCCCCCCTCCTGCGGCGACTCCGCCGGAGCCCTCTTCGGCTGCGCCGCCTCGCAGGGGGGCCGTTTGCCTCCGCTTCGCAATAGGTCCCGGGCGTCAACACGTTAATGATGCGGGTGCGCTAACTCTTCTTACGGAAACAAGGGACAAGACGACATAGGAGGGCCGATGGATAACCCGAGATCTCTGAAAAATATGGCAGAGCGCGAGGACCGCCTAAAAAGACGGTTCAAATCCCCTGTGGCTAAATTAAACAAGTTTGTTGATCGAGTTCGCAAGAAGACGAAAAAAAATTACCATATACCATACTTCGACCCAGAAGATGGTGGGGTCAAGGCACGCTGTTTATTCCTCCTTGAGGCCCCTGGTCGCATGGCGGTCGTAAGCGGCTTCATTTCCCGCGACAATGACGACCAAACCGCAGAGAACTTCAGTGCGGAGGTGAAGGATCTGGCCAGGAAGAAGACAGTCTTATGGAATATCGTGCCATGGTACATCAGGAAGAAGCCTAACGGGGAGATCCCTCAAGAGGATATTGATGAAGGGACGAAGTATCTAAAACGACTTTTGCGTCTAAAAGATTTGCGTCGTCATCTTCGAATCATTGTTCTTGTAGGGGAAAAAGCCCAACGTGTCGAGGACTTTCTCAGGGAAAATCTCCGTTCCAGCAAAATCGAAGTGGTGAAAATGCCGCATCCCAGTCCACAAAATCGCGCACCCGAGAAAGAAAAAAAGATACGCGATGCGCTTAACAATGTTGTACGGATTTTGAAAAGGTGAAGGACGATTCTTGACGCCGCTACAAGCGTCCTTTCTATAGGGTTGCCAATTTCTTCATAGGGTGTCATCTTGCACCCGAAAACCCACGAAACCCCCTGATCCGTCTCGGGCTGCCCCTCTATCGTAGATTATAGAGGTACAAAAAAGCGGCCCATCCGCTGGGAAGCGGCAAAGGCGGGGATTCCAATTCTCGCCCATACCGGACTGCCATCTCCAAGAAGTAACGGGCGTGGAAGAAAGCCTCCACGATTGGCCTCGTCACCGCCAGCCAGTTATCGTTGTCTTCCATCGAGAACTTCTTCCCGGTGCCTTCCTGAACGATTTTGAGGAACCACTCGTTCAGGGATGCACCCTGGCGGAGCGACTTGAGTGCTTCCACGATTTCCGACGTGCTGTCCTGGAGGCGGTACACTTTGAAGCTCTGGTGGTAGAAGCGATAGATAGGATCCTCGTAGCCCCATTCGCCTTCACACCCATCAAGAAGTTTCTCCAGGGTAGGCAATCGCTCTTTGAGACTCAAAAGAAGTTCCTGCACCTCCTTCCGGTCGTCCCGTCTCTTCTCGAAGATAGCTCGCATGTCCCTGCGCTTCCCGCGTTTCATTGCTGCTCCTTTATCTCATGCCGCTGCTCTCGATCAAGCATTAGTGTTGACATCGAAAGCCTCTTCTCCCGGCGCCCTGATTCGTCCTTCCCGGAGAGCCAATGCTCCGGTGCTGTGCTCCGGTGCTCGATCTCCTCCACTTTCCGTGATAAATTATTTTTATGTCCTCCCGATCGTTCCGCCGACACCACGAACAGCGCATCAAAAAACGTGTCCGTGGCTATTACGGTGGCACTTTCCGGAACGACCCACGCCAAATAGGGATCCTCGCTCATACCAGCACACTCTGCTCCTGCATGATGTGCGGGAACCCCCGCAGGTGGCTTGGCGAGAAAACTCTTCAGGAGCGCCGCGCCGACCTGGCAGAGTAGGGAACATCGCCGCTTTCGCCTCGGATCCTGACAAAAAAGCAGGAACGGGTTTTTCTGAACCCGGAGATACTCATCTGGACGTTTCATTCTTTTTCCCCACGGGAGTTTCCCTCCCACAGGAAAGACTGTCTTAATACTTATATGGTCGTCGGGATGCCGGAATCAATCTGGATTTGCAGGGAAATGAGGGGCGAAGAAGGGTATCCGATGGAACCGGTGCGTCGCATCGCGCAAAGGGGCGTCCCGGCCAACGGCGGAGCAGCCGCAGGAGGGGGGCGCAGTGAGGTAAAGCGCAGCCGTGCAGGTCCACCGCACGGCGAGCCACGAACGGAGTCCCCCTCCGAGGCAGCGTAGCCGTCGATAAACGCATGCCGACAGCGCAGCGCCTTCAACCCTACAGCGGTCGCTCGCCCGTTTTCCTGTACCGGAAGTAGTCCGCCAGGATCTGCTCGTGGTCGAAGGCAAGGGGGGACGGGAGGTTGCGCTCCGGGAACAACCGTGCGTCCGCCGCGTCGTCCCCGCCCGAAGGCGTTCCTTCCGCTTTCCCGATGTAAACCGTTGAAATCGTGTGCCGCCGGAGATCGCGGGCGGGGTCTGAATAGACGCCGAGCAGCCCTGTCAGGGTCACCCGCAGACCGGTCTCCTCCAGCGCCTCGCGGACGGCTGCATCCTGCGCCCGTTCCCCCGCGTCGATGAAACCGCCGGGCAGGGCCCACCCCGGCGGGGGGTACTTCCGACGGATCAGCACGATCCGGTCCCCCACCTCGATGATCACGTCGACCGTGGGGACGGGCGGCGCCGGTGTCAAGAGAGTTCCTCCCGCGCGGCGCAAGGCAATACGGGGGCTTCGCGCCGGATTTGTGCTATAAAATTCTATGTCAACTACCTTGGGATAAATCCCAAGGCTTGCTCTTGGCGCTCCACCGCAATCCCGGGTCTTGAAACCCGGTTTTGGTTTCATCGCGCCGAGCATTCGGCCGGCTGACTGGTCGGCCTGCCGCCCCGTGCCGGCGGACCGGCGGGGCGGAGAGAGACGAAACATGGCGATCCCGGATTACCAGCGCGGCGTTCAGGTCCGCATGCGTCCTTAGGCTGCAGGCGGGGCAGAAGAACCGCCCCCCCTGCCTTTGACCGCCGGCATGGCACCGATGGCAAGTCCGGCTGGAGAACCTGGCGTCCACCAGCACCACCTGCTTACCCTGATCTTCCGCCTTGTATCGGAGGAACCGTTCAAACTGGGAGAAAGACCACCGGTTGAACCGGTGGTTCCAGTTCCGGCCCTTCCTGCCCGAGCGAACCCGGATCTTCGAGAGATCCTCCAGTGCAAAAGTCTTCACCCCCGGCGTCGCTGCGATCGTTTTGGTTACCACGTGGTTTGCTTCGCTCTGAAACCGTTGCTCCCGACGGCGCATGTCTTTCAATTTCTTACGTGCCGACCTGGAGTGCCTTTTGGATTGCAAGCCACGCTTGTTATAAAGGAAACGCCGTTGGGCGGCGCGGATCGCCTTGCTGGTGAAGAACCGGCCGTCGGAGCAGACCGCCAGGTTCATCAAGCCCCGATCGACACCCAGGGTTTTTCCCCGGGCTATCGGTTTTACATCCGGCAGGACGAATGTAACATGGAGCCAGAAAGTCTTGCGGTCGTAGTTCAGGGTGGCCGCCTGCACCTTCCCGTTTTGCCAAACCGTGAGATGGTGTTTCGGCACTTTGACCTCACACTTGCAGCGACCCCCCAGAAGGGAAAAGGAAACCCTGCGGCCGGAAAGAGAAAATGTTCGCAGATTGTATCGAAGACCAGAAGATTTCCGTTTCTCGGGGAACCGTCGGAACTTGGTCGCCTTGATCGCTTCGGAGGCCGTGTCCCGGACGGTTTGAACCAGGGAGGACTGGAATTTTGGATAGCGGTTACGGACCTCTCGGTAGCAGGCGCGGTGCAGTTTCAACTTGTTCCAGGTCCGATCCCTGAAGGCGATTTCCACGTGGAGGTCGAAGATCTCCTTGGCCGTCCTGAGAGTTTCCAAGCCCAGCGCCTTCGGGCAGTCGACCTTGACCTTGATCGTACGCAACATGTTCATTAGAATAACGGACATGGACGGGAAATCAAGGCAAATCCGGGAAAGAAAACGCAGATTCCTCTCAGGTCCGAAGGCTGGGGTATCCCTCGCGGAAATCTAATGAATTTCGCGAATCCCGCCGCCATCTTCGTCTCTTCCTTCATCATCGCGCTCTCCGGCGCGCTGATGCCGGGGCCCCTCCTCGCGGTGACGGTGCGGGACACCACCCGGCACGGTTTCGTCGCGGCGCCGCTGCTTGTGCTCGGGCACGGGATCCTCGAGCTGGCGCTTCTGGCCCTCCTCCTTCTTGGCCTCGCGGAGTGGCTGAAGGGGGAGGTCGCGACGACCTTCATCGCGCTGGCGGGGAGCGCCGCGCTTCTCTGGATGGGAACGGGGATGGTCCGGGAAGTCCGGTCCCTGCGGTTCGAAACCTCCGTGGGGGCTGCGAAATCCGGTGGCGCGCCGGCCGGCGGCGCGCCGGGATTCTGGCGGCCTGTGGCCGACGGGGTTCTGGCCTCGGTGTCGAACCCCTACTGGTCGCTCTGGTGGGCCACGATCGGGCTCGGGTACCTCGTGCTCTCCAGCGGGCAGGGTGCCGTGGGGGTGGCGTCCTTCTTCGCCGGGCACATCCTCGCGGACGCGGCCTGGTTCCTGTTCGTCGGCATGACGGTCTCGATGGGGCGGGGCCGCTTCTCCGACCGGGTCTACCGGGGGATCGTCGGGGTCTGCGCCGGTTTCCTCTTTTTCTTCGCACTGTCGTTCGGGGCTTTCGGCGTGAACAAGCTGTTCCGCCTGCTGTAGGCCGGAATCCATCGGAAGGAGGCCGACCATGAAGGCTGTCGTGATGGCCGGGGGGTTCGGGACGAGGCTGCGGCCGCTGACGGAAAAACTGCCGAAGCCGATGGCGTACGTCGCCAACCGCCCGATGATGGAGCACGTGGTGCGCCTCCTCGCAAAGGGGGGGATCAAGGACCTCGAGGTCCTCCTGTACTTCTACCCGGAAAAGATCATCTCCTACTTCGGGGACGGCGCCCCGTGGGGGGTGAAGATCAACTACACCGCCGCCGAGGCCGACTACGGGACCGCCGGGGCGGTCAAGAACGCGGAGGCGCAGCTCTCCGAAACGTTCCTGGTCATCAGCGCCGACATCATCACGGATTTCGATCTCCCCGCCGCGATCGAATTCCACCGGGACCGGAAAGCGGCCGTGACGATCGTCCTCACGCGGGTGCCCAATCCCCTCCAGTACGGGATCGTTCTCACGGAAGAGGACGGCCGCATCCTGCGGTTCCTGGAGAAGCCGTCCTGGGGAGAGGTGTTCTCCGATACGGTCAACACGGGGATCTACATCATCGAGCCCGAGGTGCTCTCCCTCATCCCGGACAAAAAGAATTTCGACTTCAGCAAGAACCTCTTCCCGGCGATGCTGTCCCGGGGAGACCGGCTGCTGGGGTACATCGCGGAGGGGTACTGGAAGGACGTGGGGAACCTCTCCGAGTACCTCAACGTGCACCTGGACATCCTGGCGGGAAAGGCGGCCATCGAGTTCGACGGGAAGAAAGCCGGAACCGGGAACGTCTGGATCGGCGAAAACGCCCAGGTCGATTACACCGCCGAGCTGAAGAACGTGGTCCTGGGGAGGAACTGCCGGGTCGGGCCCGGCGTGGTCGCGGAGAGCGTCGTCATCGGGGACGACTGCGTCGTGGAGGACGGGACGGTGATCCAGTCCACGGTCGTCTGGCCCCGGACGACGATCCACAAGGGCGTGCGGCTCCTCGAGAACATCATCGGATCGGACTGCCAGATCCGGGGGGGCGCTTTTCTCGCGGAGCGCGCAATCATCAGCGACCATTGCCAGATCGGGACCGGGGCGGTCGTCAAGGCGAACGTGAAGGTGTGGCCCCACAAGGTGGTCGAGGACGGCGCGGTGCTCTCCTCCTCCCTCATCTGGGGGGAGAAGTGGGCGCGGTCGCTGTTCGGCGCCTACGGCATCTACGGCCTGGCCAACCTGGAGATCTCCCCCGAGTTCGCGGCGAAGCTGGGCGCCGCCTACGCCGCAACCTTCGGGAAGAAGGTGGTCCTCTCCACCAGCCGGGACAGCCACAAGGTGTCGAGAATGATCAACCGGGCCATCATGACCGGGATGCTCTCGGTGGGGGTGGACGTCCACGACTACGGCGTGACGCCGCTGCCGGTCGTGCGGTTCCTCGCCCGCAGCCACCGGGATGAGCGCGGCGGCGTCCATGCGCGCAAGAGTCCCTTCAACCCCTCCTACGTCGACCTCAAGTTCTTCGACGACACCGGCCTGGACCTCTCGATGGGGCTCGAGAAGAACATCGAGTCGCTCTTCTTCCGGGAGGACTTCGTGCGCGCCGACATCGAGGAGACCGGGGAGATCTCCTTCCCCGTCGGCGGATTCGACATCTACGTGGACGGGTTCCTGAAGACCGTGGACGCCAAGGCGATCAAGGCCCGCGCCTTCAACGTCGTGATCGACTACTCATACGGCTCCTCCGCACTGATCTTCCCCCGCATCCTGGGGAAGCTGGGGGTCGAGACGGTGGCCCTCAGCGCGATGCTGGACCCCGCCAGGATCACCCGGACGCAGGAGGAGTTCGACAAGGGGCTCCACCACCTGAGCGCCATCGCCCGATCCCTGTCGGCCGACTTCGGCGTGATGCTCGACACGGGGGCGGAGAAGCTCTTCCTGATCGACGAGAAGGGCGACATCCTCCCCGATTGGGTGGCCCTCCAGGTCTTCGCCCTGCTCACGTGCCGCCAGAAGAGAAGGGGGCTGATCGGCGTGCCCGTGACCGCCTCCCGCAACATCGAGAAGATCGCGGCGAAGTTCGGGATGGATGTGGTGCGTACCCGGACGCTGCCCCGCTCCCAGATGGAGACTGCCGCAAGGGAGGGGGTTGCGTTCGTCGGCGACGGCAACGGCGGATACGTCTTCCCGCGCTTCCAGCCCGCCTTCGACGGGATGTTCGGGATCGTGAAGCTGATGGAGCTGCTCGCGGGGGAGGACCGGACCCTGTCCGACGTCCTCCGGGAGATCCTGCCGACGGCGTTCGTCCAGAGGAAGATCCCCTGCGCCTGGGAGCACAAGGGCGCCCTGATGCGCGTCCTCGCGACCCACGCCAAGGGGAAGCCCAGCCAGTTCATCGACGGCGTGAAGATCTTCCACGGCGAGGACTGGGTGCTCATCTACCCGAGCCAGGACGAGGCCTATTTCCACCTGTGCGTGGAGGCGGAGGACAAGCGGGCCGCGGAGGAGATCACGCTCCACTACGCCGACCTCTTCTCTTCCTGGAGCGCGAAGCTGTGAAGCCTTCTCCGCCGGTCCGCGTCCACGTCCTGGAGGTGGGCCCGCTCGCGGTGGGATGCTACATCGTGGAGCACGTCGCCTCCCGCAAGGCGGCGGTGATCGACCCGGGGGACGACGGCGAGGCGATCCTCGGGGAGATCGGGAGGCTCGGGGTCTCCGTGGACAGGATCCTGCTCACCCACGGCCACTTCGACCACGTGGGCGCGGTGGGCCTTCTCCGGGAAAAGACGGGGGCGAAGGTCCATATCCACGAGGCGGACGTCGAGCAGATGAAGTCCGCGAAGCGCCAGGGGCTGCTGTTCGGCCTGCGGATCCCGGATATGCCGCCGCCGGACGTCCTGGTGGGGGAGGGGGACCGCGTGACGTTCGCCGCCCTGGAGTTCCTTGTTTCCCACACGCCGGGGCACACCCCCGGCTGCGTGTCCTACATCCTGGAAACGGAGAAGATGGCGTTCGTCGGGGACCTGATCTTCGCCGGGTCGATCGGCAGGACCGATCTCCCCGGGGGCGACTACGACACGCTGATCCGGGCGGTGCGTGAGAAGATCTTCGTCCTTCCCGACGACACGACCCTGTTTCCGGGGCACGGGCCGGCCACCACGGTCGGCGAGGAGAAGCGCTCGAATCCATTCTTCACGGGGGGCTGGTAGCGATGGGCATATTCTCCGGAAAGGAGATCGTCCTGGGGGTGACGGGCGGGATCGCCGCCTACAAGGCGTGCGAGATCGTCCGGGAGCTCCGGAAGGACTCGGCGAACGTCCACGTGGTCCTCACGGCGTCGGGGGCGCAGTTCATCACCCCCCTGACCCTCCAGACGTTGTCGAAGAACCCCGTGGTGACGGACCTGTTCAACCTTGTCTCCGAGTCGGAGATCGGCCACATCTCGCTCGCCCAGCGGGCCCACCTGCTCATGGTCGCGCCGGCGACCGCGAACATCATCGGCAAGATCCGGGGAGGGATCGCGGACGACATGCTCTCCACGGTGGTGATGGCCACGGCCGCTCCGGTGCTGATCGCCCCGGCGATGAACACGCAGATGTACGCGTCCGCCGCCGTCCGGGAGAACATCGCGGTGCTCCACGAGAGGGGGTTCCACTTCGTGGAGCCGGACGAAGGGGAGCTTGCCTGCGGGACCGTGGGGCCCGGGCGGCTTGCGGACGTGGGGAAGATCCTGGAGATGGCCCGGATCCTCCTGTCGGAGAAGCCCCTGGCGGGGAAGAAGGTGGTCGTCAGCGCGGGTCCGACGGCGGAGCCGCTGGACCCGGTCCGGTTCCTCTCGAACCGGGCATCGGGGAAGATGGGGTTCGCGATGGCCAGGGCCGCGTGCCGTTTCGGCGCGCGGGTGACGCTGGTGTCCGGCCCGACCGCCCTTCCCGATCCCCCCTTCCTGACGACCGTGCGCGTCCGGACGTCGGAGGAGATGCTCGGCGCCGTCACCCGCGAGGCCGAGGATGCAGACGTTGTGGTCATGTGCGCGGCGGTCGCCGACTTCCGGCCGGCAAAGGCATCGTCCCGGAAGATCAAGAAGGACGGTTTCGACCACAAGATGGAGCTTGCCCCGACGCCGGACATCCTCGAGAGCCTGGGGAGGAAAAAAGGGAACCGGATTCTCGTCGGTTTTGCCGCGGAGACCGACGACCTGGCGCAGAACGCTCAGGAAAAGATGCGGCGGAAGAACCTCGACGCAATCGTGGCCAACGACGTGTCGCGAACCGACATCGGCTTCGAATCGGACAACAATGAGGTACGGATCTTCTTCCCGGACGGCGACGTCATGGACCTTCCGCTGGCCACCAAGGACGGGATCGCCGTTGGGGTCTGGCTCGCGCTCAACGGGAAGCTCCTGCGCAGATGAAGAGGCGGGTCTCCGCGAAAATGGTCGCGGCCTACCTCCGCGAGATCGGGATCGACTACATCCCCGTGCCGGGAGGGGAAACGCTCGAGGAGATCCGGAACGAGCTGACCTCCTGCCGCAGGTGCCCCCTGTGCTCCGGGCGGAAGACCGTCGTCTTCGGGGTGGGGAACCCCGGGGCCCGCCTGATGTTCGTCGGCGAGGGGCCCGGGGAGGAGGAGGACCGCCAGGGGGAGCCGTTCGTCGGCGCCGCCGGACGCCGGCTCAACCAATGGATCGCACGCGTCGGCCTGGCCCGCCGGGACGTCTACATCGCCAACATCGTCAAGTGCCGCCCGCCCGGCAACAGGGCCCCGCTTCCCGCGGAGGCCGCCGCCTGCCTGCCGTTCCTCAAGCGGCAGATCCGCGCGATCCGGCCCGAGGCGATCTGCACACTGGGGTCCGTCGCCCTGCAGTTCCTGCTCGACGGCACCGGGAAGATCACCCGGGATCGCGGGAAGTGGCGGGAGTTCGACGGAACCCCGGTGCTCCCCACCTATCACCCCGCCTATATCCTTCGCAACCAGACGCGGGAGACGGAGGTGTTCTCCGATTTCGACCTCCTCGCCGAGCGCCTCCGCCTCAAGTGAGATGAACATGCCGCTGCCGGTCGTGCAAGTGAGCCGGAAGGGCGAGGAGCGGCTCCGCTCGGGGCACCTCTGGGTCTTCGGGGACGACCTCCGGGAACTGCCGCCTGCCCTCGCGCCGGGCCAGTGGGTCCGCGTCGCCTCGCGGGCGGAAGAGCCCCTGGGGACCGCGACGCTGAACCTTGAAAGCCGCATCGCCCTGCGGCTCGTTTCCCGGAGGGAGGTTTTCCCCGGGAAGCCGTTTTTCCTGGAGCGAATCTCCGAGGCCTGGGCGCGGAGGGTCGACGCGGGGCTGGGAAGCGAAAGCGCCCTGCGGCTCGTCTACTCCGAGGGGGATTTCCTCCCCGGCCTCATCGTGGACCGGTTCGGCGGCATCCTGAGCCTCCAGATCCTGACGGCCGGTATGGAGGTCGCCCGCGCGGAGATCATCGACGCCCTCCCGGAGTCGTTCCCCTCCCGTCTCCTCTATGAAAGGTCGGAGGGGGGCGCAAGAAAACGGGAGGGCCTTGCGGACCGGAAAGGACCGGTTGCCGGCGGCGGGGACCCCCGCGAGGAGATCGGGATCGACGGGCTGCGCTTCCTCGTCGACGTGGAATCCGGGCCGAAGACGGGGTTCTTCCTGGACCAGCGGGAGAACCGCAGGATCGTCCGTGGCCTGTCCCGCGGGAAGCGGGTGCTCGACGGCTTCTGCTCGACGGGGGGCTTCGG
>ERZ1292640.4464-Hain-H43-02um-R1-4464-length-10644-cov-4_pt1 | contig 10644 bp, 9 predicted proteins | sample MGYA00564404_ERZ1292640 | MGnify/ENA primary metagenome ERZ1292640 (study PRJEB36523, sample SAMEA6512636) | groundwater metagenome | collected 2019-01-08 | study: AquaDiva: Metagenomics assemblies of 32 groundwater samples | reverse complement strand
CTATCGGGCGTCCTCGATGGAGTCGGGACATTCTCGATTTATCGGAACTCTCGACGAAGTCGGAGGGGATGGTCGGAGGAGTTTTTCTGCACCCTGCTAAGGGGAAATCAAAGACGTGAACCCGTGAACCAAGGAAAGGAGCCGGCGTAATGCAGTCCCTACCACTGAAAGGAATACGAGTCGTGGACTTGACGGTGGTCCTGGCAGGGCCATACTGCGCCATGATCCTGGCAGACATGGGCGCAGAGGTCATACGGGTGGAGTCCCTCCAGCATTTCCCCCCCACCACCCGTGGCATATACGCCAGGCCCACCAAGGAGATGGGGGGCTCCCGAGTTGGGGTATACCCCAACGGCGATCCCGGAGAGAGGCCGTGGAACCGTTACCCAATATTCAATTCCATGGCGCGGAACAAGCTCAGCATGACCGCAGACTTCACCAGGCCGGAGGGCATGGACATCCTGAAAAGGCTGGTGAGAGTGAGCGACGTGGTTGTGGAGAACTATGTCCCCAATGTGATGGACAAGCTGGGAATCACCTACGAGATGCTCAAACAAGAGAAGCCCGATATCATATTCGCCAAGATGTCCGCCTACGGGGATACTGGGCCGTATCGTAACTACAAGGCAATGGCCGAGACCATAGATGTAACGCTGGGGCACGCCTCCCTGAGAGGATATAAGGACACGGACCCGTCGGAGGAGCCCGCATCTGTGGCCGAGGACCCGGCCTTGGGAGTCCACTCCGCCTTTGCCATAGTTGCGGCATTGCACCATCGCAACCGCACCGGCGAAGGGCAGATGCTGGACCTGTGTTTGGCGGAGTGCTTCATGCCCTATATGCCCCAGGCTTTCATGGACTACAACATGAACGGCAGGGTGCAAGGAAACCTGGGCAACAGAGACCCGGTGGCCGCGCCATCCGGCAATTTCCGCTCCCTGGGCGACGACAAATGGGTCAGCATAAGCGTGTTCAACGATGAGCAATGGGCAGGCTTCTGCCGGGTGGTGGGGGAGGAATGGACAAGCGATGGGCGTTTCAAAGACGCCCTGAGCCGGCACAAGCACCAGGACGAGCTGGAGCCTCTGGTGCAGGCATGGACTCAGCGCCATGACTATTACGACATCATGCGCCTTATGCAGAAAGAGGGGGTGCCCGCCGGCCCCGTTCTGGACGAGGCTGCGGCTTACCAAGACCCCCACCTGAAGGAGCGAGGGTTCTTTGTGGAGGAGTCTCAGGAGGATGTGGGCACCCATTTGTACCCTGGGTTTCTGTTCAATCCGAGCAAGACGCCTGCCACAGTCCAGCGGGGCCCAGTACGGCTGGGCGAAGACAATCAGTATGTGTACAAAGAGGTGCTGGCCCTAGACGACGCGGAGTATGAGACCCTGGTGGAGCGTGGACACATCGGAACAGAGTACGCTCCCCACATAAAGTAGTAGGGTATAGTCTTATTTCAGCGGCCTACTCAAGACAGGCCCTGACCAGGAAGGGGGTGGAAAGTATAGCTGGGGGATACCCCCAGACCCCCACCCCTTCGGCTTCCCCTTCGCTTCGCTCAAGGGCTTCGGCTCAGGGCAGGCTCCGTCCCGACAGGTCGGGACTCTGGACTCTCCTTTTTCAGCGGCTTGCTAGCCGCTTTTGCTACTCGCACTCATACGGGTAGGAGCTGCTCGCTCCTTGGTGCGGCTGATGCCGATGCGCCGGGCCAGGACAACCTTGGTGATGTTACAGCTTCCCGCCCCGTGCTGGTGTATAAAGCTGGTGCGCTGATTTACCTCCTGAGCGCCTTCATGAGGAGTTCGGGGGTCTTTGGTACCCAGCAGAGCGTACATGCCCATCACATCCCGCACGCGGGCGACGTTTCGAAAGCCATAAAGCCTTTGATAGTGGAATCCAGACGGTCCTTCCCAGCTCATTTCCACCTTGTTCCCATACATCCAGTGGGTGCGCAGTTTGAAGACGCGGTCAATTCTTGCCGCGATATACGCCTCCAAGGCCACTTGCTGTACAACTGTGTCCCCTCCTGGGAACTCCCCTTTTTGTCTATGCTCCCGCATGTAGCTCACCAGGTTCTCTGTCACTGGATCCTCAGGGTAGGCACGTCCGGCGCCGCCGTGTTCTTCTTCCAAGACGGAGCTAACTACTTGCCAGCCCTGGTGGTCACCGCCAATGAGATGGTCTCCAGGGACTCGCACATTGTCTAGAAAAACAAAGTGCTGGTCTTTGCCTTGAATCAAGTTCAAAGGCTTGATGTCCAGGCCAGGAGAAGGGCAGGGGATCATGAAGAACCCCAGGTTCCTATGGCGCGGAGCTTCTGGGTCTGTCACAGCGGGGCCCCACAGGTAGTCCGGCTTGTAGCCGCGGCGACTAACAAACACGTTAGAGCCTGTAATTATCCAATCGTCTCCATCCCGAACGGCCCGCGTCTGGTAGCTGGCCAAGTCAGAACCTGATTTCGGCTCGGTGAACTTCTGCCAAGAGGCCTTCTCCGCTTTAAGGAGCGGCGCCAGGAACCTCTGCTTCTGCTCCTCAGTACACCAGACGACAAGGGCGCCAAGAATATTGTTGCTGCTGGGGCCCCTGGTGTTGACCCTGGCCCGCTCAAACTCCTCTTGGAGGATGGCCTCGTGCTCGGCGGTAAGTCCACCCCCTCCGTACTGTTTGGGGTATGTGGGGTATAACCACCCCTTGGCTGCCAACACCTTGTGCATCTCCTGCCACCACAAGTACTGCTCTTCTGTGAAGTCATCAGGATCGACAGGATCCCTCATGTTTTGGGGTATGTTCTCTTTCAGCCAGGTTTGCACTTCCTTGCGAAAGCTCTCTTGCTCCTTTGTGTAAGTGTATGTGAAGTCCATCTGATGCTCCTTTTGTCGCCCTCTTCTATCTGCTATCGCTTATAAGAGCGCTATATTCTCGTGCAGAGTCAGGCCTGGTTAGCACCTTGCCGTAGTTTACGTTCCCAAATAATGCCTGTCAATATACTGTACTCTTGCGCATTGTTATGTTATGAAACATGGGTGACATCCTCAGGCAGGACGGTGTTGGTGAAGAGTAGGACATGTTGTCGCCCAGGGAAAACGTCAGTGGCTACTGTCCTGCGATTTCGTCATGGGTGGTCACCACGCCGCTGTCCAGGTTCTTCCAGCAGTAGCGGTTCACCCATCTCTAGCCGGCGATTATGCCGTGCTCCTGGCAGAATTCCAGAACCAAGGCATGGAACTGCTGGGCTTGGTGGCGGTACACGCCAGGGCCAGAGTCCTCAAACAGTTGTAAGCGATTGTTGGGCAAATGCATAGACAGCACGGCCGCTCCCACATCCCGTCGGTTCACACTCTGTCCCACTCCAGACACTATGAGTACGGGACACGTGATGTTTTTCAACCTAGGAGTCAGAGGGTGTTCCCGCAGCCCGGCCACAGTACGGTTGGCGGCCACGTACGATTCGGGGTCTCCAGCGCCAACGTTGGGGCTATCCCGCTGCGCCTGGCTGCGCCGGTAATACTCCTCCGAGATGCGCACATTCAGCTCACTGGAGGTGGAATCAAGGACCAGAGCAGCACACTTGCTCGGATAGTCCAAGGCGAACTGCTGGACCACGATTCCACCAAATAAGGGCCCCACAGCCACAACCCGCTCTATTCCAAGGCCATCTATAAGCCTGGCCATGTCCAAGGCGTACAAGGGCAGCGAGTACTTTGCCGCCTTGGGGGACTGCCCCATGCCCCGGTGGTGCCAGGTCATGACGCGGCCAAAATGCTCCCTCCAGAAGTCGAACTCTAGGACGAAGTCGTCGGCCATCTGCGCAAAGAGACCATGGCAGAACACCAGGGCCAGAGGCCCATGCCCCGCCTCTTCATAGTGAATGACTACATCGCCCAGGTTCATTTCGGGCATGGTTGCCTCCAACATAGGACGCCAGGACTTGTATCTGGCTTCTGGTATTGCCTCTACTTTACGTGCGTAGCGTACTCTGTTCCGGTATGTCCACGCTCCGCCAGCGCCTCGTACTCCGCGTCGCTTAGGGTCGGCGCCGCCATCCTAGCGGCCGGTTCCAACCCCGTTTACCTGAAGGCTGGTATGACCTCCTCGCCGAATCGGCGAATATCGTTCTTGCGGACGGGCGGCACCATTGGCAGTATAAAGTAAGTGACCCCTATATCAACGTAGCGCTGGGTCAACTCTTTCATATCGTCAACTGTGCCCACGTAGTTCGATGTGATCACATCTTCCAGGGGAATGCCCCGGCGTTGGGCCATTCGTTCTGCCATGGCCCTACCCCGGTCGCGGTCAGGCGTCATCACCAGGGGCATTCCCACTGTCTTCTTGATGTCGTCGTAGTTTCGGCCCACGGCCTCGCAGTGCTGCCTAAGAACGTCCAGCTTACGCTGCACCTCCCTCAATGGCCTTATGTGAAGGTTCCACCAATCTGCCCACTTGGCTACAACCCGAAGGGTTAACCTTTCGCCACCCCCTCCGATCATGATGGGCGGATGAGGTTTCTGGACAGGCTGGGGTTCAAAGGGCGCGTCTTTAAGGGAATAGTATTTGCCCTGAAAGTTGGCATGTTCCCCCGGCTTGAGGCTCCACAGCTTCGTTATGAGTTCACAGGCTTCGTCTAGCTGGCGGATGCGCTCGCCTGTGGTGTAGTAGGGGATGCCGTAGAAGGTGTGCTCAGATTTCCGGTATGCGCCGCCGATGCCTAAAATAAGCCTGCCGTTGCTTATGATGTCCAGGGAGGTGGCCATCTTGGCCAGCACCGCAGGGTGGCGGTAAGTGTTGCCAGAAACGTATACGCCGCCACGGATTCGCTCCGTATGGGAGAGCAGGTAGGTGAGCGATACCCAGCTTTCGTTCCTGGGGCCCGGTGGCACAAAATCGCTGGGGACAAAGTGGTCGTCTACCCATGCTGAATCGAACCCAAGGTCTTCAACCATTCCCCACAGGTCAATTAGCTCTTTGTAGTCGGTGTGCTCCGGGGGCAACATTATCCCAAACTTGACCGTTCGCTGAGACGGTTCCATCTATATCCTTCCTCTTTTCTTGTATAGAGAGTAGATGCTCATGAATACGCCACGTTTGGCAAACGCAGGCAGCTAATCAGCCATCCGCCGTCCATCTAGGCGCCCTACTGGGGTTCGATGTCGAAGGCAAGACTACTATGGCGGTGCCCAGCATGCTGATCCCACGCGCGTGCTCAGATTTCATGTCCAGCTCAACCAGGTCTAGTCCTTTCTCCTGCCACTTCTTTGCCACCTTTCCGCTAACAGTCACTGCGTCACCAGCCGCGCTGAAAGTTATTATGCGGAAGTTTACCTCCTTGACGCGACCGGCCTCTCCGATCCAGTCCGTAATCACCCTCTCCCACATAGTCAGGCACGAGTCGGCGCTCGCGTGCATATTTGGGGCGCCATCGGCTTGCCCCATGGCTGTGTTATGGTGATGTGTGGCAAAGTCCCGGATCGCCGACGCAGACATTACCAGGCGCTGAATAGTTAGATTGAACGTGACTTGCGGTATCTCCTCACCATCCCGCACATCCTCCCAGCAAAGTTGCTTCTTTTGTGTAACCATGTTTCATTTCTCCCACTCATCGGCTCTGATTGACCCAGCCTCATTGCTCGTGGTTGTAGGAATACGATGTGGAGCTAACCCTCGCAACAAGCTCGCCTCGCTGGTTGTATATGCGGCGCTCCCGGGTATGGAAAGCCCCGAACCCGACGCGCGTCCGCTTGAGGACCACATTGACCAGCTTTTCGCCTCGCGCGGTCAGCCTGTCACCAACGCACGCAGGCTCGAAGAACTCTATTCTCATGTTCGTGGCAATGGAGTAGGCATAAGGTGGCATGGGAAGCTCTTCGCCGCCTTCCGAGAAGGTGTGCATGGGACCCGAGGCGTTGGGCTCCGGAGTGGGAAAGTGTGTCTCATCTCCTGGCTTCCAGCGCCCCGCGGTCGAGAAGGTGAGCCGGATGGCGCTCCAAGGGGTCACCGTCCCGCGATAACCCAAACGGTTTGCGGCTTGCTTAGACCAGTAGATAGGGTTACCTATCTCCCAGGGTTCGCAGAACCGCATCACGCTGCTGTATTCAATAACTTCGTCTGACACCAGCTCGTTGCCGCCTGAAAAATCTTTCCCTACGGCAGCAACAAAGTCGTCCCATGTGTACTTTGGGTTCCCTCCACGGTTCGAGCTTATCTCTTCTTCCGCCATTGATTCCTCCTTCTTACTTGTTTGTTACTTCGCTTGGGAATCGCTCCCTCCGGCGATGCTGCCGCTAACGCCAATTATGACAACTACTGTCCCATACCACCAGACCTGCGGCCCATGCATCTCCTATGCGGAGCACACCTTCCCAGGTCTTGGACGGTCGAAACGGCTCCGCAATTTGCGACCAGGCAGGCGCAAGCCTAGCAGGGTGCGCATCTTGGGGTCCCAAATGTATCGCAGGGCGCCACCTGAGGTTGAAGGCAATAGCCAAGAGTATTATGGCGGCTCCTGGGAAAACCATAATCCAAGGGGCTAACAACCCCACGATTTAAGCAGCGCCTGACAACATTCCTCCACAGGAGGGAGCAGGTGGCGGAACCCCCAGACCCAAGAAGCTCAGCGAGGCCTCAGTCAGGATGGCGCCTCCTAGCGCTACGGAGGCCAAAACATTGAACATTACCGGCCTATGAAACGTGGCTTGCGCTTCTCCACAAAGGCGCGGGGTCCCTCCTGCACATCCTTAGTGTCGCGGATTTCCGGCAGTACCGACCAGCCCCAGAGTACGCCGTCGTGGTAACCTCGGTCAATGGCCCCTAGGATGGCTTTCTTGGAGCCTTGCACTGCCAGGGGAGCTGACTCCTCCACTATGTGATAGGCGATTTCCCAGGCCCGCGGCATAAGCTGGGGCAACGGCACCACTTCCGATAGGAGTCCCCACTGGTAGGCCTGCTGAGCGTTGACCCGGAAGTGTCTCCCCTCAACGACCATGCGCAAGACTATCCCCAGGGGCATCTTATAGGCCAGCCCAACGGACTCCACGCCGTTGATAATGCCAAGGTTTACATGGGTGTCCATGAAGATGGCGTTCTCTGAACCGATTACAATGTCGCTATCGCACATCAAGTGCCAGCCGCCGCCAAGGCAGTAGCCATTGACCGCGCTGATGAATGGCTTGTGAATGGATTGCAGCAGGTCAACTACAGGCTTCATGGAAGAGGTCTGGATGGTACGATTCTCCTTATCGGCCCGGCTCGCTCCCTCCTTTACATCCATCCCCGTAGAGAACGCCCTGTCCCCGGCTCCGGTGATGATCATCGCCCACTGTTCCGGGTCGTCACGGTATTCAGTCAGGACATGGACCAACTCAATGGTCATCGCCGGGGTGAAAGCGTTCATGGCCTCCGGCCTGTTGAGTGTGACGCAGACTATGCGATCCCGCTTCTCTACGATGATGTTTCGGTAGTCCATAAGTCTCCTCCCTTTCCATTCTGTAGCTTGCAGCCCTAGCAGGCTGATGAGCCCCGACAAGTCGGGATGAGCGGAGCTTCATCTGACCTGGCCCTCTCTTTCCTTCGGTCTGCTCAGAATTCCCAACTACGCGTTATGGCTGGCCCCTGCAGTCATAGGAGTAGGAGCTGCCCGCTCTCTGGTACGGCTGATGCCGATGCGACGAGCGAGAACTACCTTGGATATGTTAAAGCTCCCAGCGCCGTGCTGAAGAACGAAGCTGGCACGCTGGAACACTTCTTGCCTGCCACCATCGTAGGCCCGCGACTCCTTCGTGCCCAAAAGAGCGTCCATACCCATCACGTCTCGTATCCTTGCAACCTGGCGAAAGCCGCTGACCCTATCGAACACAAAGGCCGAAGGGCCCTCCCAGCTCATCTCCTGCCTGCTGTGGTACATCCAGCGAGTACGTATGTTAAAGAGGTTGCTTATATGGTTCTCAATGTAGACGTCTATGGCCGTCTGCTGGCTAACCAGGTCTCCTCCTGGGCTCTGCTGTGCCTTCCGCTTCTGTTGCATGTAGCGTATCAGACCTTCCACCTCATTCTCTCTCTGAAAAATCGAACCTTGGCCGCCGTGCTCCTGCTCCAGGCCAGTGTTGGCAACTTGCCAGCCTTGGTGATCGCCGCCAATGAGATGGTCTGCCGGAACTCTTACGTCCGTAAGGAATATGAAATGCTGCTCACTCCCGTTGACAAGATTCTGGTTACTGATCTCCAGACCCGGGCGAGGGTAAGGGATCATGAAGAAACCTAAGTTCCTGTGTCGGGGGGCTTGCTTATCTGTTTCCATCGGGCCCCACAGCAAGTCGGGTCTTCCTTGGCCGCTGATGAAGACATTTGAGCCGTTGAGGACCCACTCATCTCCGTCTCTGACAGCAGTGCTCTGGTAGCTGGCCAGATCTGAGCCAGAATGCGGCTCGGTGGACTTCTGCCAAGAAACCATCTCCCCTTTCAGCATTGGGACCAGGAACTTCTGTTTTTGCTCCTCTGTGGCCCAGACCAAAAGAGCCGAGTAAACGAATTCGGTGCCACGAAAAGGAGATCTATGACGGCGAAACTCATCCCTTATGATTCTTTCGTGCTCTGGTGTAAGGCCCCCACCGCCGTACTGCTTGGGAAAGACGGGGTTGAGCCATCCCTTAGCTCCCAGTTCCTTGCCCTTTTGGCGCCAGAATCGGTGCCGCTCTTCGCCGCGCTCTTCAGGGTCTATGGGTATCTTCATCTCCTCCGGCACATTTGCCTCTAACCAATCACGAACCTCTTTCCTAAATCCTTCCATCTCTTTGCTAACAGCAACCTCTGTAAAGTCCATGATAACCTCCTCCCAATACTGGTTGTACCTTACCTTGTTTCCCCGCTTCTTTGGCCAGGCAATTCGCAAGCCAATTGCATCAATGTGGTGACTCGTTCGCTGCCGGTTGGCAACTCTCCAACCCCTATGTAGGAAGGACGGCCTCGGTCCTCTCCGATGGCAGGTCTATGGCGAAAGTGTTGGCGCCAAAGGCCAGCAGACCATAGTAGCCCATCAGGGTGGTCAGCTCAGTCAGCCCCTGTGAGCCGAACTGGTACAACGCCGCCTGGAAGGTGGCATCGTTGACCCGGTGGGTGCGGAAGAACTCCCGCCCGAGGTTCACTACGGCGGCCTCATCGGGGGCGAGGGTTGGCAGGTCGCGCTTGTCACGTATGGCGTCAACTAGTGCATCGCTGAGACCGGCCCTCCGCCCTGAGGCGGCATGGGCGTTCCAGATGTACTGACAGTCCAGTTCCCGGGCCGTGATGAGCATTGCCAGCTCCTGGACTTTGGCCGGTAATGTGGACTCCTCTCGCAGATACGCTGATAGGTGATTGGCCCGTTTCGCCAACTCCGGGCTGTTGAGAAGCACCGACACCGGCCCACCCGATACCCTTCCGCCGCGCTCCCTAACTATCTCGTCATAGGTTGGTCGTTGATTTTCTGGAACGCTTTCCCTTGTAGCAGCCGGTATTCTAGCCATAGCGTTCTCCTTCCCTTCGCCGAACATCCGTCATTTCAACTTGGTGCCACTGAACGTCAGCGACATCCTCACTCGAGGCCCGAAGCGCCTGGGTTTCCTGGACTACGTAGCCTTTAGCGCCCACTTTCTCGAAGTGGTGCTTGGGCAGGACGGCCCTGCTCCCGCCCAAGGCTAGTGCCGCCCACATATCTGCGCAGGACATCCTCTCGCGGGAGGGGTTCCGTACCGATGGTTCCCTGGCTAAGGTCTACCCGTAAGACCCGACCGGCGTATCCCGCCCCGGATTGCCATGATGCCCTCCTATAGTAGGCCATTTCAAGACGATCGTTGCACTGGGCACCCAGCCCAGCGCGAGTCTCCTACCTTAGACGAAACCGGCTTAGTCTGGTGTCGCCTCTGGTATTGTCCCGCTTACTCCTCTATCCACAGACGGTCAGCCCTGAAAAGGCCAGGGGGAGCATACGGATTCGGGCCGACGGTGACTCCCTGAAGCCGCTTCCACCAGAAGACGCTGCCTTCCTGGACCATGGTCGGGGCATAACCTATGTCCTTCAGCACTACGATGTCCTCTATCTGGCGAAAGAGTTGCTTCCGTTTCACTGGATCCAACTCCGAGGACTGCTGGATGTAAAGCTTATCAACCCCTGGGTTGGAATATCCTTTCCAGTTGCGGGACCCACCTGTTATCCAGTATTGACCAACTACCTCGTCCGGGTCCCTGGTCGTCACGGTGAAAGTGTAATACTGCATCGCATAGTTCAGGGCGGCCATGCGATCTTGCAGTGTGGCGGCATCGACGATTTTTATCGCCGTGCGGATGCCGATCGGGAGGATCTCCTTCTGGACCTCTTGGTTCGCATCTTCGTAGAGGTTGCTTCGGACCATCAGCTCTGTGTCCAGCCCGTTGGGGTAGCCGGCGTCCTTCACCAGTTGCTTTGCTTGTTCAATCTCCTGAGCCTTCTTGGCGCCGGTCCCCCAGCCGGGAACTACATTCCATATTTCATCGTCGGACCTGGACCAAGGTGAGTCTTTAGTGTAAACCAGCAACTGCGGATGCACCGAGACATTGCCCCAGGCAACCAGCCCAACCCTCTCTCTGTCCAGGGCTAGGTTTACCGCCTGCCGTAGCTTCAGGTTGTCAAAGGGAGGC
>ERZ1292640.4463-Hain-H43-02um-R1-4463-length-10644-cov-10_pt1 | contig 10644 bp, 11 predicted proteins | sample MGYA00564404_ERZ1292640 | MGnify/ENA primary metagenome ERZ1292640 (study PRJEB36523, sample SAMEA6512636) | groundwater metagenome | collected 2019-01-08 | study: AquaDiva: Metagenomics assemblies of 32 groundwater samples | reverse complement strand
GACTGGACTTTAGGAATATCGGCCATGGCGCCTCCGGCGAGCAAGCTCGTCTGTAGAACAAGGTAGTGTCTGCGGTTCATCATCTTTGGGGGGCGTCGTGTTTCGCGCAGGTGACTGTCGAAGACCGACCCGCTCGATTACAGTTTAACCATCCCCACTGCCGCTGCCGCCATGAACTGCTTCACGCTCACCGTCACCGACCACATCGCCCACCTGGTGCTCAACCGCCCCGAGGCGATGAACACCATGCACCCCGAGTTCTGGCGCGAGTTCGACCAGGTGTTGACCCAACTGCACAACAGCGGCGAGGCACGCGCGCTGGTGATCAGCAGCACCGGCAAGCACTTCAGTGCCGGCATGGCGCTGGAAACCTTCAGCGGCGCCATCGCGCTGGACGACCGCAGTCCCGAGGGCCGCGCCGCCATCTTCGATCTGCTGACCGACATGCAGGCCACCTTCACCAAGCTGGAAACGCTGCGCATCCCGGTGATCGCGGCCATCCAGGGCGGCTGCATCGGCGGCGCGGTGGACATGGTCAGCGCCTGCTGCCTGCGCTACGCCACGGTGGACACCTTCTTCTGCATCCAGGAAATCAACATCGGCATGGTGGCCGACGTCGGCACATTGCAGCGTCTGCCCAAGCTCATGCCGCTGGGTGTGGTGAAGGAGCTGGCCTACACCGGCCACCGCTTCCCCGCGGCACAGGCGCTGACCTACGGCCTGGTGAACCAGGTGTTCGACACGCCCGAAGCGATGCTGGACGGCGCGCTGCAGACTGCACGCGAAATCGCCGCCAAGCCCCCCATTGCCATCTGGGGCACCAAGCAGGCCCTGCACTACGCGCGCGACCACAGCGTGGACGACGCACTCAAGCAGATGGGCTGGTTGCAGGGCGCGATCTGGAGCAACAAGCACGTACTCGAAGCCGTGATGGCCATGAAGGACAAGCGCAACGGCAACTTCCCGCCGCTGGCGCCGCTGCAATCCTTCAAGGAAATTGGCCAGTAGCCCTTGCCGAATAAGCGCGATAAGCTACTGTTTTGATAGCAAACTACTGGCGCGCCGTGCGCACGTTGGCCGGCAGCGCCTGCGGGTGGCTGGTGCGCCAGGGGTTGATGTCCAGCCCGCCGCGCCGGGTGTAGCGCGCATAGACCGTCAGCTTGGCCGGCTTGCAGCGCGTCCACACGTCCATGAAGATGCGCTCCACGCATTGCTCGTGGAACTCGTTGTGGTTGCGAAAGCTCACGATGTACTGCAACAGACCTTCCTGCTCGATCTGCGGCCCGCTGTAGCTGATCTGCACGCTGGCCCAGTCGGGCTGGCCGGTCACCAGGCAGTTGCTCTTGAGCAGGTTGCTGGTCAGCACCTCGCTCACCGGCTGCTCGTCGAAGGCCGCCGTCAGCAGTTCGGGCGCCGGCGTGTACTGCGAGCACGCCACCTCCAGCCGGTCCAGGTTCAGGCCGTCGAGTTCGTGGATCGGCTCGCGGTCGAACAGCTCGGGCGCGATCAGCTTGACGCCCACCGTGCCCTTGGCCTCGGAACCGCGCCACACCGCCTCGCTGATGTCGGCACGGATGCGCGCGAGCACTTCGGTCGCATCCTGGAAGCGGGTGTTGTTGAAGCTGTTGAGGTAGAGCTTGAAGGACTTGCTCTCCACGATGTTGGGCGTCTCGCACGGCACCGTGATGTGGGCCAGCGCCACCTGCGGCTTGCCGCGCGCGTTCAGCCAGCTCAGCTCGTACGCGGTCCACAAATCGGCGCCGAGAAAAGGCAAGGTAGCCGGCACGCCGATCTCCTGCCGCTTCGGTGCACGGGCAATCGGGTACAGCAGCGCGGCGTCGTATTGGTCGACGTAGGGCACGGCCTTGCCGAGCGCGGAGTTTTCGGGTGTGGTCATTCGTTCACCTTGCGACGGAAGACGAGACGATCCGGCTCCGAAGCCGCGGCGTCGAAGGCATGCCCTTCAAGGTTGAACTTCTCCAACTGCTTCGGCGTACTGACGTGATGGGTGGCCGCGTAGCGTGCCATCAGGCCGCGCGCGCGCTTGGCCAGGAAGCTGATGATCTTGTACTTGCCGCCCTTGTAGTCCTCGAACACGCATTCGATCACGCGCGCCTTCAGGGCCTTCTGGTCCACCGACTTGAAATACTCCTGTGACGCGAGGTTCACCACCACCGGCGTCTTGTCGGCCTGCAGCCGCTGGTTCAGGTAATCGGCAATCTGCGTGCCCCAGAACTTGTAGAGGTTGTTGCCTTTCGCGTTGGCCAGCTGGGTGCCCATCTCCAGCCGGTAGGGCTGCATCCAGTCCAGCGGCCGCAGCACGCCATAGAGGCCGCTGAGGATGCAGACATGCGCCTGCGCCCAGGCCAGGTCCTCGGCCTGGAGCGTCCTGGCATCCAGACCTTCGTAGACATCGCCGTTGAAGGCCAGCACCGCCTGCTTGGCATTCTTGGCCGTGAACTTGGTGCTCCAGGCCTGGTAACGCGCCACGTTCAGGCCCGACAGCGCATCGCTGAGGCTCATCAGTTCGGCAATCTCCTGCGGCGACTTCTCGCGCAGCAGGCCGATCAGCTCGGCCGACTGCTTGACGAACAGCGGCTGCGTGTGCGGCACATCGCCGGCGGGGGTGTCGTAGTCGAGCGATTTGGCGGGGGATAATAAAAACAACATGCTGGAAATCCTGTATCACGACGATTATCTAGTAGCCGTGAACAAACCGCCGGGGCTGCTGGTGCACCGCACCGGGCTCGATGCAGGAGAAACGCAGTTCGCGCTGCAGCTGCTGCGCGACCAGCTCGGCCGCCCGGTCTGGCCGGCGCACCGGCTCGACAAGGGCACCAGCGGCGTGCTGCTGTTCGCACTGGATGCCGACACCGCACGCCGGCTTGGCCAGGCCTTCGAGGCGCCGGACCAGGTGCAGAAGACCTACCTCGCCGTGGTACGCGGCTGGCCGCCCGAATCGGGCCTGATCGACCACCCACTCAAGCGCATGGAAGACGATGCCCGCCCCGGACGGGATGAGGTGCAGGACGCGCAGACACGCTACTGCACGCTGGAACACTACGCGTTGCCGCTGCCCTATGGCCATTTCCCGACCACGCGCTGCGCGCTGGTGGAGCTGCAGCCACTGACCGGACGACGGCACCAGTTGCGCCGGCACCTGAAACACATCGCACATCCGATCATCGGCGACGCCACCCACGGCAAGGGGCCGTTGAACCGGGCGGTGACCGAGCTGCTGGGTGCGCAACGGTTGTGGTTGCACGCCCGGCAACTCATCCTCCATCGTCACCCGGTGACGGACACGCCCGTGGCCATCGAGGCGGCAACGGATGTCGACTGGTCACGATGGACTGCGCCGGTGGTACACCGGCCCCGGCAGCAGGACTAGCGCTGCGGCATATCCTTGTACGAGTACCCCAGACTCACCGTTGCATCCGTCGGGATCGGCGGCATGCTGGCGTTCCAGTCTTCCCAGGCCTGCCGCATGGCCGCCAGGCGTTCCGACTGTTTCCCGCCCAGGTTGGCGCGCTCGCGCTCGTCGGCCGGGAGGTTGAACAGGTAGTCGTTGCCGTCCACGCGCAGGTACTTCCAGTCACCGTCGCGCAAGGCGCGCTGGCCGCGGTGGTTCATGCGCCAGTGCAGCGGGCGCGCGAACTCCCTCCCCTCCGTTTGCAGCACCGGCAGCAGTGACACGCCGTCCAGCGGGTAGGCCGCGTCGGCCTGGGCGCCGGCCGCGGCGAGCATGGTCGCCGACCAGTCCATGGTCATGCAGTGCTGCGTGCTGGTGCGGCCGGGCTGGATGACGGCGGGCCAGTGCGCGATCCACGGCACGCGGATGCCGCCTTCGGTCAGGTCCATCTTGCCGCCCACCAGCGGCCAGTTGTCGGAGAAGCGTTCGCCGCCGTTGTCGCTGGTGAAGACGATGAGGGTGTCATCGAGCAGGCCTTCCTTCCTGAGCGCCTCCACCACCCAGCCGATGCCCTCGTCCATGTGGTGGATCATGCGGCGGTAGGTGTGGATGTTGCCGCCGTGCAGGTGGAACAGGTTGTCCTTCACGTCGCGCACCACGGTCTCGTCCTCGCGCGTTTCCCACGGCCAGTGCGGTGCGGTGTAGTGCAGGCTCAAAAAAAACGGCGTGCCGCTGCGCGCGCCGGGCGCCATGCGTTCGATGTAGTCCACCGAACGGCGCGACAGCAGGTCAGTCAGGTAACCCTCTTCCTGTTTTTCTGCTTCGCCGAACCACAGGTCGTGCTGGCCGGTGCCGCTGCAGTGGCTGAAGTAGTCCACGCCGCCCGACATGGGACCGAAGAATTCCTCGTACCCCGAGCGCAGCGGGCCGAAGGCCGGCGGGTAGCCAAGGTGCCATTTGCCGATGAGCGCGGTACGGTAGCCGCTGGCGTACAGCAATGAGGGCAGCGTGGGGTGCTCGGGCGGCAGGCCCAGCGTGGTGCTGCCGCGGCTGCGGCTGTTGATGGGTTCTTCCGCCGCGCCGCGCAGGCGGTACTGGTAGCGCGCCGTGATCATGGCAAAGCGCGTGGGCGAACACACCGGCGAGTTGGAATAACCCTGGGTGAATTTCAGGCCGTTTGCGGCCAGCGCATCGAGCACCGGCGAGACCGGACCGAACGCGGCCGTGCGGGCGCCGTAGCAGCCTAGGTCGGCAAAGCCGAGGTCGTCGGCCACGATGTAAAGGATGTTGGGACGTTTCATCCGACTTTCATGTCCGTCTTGGAAGGGTACGCGCCCTGCACCAGGCCGGCGCCGGTCAGCAGGAGCGGGCCCAGCAGGGTGCGCAAAAGAAAATGTGCAGCGGTCTTCATGGGGCTCTACTCCAGGGTGACACCGGCGGCCTTGATCGGATTTTCCCAGCGGGCCAGGTCGGCACGCTGGGCGGCGGCGAGCTGTTGCGAGGTCGAACCGATGGGCTCGTAACCCAGGGCGATGAGCTTGCCGCGCACCGCCGGCTGCTGCACGGCGCTCATGACGGACTGCTCCAGCCGTGCCAGCACCTCGGGCTTGAGCCCGGCCGGCCCGTACATGGCGAACCAGGCGGTGGCCTCCATGTCGATGCCCTGTTCTTTCAACGTCGGCACTTCGGGCACCTGCGGATCGCGCTGCGCCCCGGTGACGGCGATCACGCGCACCTTGCCGCTGCGGTGCAGTTCCGCCGTCTCGGATACGACGTCGAACTTGTAGCCGATGTGGCTGCCCAGCAGCGCGTTGTTGGCCGGCGCGCCGCCCTGGAAGGGAATGTGGTTGAGCTTCACCCCGGTGCTCTGCTCCAGCAGCACGCCGAGGAAGTGCGGTACGGTGCCGGCGCCGGCCGTGCCGTAGCTGCCGCTGGCCGGCTCGGCCTTGGTCTTGGCGATCATCTCGGCCAGGGTCTTCACGTTACTGGCCGGGCCGGACACCACGCCGAACTGGAAACGTGCGAGCTGCGAGATGGGTGTGAAGTCCTTGACCGCGTCGTAGTCGAGCTTCTTGTAGACGTGCGGGAACATCACCATCGGCCCGCTGGGCAACACGATGACGGTCTGGCCGTCGGGCTTGGCGTTCTTGACCTGCGTCAACGCCACGCGGCCGCCGGCACCGACCCGGTTTTCGACGATGACCGAACTGAAGTCGTTCTGCATGGCCGTGGCCAGCAGCCGGGCCAGCACGTCAGCCGAGCCGCCGGGCGCGAAACCGACCAGGATCTTGAGGCTGGGCTTGTCCTGGGCGGCGGCGCCCAGCGCGCAGGCCAGCGTCGCCCAGGCCAGCAGCAGGCGGGCATATCGGTTCATGGTGTCTCCTCGTGGTGTGCATCCGGACGGAATGCCGTGTGCTTGTCAGGGGACTCTAGAGGCCGGACAATTGATTGTTCTAATCAACTATCCACCTCGGAAACCCTGATGCCCGTCAAGCCTCGCCTGCTTCGCCCGGTGGGGCTGGACGATTTCCTGCTGTACCGGCTCAGCCGTCTGCTGGGCACCGCCGGCACCCTGGTGATTCGCCTGTGCGAAGGTCAATACGGCATCACCCGGCGCGAATGGCGCCTGCTCGAATTGCTGCTGCGCCATGCACCGGTACCGCCATCCCGGCTGGCGGAACTGGCCCAGCTGGACCGGGCGCGCACCTCGCGCGCCCTGAGTTCGCTGGTTGCCAAGAAACTGGTCGTCCGCACCACGCAGCCGGCAGACCGGCGCCAGGCCGTGCTGGGGCTGACCGAGGCGGGCCGCAAGCTGTGCGCGTCGCTGCTGCCGCAGGTGCGGGCGCTGAACCTGGAACTGCTGGACGGCTTGGACGCCGGCGAGGTGGCCGTGCTCGATCCTGTGCTGGACCGCCTGCAGGCCCGCGCAAGTGAACTCATCGAACAGCACCGCGACTTTCCCAAGGCCGACCGCCGGCGCGGCGGGCGCTCGCGGCCGGCGCTGGGCTAGGACAGGCTGCGCAGCGCGGCCAGCGTCTCCGTCTCGGTACGGTAGAGCCGGTGGCCGGGACCGGCCAACTGCCAGCCAGCCTGCAGGAGCGTGCGTTCCACCGGCAGTTTCATGCCGCTGATGTGCAACAGCACGCCCTGCTCGTGCAACTGCTTGCAGAGCTTCAACCATGTGTCCACGCCGGTGGCGTCGATATGGCCGATGGGCTGCGCAAAGAGACAGACGTGGCGCGTATCGGGATGCTGGCCAAGGTACTCCACCACCGCACGCTCGAACTCGGCGGCGGCGGCAAAATCCAGCGCCGCGTCCATGCGCAGGGCATAGGTATCGGGCGCCAGCGGCGGCAGTTTCCAGAGATGGCGGTCGCGCAGGCTGCCGTCCGGGTGCAGGCCCACCTCGATGATGCGCGGATGCAGACGCTGGTAGAGGAAGTTGCTCAGCGACATCAGCACGCCGGCCAGCACGCCCCAGTAGAGCTGGGGCGAAACCAGCAGGGTGATGAGGAAAGTGGCGCCCGAGATGAGTGCCTCCACGCGGGCGATGCGCCACAGCCGCAGGAATTCGCGCGGCTTGAGCAGCCCCATCACGGCAGCGACCACGATGGCGGCCAACACCGCCTGCGGAACGTGATGCAGCACCGGAATCAGCAGCCAGAGCGCAAGCAGCACGACCCCGGCCGAGAACACCGTGGCCCAGCCGGTCCGGGCGCCGGCGTAGAGGTTGAGCGCCGAACGCGAGAAGGATGAGCTGGTGGGGAAGGCGCCGCTCAGGCCCGCCGCCAGCTTGCCCAGGCCCTGGCCGATCAGGTCCTGGTCCTGGTTCCAGCGCGTGCCGCGGCGCTCGTTGTCCACCTTGGCACTCGAGGCCGTTTCCAGAAAACTCACCAGGGTGATGACCAGCGTGGGCAGCAGCAACTGGCCCAGCACGTCCAGATCGGGCAGGGCTGGCAACGCCAGGGCCGGCAAGCCGGCCGGCAGTGCCCCTACCACGCGGCCGCCGCCAGCCTTGAAGCCGAGCCACGCCGACAGGCCGGCCGCACCCAGCACGATCAGCAGCACCGAGGGAAAGGCCGGGCGCCAGCGGCGCGCGACCAGCAGCAGCAGCAGCGTGCCCAGGCCGAAAGCCAGTGAAGACAGGTGCCAGGCCTGCCACCCGGCCGAAGCCAGCTGGCGCCAGTCCTGCAGGCCCAGCATATCGGGCAACTGCGAGCCGATGATGAGCAAGGCCGCGGCCTGGGTGAAGGCCGTGAGCACGGGCGCATTAACGAGATTGAGCAGCCAGCCGAAGCGCATGAAACCCAGCACCAGCTGCAGCAGGCCCGAGAGCAGTGCCAGCCAGACCGCCAGCTGCACCCACTGCGCCGAACCGGGCGCAGCCAGGCCCGTGAGGCCGGCGCTGACCAGCAGACAGGTCAGCGCCGTCGGCCCGACCGACAGCCGCGTCGAGGCGCTGAAGAGCACCGCCAGCAGGGCCGGCAGGATGGAGGCGTAGATGCCGGTGACAGGCGGCATGCCCGCGAGCACGGCATAAGCGACGCCCTGGGGGATCACCATCAGGCCCACGGCCAAGCCCGCCAGCGCCTCGCTACGCAGCAGCTCAGCCGTGGGACGCGGCCAGTTGAGGAAGGGCAGGAGCTTGTGCAGGCGGGACGGAGTCGACAACATGGGCAGGCGTGAAGATTGCCCCGAGTTTAGGCCCACCCGTGAAGCGGCCGAGCCTGTCCCAACCCGGTTGAAGGCGGTCTACTTCAGGTCGCCCGCCAGCGAAGCCAGCGTTTCAGCATTGATCGTCACATGGGCCGGGTAGTGGGTGTGGTCGCAGCCGAGCTTGACGCTGGCGCCGGCCTTGACGGCGGCACGCATGGCCGGCGTGAACTCGAAGCGCACGAAGTGCACGGCCGAGGTCTTCTCGTCGTTCTCGCGGTCCAGGTCTTCGTCGGCGATGGCATAGACACGTTCATCGCCTTCGACCTCGACGAACATGCGGTCTTCCACGCCGATCAGGCGCGCCAGCTCGCGCTTGCGCTCGTTGATGTCGGGGTACTCGATCAGCATCGTGGCCTTCCAGTTGCTGCCGTCCGGCACCAGCGGGGCGTAGGCCTCGATCTCCTGCAGGATGCCTTCTTCCTCGAAAATCTTTTCGATGCGCAGCATTTCCTGGATCTGGTAGCGGATGGTGGTCTCGGACTCGAACTGCAGGTTGATGTGCTCGCCCAGATGCACGCTGCGCAACTGGCGATGCGCCATGACCTCGGCCTTGTGTTCCTTGCGCCACTTGCTGTAGGCCTCCAGCGACATCAGGCTGTCGGGGGTGATCTTGCCGGTGAGTTGCATGTCCATCTTCCTTACTTCAATCCATACGCTGTACGCACCAGAGTCAGCGGGTGCTGCAACTCGGGCGCCCCCAGGCCGTTGACCTCGAAACCCTGCGCGATGTGGTGGCCGCCGAGCGGGCAGTCGGAGCTGATGTAGTCCGGTTTGGCGCCGTCTTTCATGGCGGCCATGGCCTTGAACACCGGCTTGCCGATCTTCATGGCCTGCTGGTGGTAGGCCTTCTTCACGCCGAAGGTGCCGGCATGGCCCGAACAGCGCTCGATGGTGTTGATCGTGGTGTCGGGAATCATCTTCAGCATTTCCTCGGTCTTCTTGCCGATGTTCTGCACCCGACCATGGCAGGGAATCTGGTAGCTCACGTTGCCCAGCGGGGTGCTGAACTCCGTCTTGAGCAGGCCGTCGCGCTTGCGTGCCATCAGGTACTCGAACGGGTCCCACATGGCGTCCTTGACCAGCTGCACATCGGCCTCGTCCGGGTACATCAGCGGGATTTCCTGCTTGAACATCAGGGCACAGCTCGGCACGGCAGCCAGGATGGCATAGCCCTCTTTCGCATGGCGGGCCAGCACCGGGATGTTGGCCTCCTTGCTGGCGTTCACGGCATCGAGGTCACCCAATTCCAGCTTGGGCATGCCACAGCATTTTTCCTTCTCGACGATGACGTACGGGATGTCGTTGTGGTCCAGGATCTTCAGCAGATCGTGGCCGATGCCGGGTTCGTTGTAGTTGATGTAGCAGGTGGCAAAGATCGCCACCTTGCCCGGTGTCTTCTCGCCGTCCTTCACCACCGTGGCTCGGGGCCCGGGCGGGCCGGAGCGGAACTTCCGGGTGGCAAGCGAGGGCAGCCAGGCCTCCTTGTCCACACCGGCCACGCTTTCCATCACGCTGCGCATGACCTTGGTCTTGTTGACGGCATTGGCCACCTGCACCACGACCGGGATGCCGGCGAACTGGCCATGCACGTCGGTGGAAGCGAGGAACTGCTCGGCGATGCCGACCTCACCCTTCTTGAACTTGATGGCCTTGGCGCGCAACATGGTGTGCGGGAAGTCCAGGTTCCACTCGTGCGGCGGGGTGTACGGGCACTTGGTCATGTAGCACAGGTCGCACATGTAGCACTGGTTCACCACCTGCCAGTAGTCAGACTTGGCCACGCCATCGACTTCCATCGTCGAACTCTCGTCCACCAGGTCGAACAGCGTGGGGAAAGCGCCGCACAGGCTGACACAGCGGCGGCAACCGTGACAGATGTCGAAGATGCGCTCCAGCTCCTTGAAGCAGGATGCCTCGTCGTAGAAGTCGGGATTTTTCCAGTCCAGCGGATGTCGGGTCGGGGCTTCCAGGTTGCCTTCGCGTGCCATGGCCAGTCCTTTGTCTCGTTATGGTTTTGGGTTTTACAAAAGAGCCCCTGAGCAAAGCCTCTTTGTAAAACCGCCACGCCTCACGGCGTAGCGAGCAGGTCGAGCACAAGGCGCGGGTGTCAGGCCACCGGAATGCACTTGCCGTGCATGCGGATGGCCTGAACGGATCCCGCAACGCTGCGATCGGCCCGCGCAGCAGCCCTCAGTCCACCAGCTCGGCCAGTGCTTTCGCGTAGCGGTTGGCGTGCGAACGCTCGGCCTTGGCCAGCGTTTCAAACCAATCGGCGATTTCGTCAAAGCCTTCCGCGCGGGCGGTCTTGGCCATGCCGGGGTACATGTCGGTGTACTCATGGGTCTCGCCCGCCACGGCCGACTTCAGGTTGTCGCGGGTCGGGCCGATCGGCAAGCCGGTGGCCGGGTCGCCGGATTGCTCCAGAAACTCCAGGTGTCCGTGGGCGTGGCCGGTTTCGCCCTCGGCGGTGGAGCGGAACAGCGCGGCCACATCGTTCTGGCCTTCAACGTCGGCCT
>ERZ1292640.4462-Hain-H43-02um-R1-4462-length-10647-cov-9_pt1 | contig 10647 bp, 8 predicted proteins | sample MGYA00564404_ERZ1292640 | MGnify/ENA primary metagenome ERZ1292640 (study PRJEB36523, sample SAMEA6512636) | groundwater metagenome | collected 2019-01-08 | study: AquaDiva: Metagenomics assemblies of 32 groundwater samples | reverse complement strand
CCGGGGTGCTGGCGGATCAGCTGCCCGATGGCGGCGCGGCTCAGCACCGCGGCCTCCACCGCGTCGATGGCGGTGCAGGTGGCGTAACGCACATCGCGGTCGAACATCGACATTTCGCCGAGGACCGCGCCCTCGGTGGTCACGCCGAGGCGGGACTTGTTGTCCCCGGCATCCGGGTCGTCGTCGTTCGCCGGGGTGGTTTTGGTCACATCGACCGTGCCGCTGAGCAGCAGCAGCATCCAGTCGCCGGCATCACCCTCGGCGATCAGCACCTGCCCGGGTCGCGCGCGGATCAGCAGCATGGCGTCACCGAGCGTGTCGAGCTCCTTCATCGTGAAGTCTTCCAGCAGGGCCGAGTGCTGCAGCAACGCCGGGCCGCGGCCCGACATCTTCTGACAACTGCCCAGCACTTCCAACCCGGCTTGCTGCAATTGCTCTTCCAGGGGACGGGGTGCGGCCGCGCCCGCCACTTCGCGTGCCGGCGGCGGTGCGCCGCCCGTTTCCCCCTGTAGAGGGGTGTCCCCGCCTTGGGACGGCGCGGCGGCGTTCAGGGGATTTGAAGCAGCCATTGCGAGATCTCCTCGATCGCAGCATCGGTCGCCGCGGTCAGTGCGCGCACGCCACCGGGCGCGTCGGCGCTGGTCGCTGGGCGCTGGACCGTGAAGTAGCGCTGGGCCAGCAGTTTTTCGCCGCTCGGCGTGTTTTCGACAAATGTGGCGTGCAGCCGCACCAGGCCGGTGCTGCTGCCGGGCGACTGGAACAGGTGGCTGAACTCCTCAAGTTGCAGCTGCAGCGTGCGCAGCGGCGGCCCCAGGGCGGCGCTGCGGTTCAGGGCCGGACCTTCACCGGCGTTGAAGACGGCCCGGTCGCGGCCCAGCGTCTCGCGCAGGCGCTGGCGCACCAGCTGCGCAGGCGGCATGCTCCAGCGTGCCTGCGAGTAGGGCCGCAATTGCTGCGCATCGGCGTAGGCCAGCCGGTACAGCACCGCCTGGTTGTCCAGCGCGCCGCCGGGCGTTGAAATGTCGGCCAATGCCAGCGGCGGCAGCGGCGCCTGCCGCGTCGCGAGCGGTGCGTTCAGGAGGCCGGGCCCGAAGTCGTAGAGCGCGGCGCGCAGCGGCTTGTCGGGCAGGGCCGAGCAGGCGGAAAGCGCCAGCACGACCAGAAGCATCAAGCCAAATCGACCTCCAACCCTTGTCTGACAGTCGCCAGCAGCTACGGTATTGATAGCATTCGAATTCATGGTTTTCCTCCGGGAGCGGTAAAGCCAGCCTCACCCGGACCGGGCGTGGGCGGACCATTGCCGAAAATCAGCGATTGCGGGTTGTCGTCCACCGCGTTGACGGTGCGCCGGAGCTGGCGCATGGCACGGGCGGTTTCCTCGGCCACTTCACCCAGCCGCGGCAGGGTGGCTGCACTGAAGGTCTCCACCGTGGCCGACAGGGCGGCCCCCCCTTCGGCCAGCTTGTCGAGGGGCCCGCCCTTGGCATTGAGGCGCCCGGCCGTGATTCCCACTTCGCCGGCAGTTTTGGACACATCGTCGGCCGCCGTCTTGAGCGACTTCATGGTGACGCTGGCCTCCTGGCTCAGCCTGGGCAGGGAAGACACCACCGGGTCCAGCTTCAGGGCCACCTTGTTGATGCTGTCGGCCGCCTGGCCGAACTGCTGGACAGCGCTCATCAGCGCCTGCTGGTTGCCGTCGCCGAGCAGCTTGTTGAGCTTGGTGCTGGCCGCCTCGACCTGGTCCATGATCACCTCGCTTTTGCCCAGCAGCTTGTCGAGCAGACCGGGCTTGAGCGGGATGCGCGGCGGGTCATCGTCGTTGGGCACCAGGAGCTCCGTCGAGGGGCCGTCGTCCTCGAGCTGGATGAAGCCCAGCCCGGTGACGCCCTGCGAGCTGACGGTGGCAAATGTCGATTTCGTCAAGGGCGTGGCGACATCGACCGAAATGCGCACCAGCACATTGCCCTTGGTCTTGTGGTCAAAGCCGATGAACTCGACCTTGCCGACCGGCACGCCGCGAAAACGCACCTGCGCCTGCGGTTGCAGGCCCGAGAGCGTCTCGCGCGTGGACAGCTCATAGAGGTGGCGCTCGCCGTTGTCGCGTGTCAGCCAGACGGCCAGCAGCGCCAGCAGGGCGGCCACCACCAGCACAAACGCGCCGGCGGCCATGGCATGGGCTTTGTTTTCCATTTTGAAAACCTCTCTTAATAGCTGTAGCGATGCATGGCTGAAAATTCAGATTTTGGGGATGAAATGCAAGGCGCCCGGCGCGCAGCAACCGGAATGTACCCAGGTACATGAGGATTGCGAGCACCGCGCAACGCCGCAGTTCGCCCAAAAAATGAATTTGCAGCCATGCATCAGACGGTAAACGGATATTCGCGCAGCAACTCCATCGCGCGCTGGCCCCGTTCGCCGAGAAAAAAGTGGCGGATAAAAGGGTGGGGAAAGGCAATCACGTCCCGGGGCGGGCCGCTGACAATGACCTGCTTGTCGGCCAGCACGGAAATGCGCGTGCTGAGCTCGAACAGCGTGTCGAGGTCGTGCGTGACCATCACCACGGTGAGCTCCATGTCGCGGTGCAGCGAGCGCAGCAGGGCACAGAAGCTGTCGGAGCTTTCCGGGTCCAGACCGGCGGTCGGTTCGTCGAGCAGCAGCAGCGGCGGGTCCATGATCAGGGCGCGCGCCAGTGACACCCGCTTGACCATGCCGCCGGACAGGTCGGCGGGCATCTTGTCCGCATGTTCGGGCGCCAGGCCGACCATCTGCAGCTTGACCATGGCCGCCTCGCGGATCAGCGCGTCGGGCAGGGTCTTGAGTTCGCGCAGCGGGAAGGCAATGTTTTCCAGCACGGTGAAGGCCGAAAACAGCGCCCCGTGCTGGAACAACATGCCGACACGGCGCGCCGCGCCGCGCTTGCCCAGCTCGGCCGCAGGCCTGCCCAGCACGGTGATTTCGCCGCGGGTCGGTGCTTCCAGCCCCAGCATCTCGCGCAGCAGCACGGTCTTGCCCGATCCCGAGCCGCCGACCAGCGACATGAACTCGCCGCGCTCGATGCGCAGGTTCAGGTCCTGGTGAATGACGGCCTCTTTTTTGCCGTTCTTGAACACCGTCCACAGATCACGAATATCAACAATCGTGTCACTCATCGCGCACACCCCGGAGTTGTTCCGAATGAAGGCGGGGCTCCCCACTTCAAGCAGGGGCCGCGGAACCGGCTTCGCCGGGCCGCAGGCGCAGCGGCCCCCTCGGGGGGCAGAGAGCTACACGCAGTGAGCGAACGTGGGGGCCAGGTCATACGCCGATACTCTTGAACAGCACCGCGAACAGTGCATCGACAAGGATGACCACCGTGATCGAGGTAACCACGGAGGCCGTGGTGCCCTGGCCCAGGCTTTCGGTGTTGGGTTTGACACGCAGGCCGAAATGGCAGCCGATCAACGCAATCAGCACACCAAACACCACCGACTTGGCGGTGGCCAGCGTCAGGTTGGCGGCGTCCACCGCCTCGGGCAGGGCATCGAGGAAGAAGGACGGCGTCACGCCCATGACGAGGTCGGCGGCGAGCATGCCGCCCAGCAGGGCCGCCACCGTGGTCCAGACGCTGATCAGCGGCATCACGATGGCCAGCGCCATGGCGCGCGGCATGACCAGCCGGTAACTGTGGGCAATGCCCATCACGCGCATGGCATCGAGTTCTTCGGTCACGCGCATCACGCCGATCTGAGCCGTGATGGCCGAGCCGGAACGCCCGGCAATCAGGATGGCGGCGAGCACGGGCCCGAGCTCGCGGATCAATGAGATGCCCAGGATGTTGACGATGAAGGCGTCGGCGCCGAACTGGCGCAACTGCTGCGAGATCAGGTAGGCGAGCACCACACCGATCAGGAAGCCGACCAGGGCGGTGATAGGCAGCGCCGTCGCACCGATGTGGTACAGGTGGCCGGAGAGGTCGCGCCAGGGTCCTTCGCGCGGATTTCTGACAAGCTTGATCAGGTTCAGCAGCAGCCGGCCCACCAGGACCAGCAGGTCCGCGCCGTGATCCACCACCTTCAGAACGCCTTCGCCCAGCGACAGGAAATTTTCCCGGAAACCCGGGGCCGGCGGCTCGGGCCGATCGGCGCTGAACTGGGCCACGCGGTCCAGCACCGCGCGTTGCGGCGGCAGGACCTCCAGCTTCTCGGGCCACTTCCGGCCCCAGTGGTCCCACAACACCTGGGCGCCCAGATGGTCGAGCTGGTCGATCTGGCGCAAGTCCCACAGGGCGGTGCCGGCTGCCGCAGCATCCAGCGCGTTCAACTGGAGCGTCAGCGCCTGCCACGCCGGCTGGGCCGTCAGCTCGGCGGCCGTCCACGGGCCCAGCACCCGGTAACACGCGCCTTCGGGCGTGTCTTGCGGGTCGATGTGCGGAGCAGATTCGCGCGCGGCGTCGTCCTCCGGAGATGGCATGTGGTCGATAGGTGCAAACAGCTTGGGATCGATGGGCGAAACAGGGCGGCGCTCCGGTCCACACACGTGACAGCCACCCATTGATTGCATATTAAAGCAGCGGCTGGCGCAGGCGCTACAGCATTTGTCTCCAATCCATACTCCGCCCTGTCCTACAGCGCGGTGGACGCGGTTTGCACGGACGGGCGGGGCCCGGGGGCACCTGGCGAAGGAATCAGTCCGTGCCCCAGACCGCCTCGAGCGCGTGCCAGGCACTGGCCACCACCGGCGCCTCGCGCTGCGCACTCAGGCTGACAAAACTCAGCACGCTTTGCAGGCTGACCTGGTCGGCAATCACCAGGCCCGCGGCGTGCGACTCGCGCATCGCGATCGAGTCGCGCACCAGGCTCAGGCCCACGCCGGACTTGACCAGGTCCAGCATGGACGCCTCCTGGTCCACCAGCGCCACCCGGTGCGGCTCAACGCCCAGCGGGCTGAACACACTGGCCAGCAGCCGGTGGTGCGCCGAAGCGGGCGGCGTGCCAATCCAGGGCAGGGCCGCCAGGGCTTTCCAGTCCTTGCCGCGCACCTGCGGTCCCCAGCCAGCCGGTGCCAGCACCCGGTAGGTGAAGTGCGTCAGCTCCCGGACGGCAAAACGTGCCAGCCGGTCGGGCGCCTGATCCGCTCCTGAATGTATAGCTGCTGGCGCTTGTGCGGAAAGGGCTGCAGCCTGATTTTTCACAAAATCACGGGTCTCGCCCAACGGCTGGGCCGGCGTGCCAAGGTAAAAACCCACATCGAGATCGCCCCGGTCGATTTGCGCCAGCACCTCGCCGCTCATGGCCTGGCGCAGTTCGGTTTCCACCTGGGGCGCGGTTTCCACCAGCACCTTCAGAAAGGCCCCGAGCCGGGTGAACTCGGGGTCGAGGATGGTGCCTATGCGCAGGCGGCCGCGCACCTGGCTGTGCAGGCGGGCGGCGGCGTTTTTGAAGTCGCCCTGCGCGGCCAGCACTTTTTCGGCCAGCGGCAACAGGGCCGCGCCGTCGCGCGTCAGGTTCATGCCCTGCGCGCTGCGCTTGAACAGTGTCAGCCCCGTGGCAGCTTGCAGGCCTTTAATCTGCAGGCTGACGGCCGGCTGGGTCAGGGCCAGCTTGTCGGCAGCGCGCGACAGGCTGCCCTCGCGGGCCACCGCCACAAAAATCCGGAGTGTCTGGATGTCCATTATTAGAAATATTTATAACACTTCTGAGAAATTCAAACTAGCAAAAGTCGGCCTGGTCCGCTAACCTAGTTGATTGATCACAGGTTAATTGCAGGAGACCGCCCCATGAATGATATGAGCCGCCCAAATATGAATAGCAGCGTCCAGGCCATAGGCCACGCCATCAACGGACGAACCGTGCCCGGCAACTCCGGGCGCGCACAGGACGTCTTCAACCCCGCCACCGGCGCCGTGACAGGCCGCGTGGCGCTGGCCAATGCCACCGAGGTGGACGCTGCCGTCAGCGCGGCGCAGGCCGCCTTCCCGGCCTGGGCCGACACGCCGCCGATACGCCGGGCACGCGTGATGTTCAAGTTCCTCGAACTGCTGAACCAGAACAAGGACACCCTGGCGCACATGATCACGGCCGAACACGGCAAGGTCTTCACCGATGCCCAGGGCGAGGTCTCGCGCGGCATCGACATCGTCGAGTTCGCCTGCGGCATTCCGCAACTGCTCAAGGGCGACTTCACCGACCAGGTGAGCACCGGCATCGACAACTGGACGCTGCGCCAGCCGCTCGGTGTGGTGGCCGGCATCACACCCTTCAACTTCCCGGTGATGGTGCCGATGTGGATGTTCCCGGTGGCGATTGCCGCGGGCAACTGCTTCGTCCTCAAGCCCAGTCCGATCGACCCGAGCGCCAGTCTGTACATGGCCGAGCTGCTCAAACAGGCCGGTCTGCCCGACGGCGTGTTCAACGTGGTGCAGGGCGACAAGGAAGCGGTCGATGCCCTGCTGGTGCACCCGGACGTCAAGGCCGTGTCTTTTGTCGGCTCCACGCCGATTGCCAACTACATCTACGAAACCGGCGCGCACCACGGCAAACGTGTGCAGGCGCTCGGCGGCGCGAAGAACCACATGGTGGTCATGCCCGACGCCGACTTGGAGCAGGCGGTCGATGCGCTGATTGGCGCGGGTTACGGTTCGGCCGGTGAGCGCTGCATGGCGATCTCGGTCGCGGTGCTGGTCGGCAACGTCGCTGACAAACTCGTTCCCATGCTGGCTGCACGTGCCAAAACACTGGTCGTCAAGAACGGGGTCGAGCTCGATGCCGAGATGGGCCCCATCGTCACGGCCGCAGCCCACCAGCGCATCACCGGCTACATCGACACCGGCGTCAAGGAAGGCGCGAAGCTGCTGGTTGACGGCCGCGGCTTCACCGGCCAAAGCGCAGGCGCAGGCTGCGACCAGGGCTTCTGGATGGGCGGCACGCTGTTCGACCACGTCACGCCCGACATGCGCATCTACAAGGAAGAAATTTTCGGTCCGGTGCTGGGCTGCGTGCGTGTCAAGGACCTCGCCGAAGCGGTGAACCTGATCAACGCCCACGAGTTCGGCAACGGCGTGAGCTGCTTCACGCGCGACGGCAATGTGGCGCGCGAATTTTCACGCCGCATCCAGGTCGGCATGGTCGGCATCAACGTGCCGATTCCCGTGCCCATGGCCTGGCACGGCTTTGGCGGCTGGAAGAAAAGCCTGTTCGGCGACATGCATGCCTACGGCGAGGAAGGCGTGCGTTTTTACACCAAGCAGAAGTCCATCATGCAGCGCTGGCCCGAGAGCATTGGCAAGGGTGCGGAATTCGTGATGCCCACAGCGAAGTAGTGGCCCCCACGCTTGTCACTTCGTGTACTGCGCAGCCCCCCCGAGGGGGCTGCTGCGCCTGCGGGCCGGCAAAGCCGGACCCGCGGCCCCTGCTTGAAGGAAGTCCCGCAGTAACACTGGCTTGAAATTTCCTTCACCGTGGTAGTGACAAAGCCAGTTCCTGAAAAGAAAAAGAACGACGAGACAAGAAGCATGAACGAAAACATCTTTGACTACATCATCGTCGGCGGCGGCACCGCCGGTTGCCTGCTGGCCAACCGCCTGAGTGCCGACGCTTCCAAACGCGTGTTGCTGATCGAGGCCGGCCGCAAGGACGATTACCACTGGATCCACATCCCGGTCGGTTACCTGTACTGCATTGGCAACCCGCGCACCGACTGGCTCTACAACACCGAGCCCGACGCCGGCCTGAACGGCCGCAGCCTGCGTTATCCGCGCGGCAAGACGCTGGGCGGCTGCTCCAGCATCAACGGCATGATCTACATGCGCGGTCAGGCGCGCGACTACGACCGCTGGGCCGAACTCACCGGCGACGACGACTGGGCCTGGGACAAGGTGCTGCCGGGCTTTCGCAAACACGAGGACCACTACAAACTCGATGTGCCCAAAGGCAAGGCAGAGGTCGTGGTCAATGAAAACTTCCGGCGACTGCATGGCCACAAGAGCCAGCACGCCACCAGCGAGGGTCTGGCACGCAAGATGGGCGGAGAGTGGCGGGTTGAAAAGCAGCGCCTGCGCTGGGACATCCTCGACGCGTTTGCCGCGGCGGCGCAGCAGGCTGGCATTCCGGCCACCGACGACTTCAACGGCGGCAACAACGAAGGCGTCGGTTATTTCGAGGTCAACCAGAAAAGCGGCTGGCGCTGGAACACCGCCAAGGCGTTTTTGCGTCCGACCTGTTTTGCGCGCCCCAACTTCGAGATGTGGACCGGCGCGCAGGTCTGCAAACTCGTCGTCGAGCGCCAGGACGACGGCAGCCAGCGCTGCACCGGCGTCGAGGTCTGGACCGGCCACGAACGCGTCCAGGCCTTTGCCACGCGCGACTCCGGCAAGGCGCAAGGCAAGCTGGGCGAGGTCATCCTGAGCGCCGGCAGCATAGGCTCGCCGCAAATCCTGCAGCTCTCGGGCATCGGCCCCGCGGCGCTGCTGCAACAGCACGGCATCCCGGTGCTGGTGGACCTGCCCGGCGTCGGTGCCAACCTGCAGGACCACCTGCAGATCCGCTCGGTCTACAAGGTCAACAACATCGCCGGCAGCAAGGCGAAAAACTTCACGCTCAACACCCTGGGCAGCTCGCTCTGGGGCAAGACCAAAATCGGCCTCGAATACGCGCTCAAACGGACCGGCCCGATGAGCATGGCGCCGTCGCAGCTGGGCGCCTTCACGCGCAGCTCGCCGGACCAGCCCTGGCCCAACATCGAGTACCACGTGCAGCCGCTGTCGCTCGACGCGTTTGGCGAGCCGCTGCACAACTTCAATGCCTTCACCGCCAGCGTCTGCAACCTCAATCCCACCAGCCGGGGCTCCGTTCAGATCAAGAGCGGCAACTTTGAAGATGCGCCCGCCATCGCGCCCAACTACCTCAGCACCGCCGAGGACCGCAAGGTGGCGGCCGACTCCCTGCGTGTCACGCGCCGCATCGTGAGCCAGAGCGCCCTGGCCGGCTACCAGCCCGAAGAGTTCCGACCCGGCGTGCAGTTCCAGAGCGATGAAGACCTGGCGCGGCTGGCCGGCGACATTGCGACCACCATCTTCCACCCGGTGGGCACCACCAAAATGGGCACGGCAAACGACCCCATGGCGGTGGTGGACTCGCACCTGCGGGTGCGCGGGGTGACGGGGCTGCGTGTGGTCGATGCCGGCGTGATGCCGCTGATCACCAGCGGCAACACCAATTCACCAACCCTGATGATTGCGGAAAAAGCCGCGCAGTGGATACGGGACGGAAATTAAAGCCCCCATGATCGTGTTGTTCCGCTCGTTCTGAGCTATTGACGGCTGCGCGCGGGGTTTCAAACAAACAGGGGCCGCGGGACTGGCTTCGCCAGCCCGCAGGCGCAGCGCCCCCGTGGGGGGCAGCGCAGTACACGCAGTGACAAGCGTGGGGGCTTAGTTATTGCCCGATCAGCGCGGCGATGGTCACGCCATCACCTCTCTGGTTGCTGACGCGCAACTCGTCAGCGCAGGTGATCCAGCGCTTGATCTGCGAGACCCAGCCTTCCGCCTCGCCATCGGCCGGCGGCGCCTTGCCCCTCATGGCCAGTGCCACAGGTTCGGGCCCGCAGCGCGCCTGCGCCGCATCGATGAAGCCGAGCCGGTAGGACACCGCGGTCAGCAAGTGCTGCTCGGCCAGCCAGCGCGGGCTGAAGACAAACAGGTCTGCCGGCGCGGTGGCGTTCATCTTGTCGAGGATGGCACGCGGCGTGCCCAGCCCCGCCATGTAGTTTTCCACCGTGAGTGCGATCTGGCTGACATACGCCGACCGCTGGTCGATGCTGCCCTCCTTGAGCTGGACATGGATGCGGTGCACGCCCAGCGTTGCACCACTGGACACATGACGGGTCACGCCACTCATCCACAAGATGAAACAGGCGCTGTAGCAGCGCGCGCCATGGGCCACGTGGGTGGCGGCGTAACTCTTGTCCAGCAGGTGGGCGATCTTGATGGCCTCCTCCACATCACCGCCCGATGAATCCAGGTAGACCATGCGCGCAAAACGCCCGTAGTTGTCGGGATGCCGGACGAACTCGATGATCCTGGCGTAGTCGCCTTTCTCGATGGTCCCCTGGATCAATACGCCACGCTGGTAGGCAGAGATATCGGCCGCCGCGGCGGGCAGGCATGCACCGGCCAACACGCTGATCAAAAGGGTGACGATGGCTCGCATCATGGAGGTCTCCTGCCATCAGCCGGAAGAGCTGAACAGAAGTCATCTTAGGACGACGTTGCGCCGGTGTCAGTCATCCATTACCGGGGTAGCGGTAACTTATTTACCGTGCGGTCTTCAGCTTGGCGGCCAGGGAGAGAACCTGCGGCTTGTCGGTGCAGCGGGCTCAACGCAAAAATAAAAACCAGGGGGCCCACTACTTGCCGCGCAGCACCATGTTGTCCCCGGACAGCACGATTTCGAACCGGGACAGGAAGCTCTGCCCCAGCAGGGCCACCGAGGGATCGGGTCCCACCAGCCCCACGCCGACCCGTGTGCCCGAGACGCTGGCCGGCCCGACCGACACCGTGACACCCTTGACGATCCGGCCTTGCAGCTCGCCGCTGGCGGTCCGGAAGGTGGTCGCCTCGCCCGGCGCCATGCCGGCGGTCCGCGCAAACTCCTGGCTGACCACCACCAGCGA
>ERZ1292640.2831-Hain-H43-02um-R1-2831-length-13738-cov-5_pt2 | contig 10650 bp, 14 predicted proteins | sample MGYA00564404_ERZ1292640 | MGnify/ENA primary metagenome ERZ1292640 (study PRJEB36523, sample SAMEA6512636) | groundwater metagenome | collected 2019-01-08 | study: AquaDiva: Metagenomics assemblies of 32 groundwater samples | reverse complement strand
GCTGGTTCCGGTATGTCCAACGGCGGCCGGATTTTGCATCATGAAAAACATTATCTATCCGATCCAAAAAACGCCTTGCTGTTAATGGGATATCAATCAGCCGGCAGTCTAGGTCGGACTTTGAGCGAAGGTGTTAAACAAGTGAATATTTTAGGCGAGACAGTGGTCGTGCGGGCAACGGTGGTTATTCTGACCGGCTACTCGGCGCATCGCGATCGCGACGGTCTAATGGCTTTCGTTAATCAAACCGCCGATAGTTTGAAACGGGTTTATGTGACAATGGGAGAACCGCAAGCGTCGCTGTTTCTGGCCCAACGTCTGCGCGATTATTTGGGCTTGGAAACAGTCGTGCCGCGCCCGGCGGAAAAATTTGTGTTAGACTAGGCAATGATCAATGATCTGGACTTGCAAAACTGGAAAGAGTATGACGATATTCTTACCGATAGTTTATGGCTAATAGGTAATCGCGATAAATCTGGTGCGCACAATAATGCTTATCATGGCAACTTCATCCCTCAAATACCGAACCAAATGATGCGGAGGTTCACCCAGAAAGGCGATGTTGTTTTAGATGCCTTTTTGGGCAACGGCACGACGCTGATTGAATCAAAAAGATTGGGCCGACACGGTATCGGTATTGAACTTATTCCGGAAGTTGCGCAATCAGCAGAGCAGAATATTAATCGTGAATTTTCAAATAGCAAGACAATTTTTACTGAAGTTATTGTGGCTGACAGCACGGCAAATGATGCTCGTGGTAAGGTTTTAAATACCCTCAACAAGATTGGACAAAAAAACATTCATTTGATCATTTTACACCCCCCGTATCATGACATAATAAAATTTAGCGATAAGAAAGAGGATTTATGTAATGCGCCAACAGTCGAAGAATTTACTTCAAAATTTGGTAATGTGATAGAAAATTTCTCTAATCTATTAGATAGAAACAGGTACTTGGTTATTGTAATCGGCGACAAATATACAAACAGCGAGTGGATACCCCTTGGCTTTCATTTAATGCAGGAAACTTTTAAACGAGATCCGCGTCTGAAATTAAAGAGCATTCTTGTAAAGAATATGGTGAATAATCGAGCAAAATTAAATCAAGAACATTTGTGGCGTTATCGAGCACTTGTCGGTGGTTTTTACATTTTTAAACACGAATATATTTTAGTTTTCAAAAAATCGTAGAATTATATTATATGGAATACATAAAATCAAAACTATCTGATGATTTGGCAAAAAAGATTTTAGGAAGTAAGGAAAATGCTCTTGAATATCTTTCGCGTCTGAATAAGAGAAAATCTGTCATCGGTTTTAATTTCAAAACACTTAATCGAGGAAAAAACAAAGGTTTGTCTGTGCCGGATATTGGTTCTAATAATGTTTGGAAAATCATTGTTGATAATTGGGAATATGAATTAAGTAAGAAGATTATTAGGGATTTATTTGAAGAAACGGAGAAGTATAAAAACGGCAAAGAGGCAAACACCGCAATGAATTTTCTGGTAAAAGAATGGGAAACATTAAAGATGGGCAGAATCGAGTGGCCTTTTTCTCAAGGTGATTTTGATGGTTTTGTCCAGAGGATAAATTCGGAAAAATTAACAGGATTAGTAAAAGACGAAAAAGTAAAAATTGCAGCAGTGAAGTATCGAAGAATAAAAGAGATAAACACAGTCAGAAATGATTTTATTGAAATGTTAATTTTTGAAAAAAACCAAAATATTTTGCCAACATTAAATCATAGACGTGGCGTGGATTTTTTTGTAGATGGAATATCCTATGACCAAAAGGTGGCGAAAAGCCCTACAAATCAATTTAAAAATCATTTTAAAAATAATTGGCGCGAAGAAGCAATCAAAAATCCGGCACTCGTTGGAGAATATCTTTATAAATATCAAGATGAAGGGAGGTTCGGTGCTGACCCGCGCCTACTCGTTGTTTATATTGATGAAGACGTATCAATACAAAAAATTAGAGATATAATTAACCAAACAAATTTAGATAAACCAATTGAGATTAATTTTTCTTTCAAGCACAAAATACAAGGCGATAAAAATTATAAGGTGCCGTGTTTTGTGATCCTCCTTTATAAATAAGTGGCGTAATAATTAATTATGATTATGATCAAACACGAACATTCACGATTAAAAATTTGCGTTTCCGGCGCGGCCGAAACCGGCCACTGCGGCGAAAACGCGATGGGCCTGGCAAAAAATCTCGGCCGCGCGGTGGTGGAACAAGGGGCGGTTTTGGTAACGGGCGCGACCACCGGCTTTCCACTCTGGGCGGCCATGGGCGCGAAAGAAGCCGGCGGTTTATCGTTTGGCCTGTCGCCGGCCACCAGCGAACGCGAACACGTTGAACAATTCGGCTTACCGATTGATTACTTGGATTTGATCGTCTACACCGGTTTCGGTTATTCCGGCCGGAATCTGCTTTTGACCCGCGCTTCGGACGGCGTCCTGATCGGTTGCGGCCGCATCGGAACCATCAATGAATTTACGATCGCTTTTGAGGACGGTAAACCGATCGGCGTGCTTGAAGACTGCGGGCCGACGGCGTTGATTATTCGCGACCTAATGGAGAAAGGTCATCGGCCAAACCCCAAAGTGATTTTTGATCCTGACCCGAAAAAATTAGTTCAGCGACTAATTGAAATAATTCAAACTGACAAAGCCGACCATTAACTTAAATCCTCAACGATCTTGGCGAAAATTGTTGGCTGATGCTCGGCCAATTGAGATAAGATTTTTCGATCCAGCTCAATGTTATTTTTTTTAAGCCGGTCAATGAAACGGCTATAGGTGAGACCGAGCGGCCGGACGGCGGCATTGATTTTAATTTGCCAGAGCCGGCGAAAGTCGGATTTTTTATCACGCCGGTTAGCCAAAGCGTGAGCACCGGCATGCAATAGCGACTCACGCGCGAGCCGTTCTTTGTTGCCGCGGCCAAAACGAAAACCTTTGGCCTGTTTCAGCACTTTCCGTCTCCGTTTTAAACTGATGATCCCGCGTTTGACCCTAGGCATAATTGAAAAAATTAATTAGTTGGTAAATAACGCCACAGCGTTTTAGTCGCCATCGTGAATGACGTCAATTTTTTCTGATTTAATTGTTTGGCGCGCCGCGATTTGGCGTTGAAATGATTTTGACCGCTTTGGCGGGAAAGCACCTTGCCATGTCGGGTAATGCGAACTCGCTTCTGGAGCGCCTTGTTAGTTTTTGCCATATTTAATTATTAATTATTTTTACTTGATTCGTTCAATCACCACTCCGATTCCCTTCATTGTTTTTTCCGGTTCGCCGGCCAGCCGGTAATTAACGCGGACGAACTTGAGCAGCCGTTCCAGCCGCGAGAGCAAAAACTGATGATTAAAATATTTAGCCCGGCCGCGCAGATAAAGTTCAATCTTGACGCGATGGCCGGCTTCCAAAAATTCGGACACCTTATTGGCTTTGATTTCCAAATCGTGATCGCCGGTGCCGATCTTGACTTGAATAGATTTGGTTTCCGTCGCGTGCGTCTTGGTGTGCGCTTGCCGATTCTTCTTATTTTCTAGGTACTGGAACTTGCCGAAATTCATCAACTTGGCCACCGGCGGTTTAGCTTCCGGCGAAACCTCAATCAAATCAACTGCCGCCGCGGCGGCCTTCGCGCGCGCTTCGGCTAATGGGAAAACCCCCAAATTATTTCCGGTTTCGTCTATCAGACGAAGTTCCGGCGCCGTGATTGATTGATTAATGCGAATTCTCAATTTGAACTGGGTAACTCCAGATTAAATAATTGCCGACTAAAAGTCAACAATTTTTTGGGCGCGCCTGGAATTGAACCAGGAACCGCCGAGGTATAAGTCCGCCGCGGCGGACTCTAACCAATGCGCGTGGAGGGACTCGGACCCCCAACCACTCGTGTATAAGACGAGAGCTCTACCATTGAGCTACACGCGCAACGCTTCTAATTATACTATTGGTAGTGACGGCTCCGCACTAACTATTTTTTCCGTTTTCTGTTTCGGCTGAATGCCGTTGAGAATAAGTAATTTTTCAAATTCTTCGCGCTCGATCGTCTCCGCGCGAATCAATTCGGTCGCCAACGCTTCCAGCGCCGGGCGCCGTTCCAGTAAAATTTTCTTAGCGCGCTGACGGGCTTCCGACATCAATTTGCCGACCTCGTCGTCCACCGCCGCGGACACGGCCTCCGATGAATATTTTTCCGCCAGCGCGCCGTAACCGCCCCAGAATTTCTGACTGCCGAGCTCAAGCGCCACCGGCCCTAATTTCTCACTCATGCCATATTTGGTAACCATATCGCGCGCGAGCGCCGTCGCGAGCGCAATGTCATTGGAAGCGCCGGTGGTAATATCTTCAAAAACCAATTCTTCGGCCGTGTAGCCGCCCAGCGACACGGTGAGATCAGCTAAAAATTCCAGCCGCGATTGAAGTTTCCGATCCTCAAACGGCAATTTCAAAGTATAGCCGGCGGCATGGCCGCGCGAAATAATGGAAACTTTATGCACCGGATCGGAATATTCCAGAACCGAAGCCAAGAGCGCGTGACCAATCTCATGGTACGCCGTAATCCGTTTTTCCTTGTCCGATAAAATATGACTGCGGCGCTCCGGGCCGAGCATCACTTTTTCCACCGACCGAACAAGATCGTATTGGCTGACCAATTGGCGATTTTCCCGCGCCGCTAAAATCGCGCCCTCATTCATAATGTTGGCGAGATCGGCGCCGGAAAAACCCGGCGTTCGTTCAGCAATCGTCCGTAAATTCACATCTTCGGCCAATGGTTTCTTTCGGGCATAAATGACCAGAATTTCCTCACGGTCTTTAATGTCCGGTTTATCCAACACCACCCGCCGGTCAAAACGACCCGGACGAAGCAATGCCGGATCAAGCACATCTGGCCGGTTGGTGGCGGCCATCACGATTAATTTTTCGTTCGGTTCAAAGCCATCCATTTCCACCAAAATTTGGTTTAAGGTTTGTTCCCGTTCATCGTTGCCGCCGCCGAGGCCTGAACCGCGATGGCGGCCGATGGCGTCAATCTCGTCAATAAAAATAATTGCCGGCGCCGCTTTCTTGGCTAATTTAAACAAATCACGGACGCGCGAAGCGCCGACACCGACAAACATTTCTACAAATTCCGAACCGGAGAGGTAAAAGAAGGGAACGTGAGCTTCGCCGGCCACGGCTCGAGCCAAGAGCGTTTTGCCGGTACCCGGCGCGCCCATCAAGAGCACGCCCTTGGGAATTTTCGCGCCAATGTCCAGAAATTTTTTCGGATTTTTCAAAAAATCAACAATCTCCAGCAATTCTTCTTTGGCTTCTTTAACCCCGGCCACGTCTTTGAAAGTAATTTTTTGATTTTGGTTGTTCGGGTCAATAATTCGCGCTTTGGACTGGCCGAAAGAAAAGGCCTGCATACTAGCGCCGCGCACTTGCCGCGAAATCAACCAGACGAAAAATAAAATTAAGAAAATCGGCAGCGCAAACGGGAGAATGTTCAAGAGCCAAAAACCGGCGCCGCCGGGTTCTTTAACCTCAATCGTCACCGAACTTAATTCCTCGGCCGTTAATCCGTAATTAGTCATCGTTTCGGTCAAGGAAGCTTCAAGTTCCTTTTGTGATTGTCCAGAACTCTTATCTTGGTAAGTAATTTGTAATTTGTCGCCCTCAACGACAATCGTTTTAACTTTATTGGCTTTAATTTCAGCCGCCAGTTGCGAGAGGGGAACATCCGGCACTTTGACGGCCTGTTCGCTCCACAGAGCGTAAAGTCCGACCACCAGCATTAAAATAAGCAGGGTACCCAGAATTTGGCGACTAAACTGGTTGATGATTTTCTTTTGCGGCGATTCCATAACCATCAATATACAGAAATTGGGTGAAAAAGGAAGTGTGCTAGAATCAATCCAATGCCAACTTTTGCGCACAATCGCCAGGCCGGTTTTCGGTATGAAATAATGGAAAAATTTGAAGCGGGGATTGAACTCCTCGGTTTTGAAGTGAAAGCGATTAAAACCGACCGCATAAATTTGGCTGGCGCGCATATTATTGTACGAGGAAACGAGGTTTATTTAATTAACGCTGACATCGCGCCCTATCAACCTAAAAATACGCCGGCCGATTACGATTCGCGCCGGTCGCGCCGCCTGCTTTTGACGAAAAAAGAAATTGCTGAATTGTTAATTGTTGAACAACAGAAAAGATTGACAATTATCCCAATTAGCGTGTATAGTGATAAGGGTAAGATTAAAGTCCAGATCGCTATCGCGCGCGGAAAAAAGAAATACGATAAACGGGAAACGATCAAAAAACGCGAAACCGAGAGGGAAGTCAGACGGACTTTGAAAAGTGAATAAAATGGAATGGCTTATTTTGTTTATATTTTGTTGAGTCAGAAGGATAAACGCTTATATGTTGGATGCACTCAAGACTTAAGCGAACGATTAGCAAGGCATAATGCCGGACACGCTAACTCAACAAAAAATCGAAGACCTTTCTCTTTAATCTATAGCGAGAAAATAGAAAATAAGGCCACAGCTTTTAATCGAGAAAGATTTTTAAAAAGCTTGTGGGGCAGTAGATTCAAGAGAAAGGTCTTGGCTGATTATTTAAGCAAAATAAGCCATGGCTGATATTTTGGGCTAAACCCTAGATCCGCAAAGCGGATCGGGTCGCCCGAACATTTTGCCAGGCAAGGTGTTTTATGGCTAAACCCTAGATCCGCAAAGCGGATCGGGTCGCCCGAACATTTTGCCAGGCAAAATGTTTTAGGGGGATGATCGGTCTAGACAGTCGGGTAACGATTATGTGCCGGTCGAGCTGTCAGTCGCTCGCTAAACTGCTGACATCGAATAAGTGCTAACTTATTCTCTAAAGTGAAGGCGACCTTTGCGGCCGCCTTCACTCCGGCTTTCGCTTACGCCTAAGCCGGCGTCCGTGCCCTCAACTTCCGATACGGGGTAACGGGTGTCATAAACTTCGGGATAGATTAAGTAGAGCTCTGATACTTGATCGAAATTAATTAGAGATCGACGATTGACGATTTTGTCGGCTTCGACGTCAGTGGTCTAAAAATTAAAACCGACTACATCGGTAAATTCATCTTCGCCCACCTTCTGCACCCGGGTTCGATCCCCGGCATCTCCATAATTTGGCTTAAAATAAGGTTTTTTGACGATATTCCCAGAAATACTTGATTCTATTTACACGAAAGTATATACTAAAACTAGTCAGATCTTTGATTTGAGTCTCAAATGACCAACTGGATGTTCCAGGGGGCAAATTTTGCATAACCGTCTTTGGGAGAAATAGTAATGAAAGCAGTTAGTTTTCGTGATGACGAGTTCCGCAAGTCAGGCAAGTGTGGGTGGTCCAATAGTTGTGTGGAGGTGGCAATCAGACCGAACATCGCTGTGGCGGTGAGAAACAGCAATGACCCGGCCAAAACAGTCGTGACGTTTACCCCAACTGAATGGTCCGCTTTCATCCACGGCGTCAAGAATGGCGAGTTTGAGTTGTCTTGATTTATGTGTTCTCGCGCCAAAGGGCCTGCAATTCATTGTGGGCCCTTCTTTATATAAAGATTTAGCATGAAAAATTTAAATATTTTAGACACCGTCGGCAATACTCCTCTTTTAAAAATCGAAGGAGTTTATGTTAAGCTGGAAACAACGAACCCCTCGGGAAGCGTCAAAGACAGAATGGTTTGGTACATGATAAAAAAAGCCGAAAAAAGGGGAGACTTAAAACCGGGAATGAAAATAATTGAGGTGACATCAGGGAATACTGGTATTGCCCTCGCAATGATCTCGGCGATTAAGGGTTACGAGTTTATTGCCGTGATGCCGAAAACGAGAAATTGTGCAAAAAAAAGAATAATGGAATCTTTGGGGGCAAAAGTTATCCTCACACCAGCCAAAGAAAATATGATCGGAGCAATAAAAAGATATAAGAAGTTGGTAATAAAAAGTAAGAGGGTATGGTTACCAAAACAATTCGAGAATATAGATAATGTGTCAGCTCATCGAGAAGGTTTGGGGAAAGAAATTGTAAAAAGTACACGAGGTAAAATCGATGCCTTTGTGACTGGGGCTGGAACAGGAGGCACAATTATTGGTGTTTCCCAGGCATTAAAAAGGAACAAACGAAACACTAAAATTATAGTGATCGAACCGACCGAGTCAAAAGTGTTATCTGGAGGTAGGGTGGGTTTACATAAAATTAGAGGCATCGGAGAGGGATTCATTCCTGAAATTTTGAAAAAGAATATTAATCTAATTGACGAGGTAATAACTGTCAAAAGTGCCGACGCAATCACTACTGCCAAGCGATTGGCAAAATACCACGGGTTACTTGTAGGAACAAGCTCTGGGGCTAATATGTGGGCCGCGGAGCAAATTAAAAAAAGGTACAAAACAGTGGTGACCATTTTCCCAGACAGAGGAAATTGGTGATAATAGTTTTTTTACACCAAAACCGGCACATACACTCCCTCCAACATAGTTCCCACATCCTTCACGGTGTTCCATCATTTCAGATTTGCCGAAGAAGTTGCCTCGCGACGCAAAACGCGCCGCTCGGCTAGGATTTGAAAGGGCTTTTTGGGCGAAAAAGAAAAGGATTTATCAATGAAGGGCAAAAGAAATTTTTTCATAAAGGTCGAAATCAATAACTTAAACTTATAACTTTAATCAGATGAAAATAAAAGATTTATTTACTATCAACTTAAAAATTATCCTAGCAGATTTAATAATTTTTCTGGTCGGAGCCTTTTTATTTTATGGGTTTACGACAGTCTGCCGCGTCATAGGGGAAACATGCCCTCAACCAACCTTATTCTATGTGGGTCTAATTCTGATATTATTTTCAATTATTCACTTCATCGTTAATTTAATAGTCTCAAAAAAATTTGTACTAGCCATTATCGCCATAATTGTTCTCAGCGGCTGCGCATATTACTTCATAAATACTTTAAAAATCGAGCGACCATTTTATAATTTTCCACAAACTGATGCTGTTAAATTCAAACTTTTAGATGGTGACACTGGAACTCCAATTTCTAATCAGGAAATATATATTTGTGATGATTCCGTTGAGATAGATTATTTTGGCGAATATTTCTTTTCTTGATGTCATGATGTCAAGGTTAAACCTTGACATACCACATTGTTAAAAGATCATTGATATGATAGTTCTAGACCAGACTGATGATCTTTAAATTAAAAACAGAAAGGAAGTGTGGCGGTGATTGAACCTAAAGATGCCGAGTCCTATGCTTCCATTATCGGGTGGATTATTCTCTGTCTTCTCGGTTGGGGACTAATAGAGTGGTTTTGGGGTATAAAATGGATAGCAGTCATGAATTTAGTGGGGGCAATCATTTGGCAATTTTGCCGAGTAATATTGCTTTGGAAATTAAACCGGCATTACAAGTCGTGTGATTAATGTGAACAGAACGGATCGAAACATGATTAAACCATCACAAAGAAAGGAAGTCTTTTATGTATCCACTGATAAATGAAGCTCGGGAAATTGCGACTTGGCTCACTGATGCCATACCGGAAAAGAAGTTGCCAAGAGTAGACGCGATTTTCGCCTTCGGCCACAATTTGGCGCGAACACCGGAACATGCGAGTTATCTCTATCACCTCGGGCTAGCGCCCTCGGTGATCGTGACCGGCCATATCGGAGTTAGAAAAACGCCATTGCCAGCAGGGTTTAAGACGCAAGGTGAATTCTTTGTTGATGTCTTAAACAAGAACGGTGTACCAAAGTCGCGGATCATCGTCGAGAAGCAATCAACTAACACACTCGAGAATGTCATTTTCGGAATGAGAGCGGCCAAAGAAGCTGGCCTGTCACCCTTAAGTTTAATTCTCTGTGCGGTCCCCGTCCATCTCCGTCGTTGTCGTCTAACGTTCTTGAAACAATTTCCTCACGTCATCACCTACGGCAGTGCTTTCTCTTGGGACGAAACAAAACTAAATGATTGTCTTGCCTGGCGTCTAGTCGATGAGGTTAACCGACTGGTCACTTATGCCGATAAGGGCGATATCACTCCAATCCAGATTCCCGAGGCGGTAGCCGAGGCTTGTGCCACAATTATTCAAAACTATCCGCCCACAACTTAACCGCGGAGAAAATCACAGATTTTCCCGCGGTTTTATTTATTGTTTGGCTCACGAACGAAGGGCAATCAATTTTTTTATTGACCATCCCTCTGACTTACTTCCACTGTTTCTATAAATCTCGGTTGGGACAAATTTTCAATCAACACCGGATGGAAAGACAAGCCGGAAACTCCCGCTTTGGTGAAAATAATTTTGGCGACCAAACCCTCTTTTGTCGCCGGCGCGGTTTGGTCAAAAACAAAATTACCTAAACTGTAAAAAATATTTTTGCCGCGATAACGTTCCACGGTTTGCACAACATGAGGATGATGACCGATCACCAACTCGGCGCCGGCGTCTACGGCGGCGCGCGCGAAATCAATCTGCGCCTGATTGGGCAAAACTTTATATTCATCGCCGGCGTGCATTGAAACAATGACGAAATCGGCTTCGGCTTTCGCTTGTTTGACCGCGGCCGTCATTTTATCAATCCGCATAAACGCCGTGCCGGGCCGGTCAGCGGT
>ERZ1292640.4459-Hain-H43-02um-R1-4459-length-10652-cov-4_pt1 | contig 10652 bp, 7 predicted proteins | sample MGYA00564404_ERZ1292640 | MGnify/ENA primary metagenome ERZ1292640 (study PRJEB36523, sample SAMEA6512636) | groundwater metagenome | collected 2019-01-08 | study: AquaDiva: Metagenomics assemblies of 32 groundwater samples | reverse complement strand
CCGCGCGGACGAAGACCGTGCCGTGTCCGTCGGCGACGGCCGCCGTCGTGTGCGTCGCGCCCGCGTCCACCCCGATCAGGGTCCTTTCGGGGCCCCCCGTCACCTCTCACCTCTCACGTCTCGCCTCTTCCCTTCCTCACACTCGCCAAGAGCCCGATCGCCACCGTCAGGGCCGTCCCCACCGGCACATACCACGGCCACCCCAGCCGCGCCAGCGCATCCAGCCACGCCAGGCGGCCCACCGCGGCCGACAGCGGCCCCGCGAAGACGACCACGGCCATCGCGAGCGTACCGCCGCCGAGCGCGAGGATGGCGTCGCGCTGTCGCACCCGCGCGAACCGCGCCAGCACGAAGGTGCCGAGGAGCGCGCCGTACGTCAGCGAGGCGATCGAGAGCGCTACGACCACGACCGGCGTCTCCCGCTGCCGGAAGAGCAGGGCGCCGCCCACGAGCACGACGGCCCAGAGCAGCGTGAACACCCGCCCGACGCGGAGCAGGTGCTCCTCGTCCGTCCGCGCCGCGACCGGCGCGTAGTAGTCGTGCGTCGCCGCCGACGCGAGGGAGTTCACCGACGACGCGATGGTGCTCATCGCCGCGGCGAGGATGCCCGCGACGACGAGGCCGGCGAGGCCGCCGGAGAGATGCGTCGTGGCGAAGCGCGGGAACACCTCGTCGCCCGCCAGCGCGTGGCCGTCGGGGAACGCGCTCCAGAGCACGGTGCCCACCAGCAGGAAGAGCGCGAACTGCGCCATCACGACGATGCCGCTGCCGATGATCGCGAGGCGCGCGTCGCGCAGCGCCCGCGTGGCGAGGAGGCGCTGGACGATGAGGTGGTCCGTCCCGTGGGACGCCGACGAGAGCAGGGCACCGCCGATGACCGCCGCGGCGAAGGTGTACGGCTGTGTGAGCGAGAGCCGGAAGTCGAGGACGTGGAGCTTCCCCGCGGCGCCGGCGGCGGCCAGCGCGCCGGGGGCGAGCTGCAGCCCCACGACCAGCGCGGCGATGCCCGCCAGCACGTACACGAACCACTGCACCACGTCCACCCACACCACGGCGCGCAGCCCGCCGGTGTACGTGTACAGCACGGTGGCGGTCCCGAGGGCGAGAATCGAGGCCGGGTACGACCAGCCGGTGATGACGGCGAGGGGGATCGCCGTGGCGAAGAGCCGGACGCTGTCGCCGAGGGTGCGGGTCACCATGAACACCGCGGACGCGGCGCGCTGCGCCGGGAGTCCCCACCGCGCGCCGAGGACCTGATACGCGGTCTGCGTCTCGCCGCGGAAGTAGCCCGGCAGCAGTAGCCACGCCACGCCGATCCGCCCGAGCAGGTACCCGACGGTGAGCTGCAGAAAGGTGAGGTCGCCGCGGAACCCGATGCCGGGGATGGAGATCACCGTCAGCGCCGAGGTCTCCGTCGCCACCACGGAGACGAGGATCGCCCACCACGGGAGCCCGTGTCGGCCGAGGAAGTAGTCGGACGCGCCGGCCTGCCGGCGGCCCAGCCACATCCCGAGCCCCACCACGCCGGCCATGTACAGCGCCGCAACCACCCAGTCGAGCGTCTGCATCGCCGCCAAAGAAAAGGGCCCGGAGAGCATTTCTCCAGGCCCCATCCTCACCGTCCGCTCCCCCACCTCACCCCCTCAACTCATCCCCTCCCTCACCTCCCTCACCTCCATCACCTCTCTCACCCCCTCGTCACGCAGTAAAACTCTCCCCACACCCGCACCCGCCGCTCGCATTCGGGTTCTTGAACGCGAACCCGCTCGCCTGCATCGTCGAGACGAAATCCACCTCGATGCCCTTCAGGTACTGCGCGCTGAACGGGTCCACGAACACCCGTACGCCCGACGCGTCGATGACCAGATCGTCCTCCAGCGGCTCGTCGTCGATGCTGAGTCCGTACTTGAAGCCGGAGCACCCGCCCGGCAGCACGCTCATCCGGAGGCCGCACGTCGCGACCGGCGCGTCCTCGGCCGCGATGAACTCCTTGACCTTGGTCACGGCCGTCGGCGTCAGGGTCAGCGTGATGGAAGGCGTGCTCTGGGTCGTGCTCATCCGGTCCTCGCAGGAAAGGCGACAAGTTCACTCATATTACCACCAACGCCCCACTGTGGCAACGGGTTGGCGGGCCACCAATAGCGCACACCGAGGTATCTTGCTAGAGCGCCTGCGGCCGCTATCCCGTTGTCGAATCGGGACTTGTGATTCGAGGATTGCGGGTGGCAGCTTTCGGGTGGGATGTGCCGGCGCCGCGTGTGAGCAGCGCTGGCATTCGTTCCGGCTGCCGCGCCGTTCCGGGGGAAACCCGCGCTGCGCGCTCCCCGTACGTTTGGCAGCACGAGACGACCCCTCCGAGGTGATATGCAGCTCCTGCTCGCGGTTCTGGCGCTCACCCTGCAGGATCCGGCCGCGCGCCCGGCGACCGCCGCGGCGCCTGCGCCGCGCGCGCAGGATGGCGCCTACCTCGACTCCGGAGCCGCCGCGATCGTCCGTCGCGCCCGCGCGCGGCGGGAAGGTGAGGACCGTTCGCTCCTCGGGTACCGGGCGCTGGCCACGCAGCGCATCGGCGTCGGCATTCGTGCGCTCCGGCGCGACCGCATCCTCTATCACAACGAGATGGTCGCCCGCGTCGAGTGGCACCGCGGCGACACGGCCCGCGTCCAGGCGCTGGGGGCCCGAGCCGGGATCCCGGTGGCGCGCGGCGTCTCGGATGACGAGACCGTCGATCTCCGCAGCATGTTCAGGGATCTCGCCTTCGACCCCGACCGCGACCTGCTGCGCGTGCGGCCCACGGACAGCACCGGCGGCTTCGTCCACCCGCTCGCGGCGGGAAGCGAGGGTGCGTACCGCTTCCGCTCGGGCGACACAACGGTGCTCTCCTTCCCCGACGGTCGCACGCTCCGCGTCGTGGAGCTGGTCGTCCTCCCTCGGCGGGCGGAGTTCCGGCTCGTCGCGGGCTCGTTCTGGTTCGACGCCGCGACCTACGGTCTCGTGCGCGCTGTCTTCCGGACCGCCCGCCCGTTCGACCTCTCGATCGACGCGGACTCCGGCGATCAGAACGACGTCCCGGCCGTGATGCGGCCCGTCCGCGCCGAGATCCGGTACGTCACCATCGAGTACGGGATCGAGGGGTTCCGCTGGTGGCTCCCTCGGATCATCGCCCTCGACGGCGTCGCCCAGGTGGGCGCGCTGATGCAGATCCCCGTCCGCTTCGAGCGGCTCTACACCGAGTACCAGGTGGACGGCGGAGCAGGGATGCCGCCAGCGCGCCCGATGCCGCTGCCGGCGCGTGCGGGTGGCGCCCCCCCGGCGCGCGGCGCCGGCCGGGGGCGTGTGCGCGTGCGGGCGGAGGTGCGCACCGGGTCGCGCCGGGACAGCGTGCGCGCTCTGGCCGACGGCGCCCACGCCGACCGGGACAGCATCCGCCTCGCCAGGGCCCGGGCCCGCGCCGACAGCGTCTTCCCCGTGCGCGTGGTGATGCCCGGCGATTCGGTCGCGCTGGCCGAGAGTCCGTACCTCCCCCCGCCGATCTTCGAGCCGGGGCAGGCGATGGTGAGCGAGGCCGACCTGCGCGCGGTGGGCCGCGCCGCCGGACTCCTCCCCGTGCTCCCGATGCCGGCGAACGCGCAGTTCCGTTGGGCGCCGCGGGACCCCACGCTGCTCCGCTACAATCGGGTCGAGGGTCTCTCCTTCGGCGTACGGTTCGATGCCGAGTCGGGCGTGATGACCGTGGACGCGTCGGCGCGCATCGGCTGGGGGGACGTTGCGCCGAACGTGGAGCTGGGCCTTGCGCGTGCGGGCACGTCGCGCCGCGTCCGGCTCGGTGGCTACTACCGGCTCGCGGCGATCGACCCGGCGACGAAGCCGTTCGGCGTGGGGAACTCCCTCGGTGCGCTGCTCTTGGGCCGCGACGACGGCGACTACTACCGCGCGCTCGGGGCGGACCTCGCCGGCGCGCCGGCGCTCGCCCGGCCGCAGTGGTTCGGCTGGCGGCTCTACGCCGAGCGGCAGCGCGCGGTGGAGAAGGAGACCGACGCCAGCCTCCGGCGCCTCTTCTCGAGCGCGCACCGATTCCGGGACAACGTGGCGGCGGCACGGGCCGACCAGCTCGGGGCGAGCCTCATCCTCCGCGGTCGGCGCGGCGCCGATCCGGCGCATCTGGTGCTCGGGGCGGACGTGTACCTCGAAGGGGCCACGGGCGACTTCGATTTCGCGAAGGGTGCGCTGACGACGCGGGTCGGGACGCCGCTGCCCTTCGGCACGGCGGGCGCTGTGGAACTGGCCGCGGGATCCTCGCTCGGTGCGGTGCCGCCGCAGGGGCTCTGGTATCTCGGCGGCCCGGCTACGCTGCGCGGCTACGGGGGGGCGGCGGCGTCCGGAGAGGCCTTCTGGCGGGCGCGGGTGGACGTCGCGTCACGCGCGACCGGCGCCCGGCTCGCCCTCTTCGGCGACGCGGGGTGGGCCGGGGCGCGCGCGGACTTCGCGGATCACGCGCCCTTCAAAGGGAAGCCGCTGATGTCGTGGGGGGTGGGCCTCAGCTTCCTCGATGGCCTCGTGCGCCTCGATCTCGCGCGGGCGGTGCGCTGGCCGAAGGGATGGCGGGTGGACCTCTACTGGGACGGGTCGCTGTAGGGGCGGCTGACGGCCGCTACCGTCGCGCCCCCACGACCGCCGCCACCGCCAGGTCCGCCACCTGCCGGCGCGCCTCGCGGATCGCGTTGTTCTCCCGCGTCGGGTGCACGCGGTTCGTGAGCAGGATGACGAACAGGTCCTGCTCCGGGTCCACCCAGAGGCTCGTGCCCGTGAAGCCGGTGTGCCCGAAGGCGCGGGCCGACATCCGCGACCCCGCGCTCGAGTTCTCGCTGGGGGTGTCCCACCCGAGCGCCCGACTGCTGAACCCCGGCTGCTGGACCCTGGTGAACTCGGCGAGGGTCTGCGCCCTGACCAGCTGCGCCCCGCCTGTGCCCCTCTGCCCCTGTGCCCCTGTGCCCGCTGCCTCCGTCGCCCCCCCGCGTAGCAGGAACTGCACGAACCTCACCAGGTCGGGCGCGGTACTGAACAGCCCCGCGTGCCCTGACACGCCGCCCATCGAGGCGGCGTTCTCGTCGTGCACCTCTCCGTGCACCAGCCGGCCCCGCCACGTCGTGTCCATCTCCGTCGGGGCGATGCGCGGGCGCCACCTCGCCGGCGGCAGGTAACGCGTCTCGCGCATCCCGAGCGGCCCGAAGAGCCGCCGCGCGAGGAAGCGGTCGAGCCGCTCGCCCGCCACGCGCTCCACGACTTCCGTCAGCACGATCGCGCCCAGGTCGGAGTAGGCCGTCCGCTCCCCGGGCCGGGCCTCAAGCGGCTCGGTATTCACCCGCGTTAACATCTCCTCGCGGGACCGCACGTCGTGGAAGAACGGTTTCCAGGCCGGCAGCCCCGACGAGTGCGTGAGCAGGTGCCGCACGGTGACAGAGTCCCCGCCGGACGCGAACCCTGGCACGTAGCGCCGCGCCGGCGCGTCGAGGTCGAGCCGCCCCTCGTCCACCAGCATCATCGCAGCGCTCGTGAGGCCCACCACCTTGGTGAGCGACGCGAGGTCCCAGACGGTGCGTTCCGTGACGGCAGCGCCGCCGGCGTAATCGAGGTGCCCGAACGCGTGCAGGAAGAGGACGCTGTCATGCCGCCCGACGGCCACCACCGCCCCGGGGGAGGCCCCCTGCGCGATGCTGGCCTCGAGGTACTGGGCGAGCGGCGTCCAGCGCGCGGGCACGGAGTCGGAAGGCGTCGTCATGAGTGCGGTGAGGAGGAGGAGGTTCACGGACGCACGAGTCCGGTGCCGATCGGATAGAGCGGCGGCAGCGAGACCGGCAGGTGCCCGCTGATCGGCGCGGTCCCCAGGACGGCCTGGGCCGCGGCGCGCTCGGCGGGCTCGGTGCTGCTCCAGGCCACGAGGTACGTCGGCACGTGCGGGACCTGGGCGAGGAGATACGGGCTGCCGGTCGAGACGAGCGCCACCGGCTGCCCTGCCAGCGACAGCTCCTCGATCAGCGCCGCCAGCGCCGCGGGGATGGCGAGCGCGTCGGGCCGCCAGGCCGTCGGCCGGCAGGCCACCACGAACACGACGGCGCCCGCGCCGCGGGATGCGGCGCGCACCGAATCGAGCGAGGCTGGCCCCGAGGCCGGCCAGAGCCGGAACGTCCGCAGGGTGTCCACGCCGGCGCGAAGGGCGGACGGGAACCACGATCCGGCGTCGCGGTTCGCGTCGTCGCTATAGGCCGCCACGACCACCCGCCGCCGCCGCTCGGCCGAGAGCGGGACGAGGCGCAGGCTGTCGCGGACGAGAACCAGGCTTCGCTGGGCGATCTCCTGCGCCAGCGTGGCGTGCTCGCTCGTGCCGACGGTGCTCGCGACCCGGCTGAGGTCCACCATGCGCCCCCCCCACAGGCCGGCGCGCGACTTCGCGGCGAACACCCGGGTGACCGAGGAGTCGAGGCGGGCCTCGGAAACCTCGCCGCTGGCCACCGCCGCCACCACGGCGTCGATGGCGGCGGCGGGGTCCGTCGGCATCAGCAGGATGTCGGCGCCCGCCTGAAGCGCGCGGACGGCCGCTTGCGCGGCGCCGTAGCGGCTGACGATCGCGCCCATGTTCAGCGCGTCGGTCACGACCAGTCCGCGGAAGCCGAGCTCGCCGCGGAGCAGCGTGTCGAGGATGAACGGCGAGAGCGTGGCCGGGGTGTCGCCGCCGAGCAGCGTGGGGAGCGCGACGTGCGCGCTCATCACGGCGTCCACGCCCGCGCGCACCGCGACGCGGAAGGGCACCAGCTCGATCGAATCGAGGCGTGCGCGGCCGGCGGTGATCACCGGCACGGCGATGTGCGAGTCGGTGCCGGTGTCCCCGTGGCCGGGGAAGTGCTTCGCCGTCGCCGACACACCGTGCTCCTCGAGGCCCCGGATGAAGGCGGCGCCGAGCTCGGCGACGCGGCGCGGGTCCTCGCCGAAAGAGCGCGTGTTGATGATCGGGTTGGCGGGGTTGTTGTTGACGTCGAGGACCGGCGCGAACACCAGGTGGATGCCGACGGCGCGTCCCTCGAGCGCGATCACGCGCCCGACCTGGTAGGCGTCGAGGTCGCGCCCGTCCGCGCCCAGCGCCATATTGCCGGGGAAGGCGGTGCCGCCGCGGATGCGCATCGAGGGTCCCGACTCCAGGTCGGCGGCGATGAGCAGCGGGAGGCGCGCGACGCGCTGCAGGGCGTTGAACTTCGCGGCGAGGTCGAACGGCGAGGTGCCGATGCCGACCACGAACCCGCCGACACCCTGCTCGGCCGCGAGGCGCAGGGCCGCCTGCATCGCGGCATTGTCGTTCGCCCAGTAGTCGCCGCCGATCCACGGCATCACCAGCTGCGCCGCCCGCTCGCGGACGGAGAGCGACGTGAGCGGCGGCGGGCGCCGCACCGTCGGCAGCGGCGGCGGCTCGGGGCCCTCGACCACCGGGATGGGCACGTTCAGCAGGTCCGACGGCAGCGTGGGCCGGTGCGCGCAGCCCGCGAGGGTGAGGCCGATCAGGAGGATCCGGACGTGGTGCATCGGGTCGTGAATACCCTCGTGGTGGTGATCGCGGCCATCGCGGCCGCGGGCGCGAGCTGGGAGGGGGCTGCCGGCGAGTGCGGGTGCCGTGCGTGCCGTCCCACGGCGCGAGCCGGCGGCCCCCTCCCGGCGCAGCGCCACGGCTCGACCAGTGCCCGACTGAGCTTCGCGGCGCAGCGCCGGCCGCCGCAGAGCCTGCGTGTCCGCCCCGGCATCGACGTCCTCTTGGCCGACTCCGCGCACCTCGTGACGGGCAGGCGCGTCGGCCTCATCACCAACCAGAGCGGCCTCGATCGCGACAGCGTCCCGACGATCGACCGACTCGCGCGCGCACCCGGCGTGCGGCTCGTCGCGCTCTTCGGTCCGGAGCACGGCATCCGCGGCACCGCGGCGCCGGGCGCGGCCGTGGCCGACTCCGTGGACGCCGCGACCGGCATCCCAATCTACAGCCTCTACGGAGCGAGTCGAGGCGCGCCCACGCCCGAGCAGCTCGCGAACGTGGACGTGCTGGTGGTGGACTTGCAGGATGCCGGCACGAGGACCTGGACCTACGTCACCACGACCGTCCTGGCGATGCGCGCCGCGCGTGCGCTGGGGAAGCCCATCGTCGTGCTCGACCGTCCGAACCCGATCGGCTGCGCGGTGCAGGGACCGGTCCTGGATTCCGCGTTCCATTCGTTCATCGGCGTCCTGCCCGTCCCGCTGCGGCACGGGATGACCCTCGGCGAGCTGGTGCGTCTTGCCAACGGCGAGCTGGGCATCGGCGCCGACCTGCACGTCGTCCCGGTGGCGGGCTGGCGTCGCTGCGCGTGGCTCGACGCGACGGGCCTGCCGTTCGTGCGGCCCTCGCCGAACCTCCCGGACCTCGAGGCCCTGGCGTGGTATCCGGGCACCGTGCTGTTCGAGGCGACCAACCTGTCGAGCGGGCGCGGGACCGACGCGCCCTTCCGGCAGGTCGGGGCGCCCTGGCTCGACGCGGGACGGGTCGCCGCGGTGATGGCCGGCCGCTACCGCGTGCGGGTGACGCCGGTGCGCTTCACCCCGCGCGATCCGGGCGACGGGAAGTTCGCCGGCGTGGCGGTGACGGGACTCCGCTTCCCCGCGGCCGACCGGCGGAGGGGGGATCCCATCCGCGACGCGCTCCGTCTCCTCGAGGTCATCGGCGAGCTGCAGCCCGACTCGCTGCGCGTGGACAGCGTGGGCATCGCCCGCCGCCTGGGCGTCCGCGCGACGCGCGGGGCAGGGGCATGGCCGGAAGAGGTGCGGCGGTTCCTCGAGCTCCGCCGCCCGTATCTGCTGTATTGGTAGAGAGCCGTCAGCCGTCGGCCGTCAGCCGTCAGACTCCAGCCGGCCTCAGGCTGAGGACGACAGACATCGGCCCCCTGACGGCTGACGGCTACCTCCGTTTGCTTCTCCCTCCCTCGCCCGTTAGTCTCCAAGGCTTGCTAAACTATGGGCAGACTCCGCGTTACGCTGATTCCGGCCGCCGTGCGGACCGCCTTTTCCGACCTGGTCGATCCGATCGCGGACCGGCTGATTCGGTGGCGTGTCCAGCCGAACACGATCACCGTGATCAGTGCGGTGGTCCTGTTGGGCTCGGGTGCGGCGTTCGGCGTGGGGTTTCCGAGGCTTGGCGCCTTCTGGCTGCTGACGTCGGGCCTCCTCGACATGCTCGACGGCAAGGTGGCCCGCCGCAGCGGAACGACCACGGACTTCGGTGCGTTCTTCGACTCGACGCTGGACCGCCTCGGTGAGGCAGTGCTGTTCGCCGGCATCGCCATCTACTTCGTCACGACCTCCGGCCAGCGCTGGCCCATTCTCGGCCTGGGCATCTCGCTCCTCACGCTCGCGGGGGCCTTCCTCGTGTCGTACACGCGGGCCCGTGCCGAGGGGCTTGGCATCGAGTGCAAGGTGGGTATCGCCCAGCGGCCGGAACGGATCATCGGTCTCGGGGCCCCGACGCTCTGCTTCGGTGCCGGCCCGCACGGCTGGCTGCTGCTCGTGCTGATGGCCCTGCTCGCGCTCGCCAACACCATCACCGTCGTCCAGCGGGTCGCGCACGTGTACCGGCAGACGGCCAACGGGGCGCCGAAGCCGGGACCCGCCGCCGCGCCGGCGCCGGCGCGCGCCGACCCCGTCGTGAAAGGACACTGATCGCGTGACGTCGCCGACTCCGCGTGCCATCCAGCCGGCCCAGGGTCGTCTGGGCGTGCTGCTGCCCGGGATGGGTGCGGTCGCCACGACCTTCATCGCCGGCGTCGAGAGCGTTCGCCGCGGCTACGCCCTGCCGATCGGATCGATGACGCAGATGGGCACCATCCGGCTGGGCAAGCGCACCGACAACCGCTCGCCCGCCGTCCGCGAGTTCGTCCCGCTCGCCCGGCTCGAGGACCTCGTCTTCGGCGGCTGGGACCCGATCCCCGACGACGCGTACACCGCCGCGACGAAGGCCGGCGTGCTCGAAGAGAAGCACATCGAGCGCATCGCCGAGTTCCTCAAGGCGATCAAGCCGATGCCGGCGGCCTTCGACCAGCGCTACGTCAAGAAGCTGACCGGCACGAACGTCAAGACGGGCAAGACCAAGCGCGACCTGGCGGAGGCGCTGCGTGCGGACATCCGGAGCTTCAAGGCGGCGCACCAGTGCGACCGCCTCGTGATGGTCTGGTGCGCCTCCACGGAGATCTTCATCCAGCCGGGCGCGGTGCACGCGTCGCTGAAGGCGTTCGAGCAGGGGATGCTCGACAACCATCCTGACGTGGCGCCGTCGATGCTCTACGCGTGGGCCGCGATGATGGAAGGGGTCCCCTTCTGCAACGGCGCGCCCAACCTGACCGTGGACTTCCCGGCGATGCAGGAGCTGGCGGCCCAGCGCGGCCTGCCGATCGCGGGGAAGGACTTCAAGACCGGCCAGACGCTGATGAAGACCGTGCTCGCGCCGATGCTCAAGGCGCGGATGCTCGGGCTCTCCGGCTGGTACTCGACGAACATCCTCGGCAACCGCGACGGCGAGGTGCTCGACGACCCGGAGTCGTTCAAGACGAAGGAGGAGTCCAAGCTCGGCGTGCTCGAGCACATCCTCC
>ERZ1292640.3100-Hain-H43-02um-R1-3100-length-13078-cov-4_pt1 | contig 10652 bp, 8 predicted proteins | sample MGYA00564404_ERZ1292640 | MGnify/ENA primary metagenome ERZ1292640 (study PRJEB36523, sample SAMEA6512636) | groundwater metagenome | collected 2019-01-08 | study: AquaDiva: Metagenomics assemblies of 32 groundwater samples | reverse complement strand
AAAAACCATTTTTTCCAGTCCGTATTTTGTAATCAGCGATTCCAGATATGGCCGTTCAGTTCCGTCGCCGATAATTATAAATTTGGCGTCAACGCCGTCTTTTTTTAATATCGCGGCGGTTTCAATCAGATAGGAAAGACCCTTGGTGGGATAAAAATTGGCAATCGTCCCGATAACCAATCCTCCCCCTTTGACAAAGGGGGACAGGGGGGGATTTTGTAAAAGCATCTCTCTGGCAACCTCGCGCGGCAGAAAATTCGGCGGGGTGAGGCCGTGCGGGATAAGATGTAATTTTTTTGGTCCGCCGATATTTTTATCAATCCCGGTCTGAAGTTCTGATTGCGATAGAACAATCAGCGCGTCACAAATCCGCGCCGAGATTTTCTCCAGACAAAGGTAAAGTGTTTTCCGCCAAGCCGGAAGTGGCTCATTAAAAATCCAGCCGTGGATGGTGTAAATGAGACGCGGTCTCCGCAATTGTCCTCCCCTTAGTAAGGGGAGGTGAGGAGGGGTCGACAACCAAACCGCGAGCGAACCGATGAACCCGGCCTTGGTGCTATTAAGATGTATAATGTCCGGTTTTTCTTTTTTTATTAACTTGCGGATTTCACAGACCGCCGCGAGGTCGTCCCAAATATTTATTTCGCGCATCAGATGTTTCAGCCGGATGACGCGGATGTTTTTTGCCCGGAGACGGGTGGCTAAGTCGTCTGGTTTTGGATTCCCCGCGACAGCGGGGTGCGCGCCTCCCTCTCGGGAGGATTCCAAATTTTGACTCCGAGTTTCGCCAATCGCCACCGCAATCTCAAAATCTCCCTCTTCGTTGTTCCTCCCCTTAGTAAGGGGAGGTGAGGAGGGGTAACTTAAATTCGTCGCCAGGTCATAAACATATCTTTGCGCCCCGCCAAATTCGGCTTGGGTGATGATGTAGAGAATTTTTTTCATTGATTTTTGTAGAGACGCAAAATTTTGCGTCTCTACCATAAATTTAGCATGCTCTTGACAAAAAGTCCATTTTGTGTTAAGGTGTGGGCAGGTAAAAACCGTCGGGAGGCGGTTTAATTGCACCTTTACAACGGAGGGAAAGATGGCCAAAAAGCGGAAGTGCGCGGCGCTTACGGCATCAAAGACAAAGAAGTTTGACGATCTGAAGGGTGAAGCGCTGGCGTATCTGGGAGAGCAAAAAGCGGCAACGGTTTCCGGTTGCGGCTTTTGGGAGATGATGAACGATGAAAAGCTACAGTTCTTCTCCGCGCTCTGGTCTGGAGTCCTTGGAGTCATTTCAGTACTAACGTTCATTGTTTGGCTTGCAACACGTAGGACGGTAGACGCTTATCCCGGCCTGGTGCCATTGATTTTTGCATTGCTTACGGTGGGCGTGCCGTCGGTTGCTATCGGCATTGCTTGCGCGCGTAAGAGACATTTGCTGAATAAGGATCGTGAAACGCGGCGTCGCGAGCTTGACGCGGCCAAGCCAACCCAATACATCCCATCCTACTTGTCCACGCGGCTTGAGGATGAAAAGCACGCCCTCATCGGCGATGGTTCGGAGTTTGACAAAGTGACCAGCCGGGCCGAGGCGCTTTTGCGGCAGACCAGAACCATCAAGGAGCGTTTTACGCATCATTGCCAGTCGGCCGAAGGCGGAGCGCCGGAGTTTCTGCGCGAAGGTCTGGCTTGCTCCGAGGCGTTGGTGGTTCGCGCCGAAGCCACGGCGGGAAAGCTGAACAACTATCGCGCCAAGGTGGAGGCGTTTTTCGCCGAGTGCCAAGCCGAAGTAAATCAGCTCACCGTGCCGCTCACGCACTACGAACTGATGGCCGAACTGGCGGTCTTGACCGGAGAGGCCGAGGCGCTGGAGGAGCAGGCCGGCGCGGTGATCATTGAAACCACCGCCAGGCTGGCGCACCGGGTGCTTGAACTTCAGGCGCTCATTGGCCGGCAGTTTGACGCGGTCGGACTCCAGCTCGCTCTTTCCGCGGCTTCAAGCGGCGACTTTGACCGCGACCTCGCCATGATGGACGAGCTCATCGGCGGCTTTGTGGGCGCGGCCGAAAGGATTCCGGTTCGCCGACTCGGCGGGCCGTCCTGCGGATAAACGGAGGAATCGGTTCGACCCCTTGCCTAATCAGGCGGGGGGTCTTTTTTTATTTTTTTCATTTTTTTCCACGCCATTTATTCATTCACTTTATTTTCCCGATAGGAAAAATAAAGTGAATAATTTGTGTAATTTGTAACATCTCTAATTTATCAAAAATTCAGGACTCTTGACAAAAAGTCAATTTCGCGTTAAGGTATGATCAGTTGAAAGCCGCGGAAGGCGGTTTGTCTCGCACCTTGAAAACGGGCCGCCTACCAACGCAAAATGCGGAGTTCGGCGAGCCAAAGGAGGAAAAAATGTACCGGAAGAAAAATCGTCAGGCGCTGGTGTTGATGGATACTTTCAAGAATCCGCCCAAAAGTTTAAAGAAACTGGAAAAGCAGACCGCGTTTTTTCTTGCCTCAAACGAATGCCGTTGCGTTCGCCCCCACAGTCCGAATGCGGTCATGATGATTGTTTTCGGTGGTTTTATGGCTCTGGCGGCTATCGTGTTTGGATTGTTGATGCTGTCTGGGAGATTTCATTTGTCATCTCTCCTGATGGTACTGGCATATCTAAGTGCTTCTGCCGCCTCAATCGGGGGCGGTCTGTATTTAGACTGCCGGGCGATGATTCGCGATCATCTCGCAAAGTATTGCCGGCCAAATTCATCAAAGTTAAATCCGGCTGAAGTAATTCCCCTGTTTCTTTCGACGGCGCTGGATTCGGAAAAAGCGGCGCTTTTGGGCGAGGGTTCGGAAATTCAAAACATTGAATTGGCGTACCGCAAATTGCTTGAGGGACACAGAAATCAAACTCCGGACGAGTCATCCGGCCGCGAGATTGCCGAGGTTAATCATCTTGTCGGCAGAGCCGCGTTGATTATTGACGGCCTTGCCAAGTATCGGCAAACGGTTGAGTCCGCGTTTAGCTCGCTTGGTGAAAAGGTGTCGGCGATCAGAGAGCTTTTGGCCGAGTATGAGCTGGCCTCGGAGATGGAAGGCATTGATAATTCGGCGGAGGCCGCCAAGCAGCAGCTTGAGCAAAAGGCGCTGATTACCGTTTCCGAAATTCTCGGAGAGCTGAAGAATATTCATGAAGAGAACGGTGGGCACTTAAAGGAGCTTGTATCTTTCGGGGCGCTCCAAAGCGGAGATTTTGACAAGGATTTGGCGGCGATAGAAAAAGCGGCAGATCGGCAGATAGAGCTGGAAACCGCCAACGACGGCGGTTCGGACAAGCTTTTGCCGTCCGCCGAAGAAAAAGAGTAGCGTTTACCCTCCCCGAGCGGGAGGGTTTTATATTTGAACCCGTTAGAAGTCATTTGCGTTCCGCAAAGAGCGGGGCGCAAAGTGAAACTGCTTGATTGGTCGCGAATTGATTTATAGAAATACGACCCCCGATATTCTCCGGCGAAACTTCTAACGGGTTTGACCAAAATCCGGTTTTGTGGCAAGATGATAGAAGTATGGACGGTCATAACAAGCTCAAAAATTCAACCGTTTTGGTTACCGGCGGGGCCGGTTTTTTGGGTTCGCATCTTTGTGAGCATCTTTTGGGTTATGGCGCGCGCGTGATCGCTTTTGACAATCTTTCAACCGGCAAACTCTCCAATATCGGCCATATTTCAAAAAATCCGGATTTTCAGTTCATCCAGGGCGATTGCAATAAATTTGAAGATATCGCCGCGGTTTTCGCGCAGAATAAGATTGATTATATTTTTCATTATGCCGCGCTTGTCGGCGTAAAAAGAACGATAGAAAATCCGCTTGCCGTTTTGGATGATTTGAAAGGCATAGAGTATATTTTGGATCTTGCCCGCGGAAACGGCATAAAAAAAGTCGTCTATGCCTCGTCTTCCGAGGTCTATGGAAATCCCGTCGAGCTTCCCGAAAAAGAGGACGGGCCGACCAACGCCAAAATGCCTTACGCGCTCGTGAAGCTGACTGGCGAACAATATATGCGGGCGTATTTTGAAAAGTACGGCTTGCCGACCTGCTCGCTTAGGTTTTTTAATGTGTACGGGCCGCGGCAGGAATCGTCGGATTACGGTTTTGTGGCGGGCATTTTTATGCAACAGGTGATTTCCGGCAAGCGGCCGACAATTTTCGGCGACGGTTCGCAAACGCGCGATTTTGTTTTTGTTGAAGATAATATCAAAGCGGGGATTGCGGCGATGTTTTCCGATGCCGCCAATGGCGAGTCAATCAATATCGGAACCTGCCACGCGACCACGGTTTTGGAGTTGGCGGAAAAGATTATCGTTTTGGGAGACCGGAAGGATTTAATGCCGGAATTTTTGCCGGCTCGCAAGATAGAAATTTGGCATCGCTGGCCGCAGGTCCAAAAAATGCGCCAGCTTTTGGATTTCCGCCCGCAATTTACTTTGGAAGACGGTCTTAAAAAAACATATTTAATCAATGCGGGTATGTATAGCGACTATGTTGAAAAAATTGTCGGCGACAAGAAGCCGATCGTGGTTGTCTTTTCGTGCTTTTATGAGCCGTATATGAGCGGCGCCGAGCTTGCGGTTAAGGAGGTGGCGCGCCGGCTCACGGACAAATACCGGATAGTTATCGTTACCGCGAAACTTGACGGCAAAACGCCGCGCCGCGAAACGCTTGACGGCTGTGAAATCGTGAGAGTCGGCATCGGCTTCAGGTTTAATAAATTTTTGTATCCGCTTTTCGCGCCGTTCGCCGCAATGAAATTCCGGCCGGCGATCGTCCATGCGGTGATGGAGTCGTATGCCGGCATTGCCCTCTGGCTTTATCGCGCTTTGACTAAAAAAACGCAGACCATTCTGACGCTCCAGAGCGGCGATTTGGATATGCCGGAAAAACAGGCGAAGATGAACAAATTTATCTGGAAAAAAATTCATACGGCTCCGTACAGAATCGTTGCTATCAGCGGCGCTCTTGCCGACCGGGCCAAAAAGTTAGGGGCGGAAAATGTGGAAGTTATTCCGAACGGCGTGGATTTTACCGAGGTTAGAAATGTCGTCCTCGGCGGGAAGAAACTGCATCGCATAATTTCGGTGGCGCGCCTTTCATCCGAAAAAGGATTGCCTTATATTATAGAAGCGTTGAAAAAAATTAAAGAGTCCTTCGGCGACGCCGAATTGGTTCTGGTCGGCGACGGAGCCGAACGCGCGGCTTTGGAAAAATTAGCAAAAAGGGAGGGGCTGGAAAATTCGGTGAAATTTATGGGTCGGTTGCCGCACGGCGAGGCCTTGCGGGAAGTGGCGAAAGCCGATGTTTTTGTCCTCGCTTCGCTGGGCGAGGGGATGGGGATTGTCGTGGCTGAAGCGCAGGCGCTCGGCGTGCCGGTAGTGGCGACGAATGTCGGCGGGATTTCGGATGTCGTCAGCCATGAAAAAACAGGTCTTTTGGTTCCGTCAAAAGACGCGAGGGCGATTGCCGAGGCGGTTCTCCGGATGTTCCGCGAGCCGGAATTTTCCCGTTCTTTGGCGGAAAACGCGCGTGAAACCGTCAAACAATTTGATTGGGATAAAATCGCCGAAAAATACGACCAATTATATCTCCGACTTTTATGAAGATAATTTTAGCGACGGCAATTTATCCGCCGGCAATCGGCGGGCCGGCCGAGTACGTAAAAAATTTGGCCGGCAAATTGACAGAAAGGGGTTTAGATGTTGCTGTTGTCGCTTACGGAGAGAAGCAAGCCGGCAAAGAAAATTTTAAAGTAGAATTTGTTGCGCCTAAATCATTTTTTAGGCACATTTTCTATTTTCTAAAATTATTTTTTATCTCCCGCGGCGCGGATATTATCTATGCTTTTGATCCGTTAGCCGCCGGACTTCCGGCATATCTCACGGCCAAGCTCCGCGGGATAAAATTCGTGATGCGCGTGGGCGGCGATTATCTTTGGGAGCGCGATGTGGAAGCCGGCCGTGTTTGGACCACGCTTCGCGCTTATTACGAATACGAACTTTGTAAAAAGAGGACGGTTGAACATAAATTGCTCAAGACGGTCTTTGGGGGCGTTCATAAATTTATTTTTACGACAAAATTCCAGGCGGAAATTTACACGCGCGTTTTCGGAATTCCGAAAGACAAAATATCAATCATTCAAAATCCTTTCGCTTCCGCGGGTTTAATGGGCATGAGGACCGGGAATAAAAATATTATTTTTGCCGGCCGTTTTATCAAGCTGAAAAATTTGGATAATCTGATTTTGGCTTTCAAAAATATCGTTGCCGATTTCCCCGAACACAAACTTGTTTTAATCGGCGAGGGGCCGGAGGAGAGCCGTCTTATTTCGTTAATCAGCGAGCATTCCCTGGAAGACAGGGTTTTAATTTGGCCGAAAATGCCGAAAGAAAAACTCTCGGCGGAAATATCCGCGGCTACGGCTTGCGTTTTGCCGTCCTTGAGCGAAGTGAGCCCCAATTTTGCGCTGGAATGTATTTCAATCGGCACGCCGATTGTGCTGACGCGCGAGCACGGTTTGGATATTGCGCTGAAGGAAGAATACTTGATTGACCCGATGAATCAGCAAGACATCGAAAATAAATTGCGGGCGGTTCTCACAATGTCGGAAAAATCGCCGGGCGTATTCGGCCAGCCGTCGGGAATAACTTTTGACGATATCGTCAAAAAGCATCTGGAAATTTTTAATCAATGATGTCTATCAAGGGAACAGTAAAAAATATTTTATTAAAATTGTTACTTCAGTTCGGCCCGAAAAATATTCCGGCCGCGGCAATTTTGCTTTATCATAATGTCGGCCGCGATGGGGCGTATCTCACGGTAACGCCGGAAATGTTTGCGGCGCAGATGGATTTTTTGCGCGCCAATTACCATCTTATTTCTCTGCATGATCTGGTTGATAATTTACGGCACGGGCATCCGCTCAAACCGCGAACCGTCGTCCTCACTTTTGACGACGGCTTTGCCGGCCAGTACGACTTTGTCTTTCCGATTTTGCGCGCGTCTCATCTCCCGGCGACTTTTTTTATCGCTACGGATTCGGTCGGAAAATCTTTGCGCCTGTCATCAGGCCACGATTTACCGGTAATGGGGTGGGAGCAAATTTGGGAAATCGGTTCCACGCCGCATTTGGAAATCGCGCCGCATAGCGTTTCTCATCGTGAGTTCACCGGTCTAAAGTATGATAAAATAACAGAGGAGGTCCAAAAGTCGCGGTCCGCGCTGGAAGAAAAACTTGGCCGCCGTTCGGATTTTTTTGCCTATCCGCGCGGCAAATGGACAGCCGAAGCGGTCAAGATTTTGAAAGATGAGGGATTCGCCGCGGCTGTTACGGTGCGTCAGGGACTGATCGCGGCCGGCGATAATCCGTATCTTTTAAACCGCAATACCATTGACAGTTCGGCCGCTGATTTAAAATTATTTGCGGCGCGCTTGGGGCGACCGATCGCCGTCATGGCTAAATTGTTTTAAATTTCCTCTCCTTACAAAGGGGCTTAAAACCTTCCAGTGAAAGGTTTTAAGGGAGGGGTTTTAAAAAATGAAACTCCCACCCCCCCCCTCTCGCTCCCCCTCTGGCAGGGGGAGAATAATAGGAATGCGAGTCCTGATGATCAGCTTGGACAATTCAATTTCCGACCACCGGAGCGATTCCGCCGGGCGGATGAAAAAATACGCGGCGCTGGTTGATGAGCTGCATATTTTGGTATTGGGCGGACACGACGGAAATCGGAGCGAGGGAAATCTTTTTATTTATTCTGTTCCGCGGAGAGGAAAAATTGCCGCATTTTTTTCCGCCCGGAAAATCGGCGCCGGTATTGTCAAAAAAAATAATATTGAAGTTATTACCGCGCAAGATCCTTTTTTTACCGGTCTCATCGGGCGGCTGATAAAAAATAAAAATACCGGTTTGAATGTGGAAGTTCATGGTGATTTTTACAGTACGGATTTTTGGAAAAAATATTCTCCGGGTTGGCCGTTCCGGCTCTTGCTCGGCAAATTTATTCTGCGGCGCGCCGACGGCATCAGGGTTGTCAGTGAGCGCGTCAGGAAGAGCTTGACGGATAAACTTAAAATTCCGTCGGAAAAAATAGTGAAAATCCCGGTCTTTACCGAGACCAACATCGTCATTCATGAGGCGGCGGTAGATTTGCATAGTAAATTTCACACGCCGTGGATCGTTATGGGGGTCGGCTCATTCCGCCGGGAAAAGAATTTTTCGGCGTTGATTAAGGCGATGCCCGATGTTTTAACCGGATGCCCGGGAGCGCGCCTTGTTCTGATCGGCGCCGGTCCGGAAGAGAGGGTGTTGCGGGCCTTGACGCGGAGGATTGGTCTTAATGAAAAGGCGCAATTTTTGGGAGAATTGAAACACGACAAGATGCTGGCCTACTTGAAACAGGCCGATGTGTTGGCGATCCCGTCGCTGACCGAAAGCTGGAGCCGCGTTGCCGTGGAAGCCGCGGCGCTTGATGTGCCGGTGGTAATGTCAAATGTCGGTTTGGCCGGTGAAGTAATTGTCGGCGGGGTCAGCGGCGAAGTAATCGGCGCGGCGAATCCGCAAAAATTAGCCGAAGCGGTCGCGAGGATTTTAAAAGAACCAAATTTGCGGGCGCGGTACGCGGCGGCGGCAAAGGCGGCAATTTCAAAATTACCGAGCGAGGCGGAGACGATGATGATGATAAAACAATCTTGGGCCAAAGTTTCGCGCGGAAACGAATAACTAATTAACCCGAATATTACGAATTAACGAATATTCGTAATTCGTAATATTCGGATAGATTCGGCATTCGTTTATCCATAATGTCTTTTTTTAAAAAATATAAAATAGAAATCATTATTATCGGGCTCGCGCTACTGACGCGCGGCATATTTTTTGTCGTTTATCTTTTAAAATTCGGCGGCGCCGGTTTGGCGTACGGGGATACATCCCTGTATGTCCGAGTAGCGCAAAATATTCTTGAGCATGGGCGGTTTTCCATCTTGGAGAACGCGCCATTTTTGCCGGATAGTTACATTGCTCCCGGCTATCCATTTTTCTTGTCATTTTTTCGTATTTTTACCGCCAGCTTGTGGCCGATCGGATTGGCGCAGGTTATTCTCGGCGCGGCAACGGCGTTTTTTGTTTATCGTCTAGGCGCGCTTTGGAGCAAGCGCATCGGACTTATCGCCGCGCTTCTTTTTGCGCTGGAGCCGACAATGGCTTTTTGGGCGCCGGTTATTCTGACGGAGTCGCTTTATACTTTTTTATTCGTTCTGGCGCTTTATTTTTTGGCCGTCGGGCTCAAGCGGCCGTCAATCCGGGCCTATCTTTTTTCCGCGTTTGTTTTGGGGCTGGCCGCGCTGGTGCGTCCGGGGGCGCAGTATATTTTTTATCTTTTTGCTGTTTTTAGTTTTGTTTATTTTGTCTCGGTCTTAAAAAATATCAAAAAAACCTGGCTTTATCTTTTGATGTTTATTTTAATTTTTAACATTACAATTTCTCCGTGGCTGATCAGAAACTATCAAATTTGGGGCAAAGTAAAACTTTCTTCCGCCGGCTGGTATATTCTGGCGACATTAAATGGTCATGAATATATAAAATTTTGGAAATATTTTCCGCCGGCGAAGGCAATAGATCCTCCGGCACCGCAGCCGTGCAGCGAGAACGAGGATACGGTTTGGAATTTTGATTGCGAAGATCAGAACAAAAATTATATCAAGGCAGTTTGGCGCGCCAATCCGTCCGCGGCAATTGCGGTTCATATCGTCAGTTTGGCGCCATTTTTTATGGGCGACGGGTATATGAACATTGTCCGCGCTTTTTGGCCGGAAGTGAGGCCGCCGGGGGTGCTTTTTGGCGCGCGAAATTTGGCCGGGCTTCCGTCGGTGCCGCTGGAGCTTTCAAATGTCTATGCGCTCGTTTTTTGGCTCGGAAAATTTTTTTGGCTGATTATATACGGCATTATGCTTTACGGGGTCATTGCCTCCCTGAAAGATAAGGAAAGGGCGCTGTGGATATTGTTATTTTTCGGGATTATCGCCTCAATCGCGCTCCCAGCCGGAGCGATCGCTTACGCCAGATACCGTTTTCCGGTAAATCCGCTGATTTTTTTGATGTTCGCGTACGGAGTTGATCATTTTTTTAAAAAATATAAACGAGTCGTATGAAGAAGCCGATATTAATCCTGATCATTATCGGCATTATTGTGAATGCCGTCTTTTTTATTGTTTTTGGCAGCCGGGTTGATTGGCGGCAAGATTATTTTATCGGCGAAGGCGATACCGCCGAATACTATATCCTGGCGAAGAATATGCTGGCCGGAAACGGTTTTAGCTTTTCCGAGAGCCCGCCGTATTTTCCGACGCGTTTTCGCACCCCCGCCTACCCGCTTTTTATCGCCGCGATACTGGCGGTTGCCAAAAATGTTTTTGCGGTTTTAATCTTTCAAAATATTCTCACGATTTTAAGCGCCGTAATACTTTATCTTATTGCGCGTTCACTTTTCGGCAAGGGGAAATTGGCTTTTGGATTAGCGGTCATTTTTCTTTTGGACCCCCTGATTTTGCGGCATCAGAATTCCTTGATGAGTGAGACAGTTTTTGTATTATTGATACTGCTTGGATTTTATTATTTTTGGAGA
>ERZ1292640.4458-Hain-H43-02um-R1-4458-length-10654-cov-10_pt1 | contig 10654 bp, 10 predicted proteins | sample MGYA00564404_ERZ1292640 | MGnify/ENA primary metagenome ERZ1292640 (study PRJEB36523, sample SAMEA6512636) | groundwater metagenome | collected 2019-01-08 | study: AquaDiva: Metagenomics assemblies of 32 groundwater samples | reverse complement strand
GGTCCGGCAGGGTTGTGAGATTGTAGCCCTTCGGTTTGGGGACCTGACCTTCGAGAGTCACGGTTCCCGTGATGCTGCCTCCATCCGTGACGGCAATTTCCTCATAGGCCAAAGCCGGATTTCCGAATCCGAGAGTGGCTACCAATACTACTGCTGCAAGTACAGAACGCATTGAATCCTCCTCGTTCTCAAGCAAGGCCTCGACATGAGTCCTCTGTGTTTGCGTGCTTGTGGGGGCGGCCCGATCGGGAGTCGATAGCGGGCGACCTTTTTGTCATTTGGTCTATTCTGTGAGCAGGATAACATAATTTTTTCGGCTGAAGAAGACTCTTCGTCATGCCCAGCTAAAATCGATAGAAAAAGCTCACTTGGATGCGGTGGTTCTCAGCATTGGCCCCATCGGCATAGGTGGCCCGGACCCAATTGGTGGTGAGTGCGGCTCGAATCTGTTCCGTGAAGTCGTGAAAGATATATGCGTAATAGGTGGAATCGCGGATATAGATGCTTTGCACTGTTCGCATTGAGCCACCACAGAATGACGCACTGACCGTACAGGTCATTTGGCTTGCATTGGATGAGTAGATCGTCCCATAGCCTCCGCCTATCCAGGTCTTGCCGTTGTCGGGAAGATAGTAGGTGCCGTGCACCATCATTGATGTCGTGCGGATAGCCTCAAATTTTCCGGTTCGGCTGCTGACCGCTCCCAGCCCTGCATCAAGGTCTGTTTGCCCAAATGCCGCGCCGCCAAAGCCACTATTGGTGGCAGAATAGCCACAGACAGGGTTGCAGATCCCCCAGCTGAGACCGTTAAAGAAGTCGGCAATGCCCGCGCCGGTCACGCCTTCCATGACGGCATGCGCAGTATTTCCTAATTTGCCATTTATTGACGGAAGGATCGGGAGAAACAGACTGGAGGACAGTCCCCATCCAGTTACATAGGTCTGACTGCTGAGATTGGGTTGTCCCCCCAGCGAATTGGTTGGCCCTCCAGAATTCGCTTCGAGTCGCCGGCCGACTCCGCTGATTTGAATGCTCAGAGGCTTGAGCGAGATCCTGCCAGTTGAGGAACTGGTATAGGGGGCTTGCAAGCTATGATACGCGACCTGCGCCCCAGCAACAAACGAGGGGAGTCCGGCATCGCGCTGAGGGGGACGCTCCACCGAGAGCACGGGTGTGAGCGACAGGGTATCGGTGAGATTGAGCCGCTTGGACACACTGGCTTGAATCCATCGGTTAAACATATTTGCCGGTGTGGCCGCGACGGAAACCTGCCCGCGGGAATATTCAGACATAAAGCCGAATCGCGACCAATCTTGCCCAATTTTCACATCGATGACCGGAGTTTCGATCTTGAAAAACAATTGGAACACGCGTGCGGTCGGGCTTGTGCGGACCGTTAGCTCAGAAGTGCTCGCCGTCCCGATGTCCGGCTCGTTCCCCAAGAAATCCAGCGATCCATGAAATTGCGTCTTGATTCCATTGCGCTCCGGCGCTCGGACGTCGAGTATGAGCCGGCTGTTCCGTGGACTGGTTGTATAGCGCCCATTTGCGCCAGCCAGCGTATCGCTCCGTAGAACCGGTCGGTTTCCGATGACCTCCTCGAAACTCCTGGTATTGTCCCCGATGAAGTCGAGTTCGGCAAACCCTCCGACAGTGAATTGCAGCCCATCCTTCGTGCCTCCGTTCGCGCGAGGCTCTTTCGGCTTCTCTGGTTGTTCCTCGGCAACTGCCTGGTCATATTCCTGTTGTGTGATGATGCCTTTGTCTCGGAGGAATCGTAGCGCACGATGGTCGTCTCCTCCCGCGAGACTGGGTTGCGTGAACAAGAGTGCTATGAGCAGAGCCACCGTTCCTGCTAGAGCCTGTCCCGCCGTGATTAGTTCCTGGTACGCAATTGTCATCAATCTCTCCCTCGGTGACTCGCGCTTGCTGTGAGCGCAGAGGCTTCAAGCAAGGGCAATGCCGTTTGAGAATGTCAGCGGAGATAGTGGAATCGCTTGTCCGGTGGAGAAATGAATCTGGAGTCGAGCGGAGTCGAGCGGATTCGCACGGCCCGCACCGTGCGAAGAGGCGAGAAATAGGGGCGCGCAGGGGCTGTGCCGCGCACGACATGCCGCGGGATATTATTCTTTAGCTACTGTAGTCGCGCAGTTACGCGTTGCGCGGTACGAAGCGCTGGACCCTGGCCAGGACGGACTAATTTTTGCAGAGTTGTCGAGAGAAATCCTGGTTATCTAGGTCGGAACGAAGGATGGTGTGGCTCAATGACTTCAGTCGTGACACAAGACATTGAGTCCGCTGTCCATCGTTTCGTGTCGCAGCATCGCCGAGTGACCTTCACCGTGCTCGCGCACGCCTTCCCCCAATGCACATGGCAGATGCTGTTTCAGGTGTTGCACCTTCTTCAGGAGAAAGACTTCGTGGTGCTGACTCCTCTTTTATGGGATTACGAGATCTGTATACGGGAAGCAATTGTGTGAGCCGAGGAAAGCGCCACGTGAACGATCAGCGGATTCTCTTATATGACTGGAGAAAATCGTCCGCATAGACCGTCGAAACAGGCGAGGCCAGACGAGCAACACCGACGGAGAGGCGGTTATGCACTGTGCACGATGTCATGGGTGGGTGGTGCCGGAGCAGCTTTCAGATCCCCATGGCACGACCAAACAACTCGACGCTGTGCGCTGTTTGAATTGCGGCAATATTGAGGATGCCACGATCCTGTCCAATCGGAATCAGTCTGTGTGTCGTCTGTCGTCAAGGGTGCCGCACTTTCCGTGGCAGGCTGTTCCCTTGGTCGCTAGGTCGATTCTGCATGGGAGGCCTTGCGAGAATCCTGACAGGAGGTGTGACTAGCAGGCTGCGAAAAAACTCGGTATATGCGAAAAAAAGCGGCCAAAATGCTTCGAGTGGCACCGTGGCCTGAACAGCCACAGGATGCTCAAAAAGGCCGTCTAGCAAGGCCGCAGCGAGCGAAGAGGCGAGGCGTACGGGTTGGTACGTTGAGCCTCTTCGTGAAGCGAGAACGCCGCTGGCGGACTTTTTCAGCATCCTGCTAGACGTGTATTCCCCAGTACGTAGCTTCGTCGAAAGGACCGGCAGAAATAATCTCCAGGCCGTAAAGGAGGTCATCATGTGTCCAGACGGGTATGGACAGCGAGTACTGGTTGTCGACGATGATGCGAGTGTCCGATTACTGCTATCGGACCTCCTCACCTATGAAGGGTACAATGTGTTTGAAGCCAGTGATGGGCTTGACGCCTGTCACGAATTAGAGAAGCGGCATTTTGATCTGGTGATTTCCGATTACCACATGCCCAGGTTTGACGGGTTGCAATTGCTGTCAATTTGCCGGACTGTCTGGCCAGAGACGGCGGTGATCATCGCTTCGGGGGAAAGCTCAGCCTGGCCCGAGCTTGCACTTAGTGGAGGAGCCCAGGCCTGTGTGAAGAAGCCATGGGAGCGGGCGATCTTGATCAGCCAAGTTCGCAGGGCAATCGAACAGGTGTCAGTGCGGACCGCTTCTCACTAGCAGGCTGTTGATAAAGGCTGCCAGCGGCGTTCTCGCGGCGCTCAGAGGCTCAACGTACGGCAGAGAGTACGCTTCGCCTCTTCGCTCGCTGCGGCCCTGCTGAACAGCCTGCACATGATTCTGGGGAGGTTTGTGGTTGGCATTGACTCTCCCACCCAGCCTTCTCAATGAGTGTGTCAACACTCTGCTAGATGCGCGCCTTGCTCAGCGGAGGCTTAAGGGGGCCGTTACCGTGATGGCTCCTGCCAGGTCTCCCTCGCGATGTCCTTCCTTGGGATAGCCGGAAATATCCAGGTCGCCTTTCGGTTCACCGTGGCAGGTTAAGCAAGCCGGGACGTAATAGATCGGCATCACGACACGTAATGTCTGGCCCTGATCGGTAAGTTCGCTGACATAGGCTTCGGCTCGCGGGCGGCTTGACAGCCATTTTAGCACCGAGGCTTCATAGTCGTCCGGCTCGTTCTTCGGATTGCGAGGCCCTAGCGTCGTTTGCTTCAGTCTGACTCGCGATTGTTTGGAAAAGCGCGCGGCGGCCTGGCTGCCGTAGGTCGCCGGGATAAAGTTCTTGTAGCCGATCCCCCGTTGATTGATCACGACTTGGGCATCACGGACCACCTCCTTGCTGGCCAGCACGAATGCTGGCAGCAATTCTTTGGCCAAGGGAGGCACCGCGAGAGAGGCAGGCGTGCTCTGGAGCTTCGAGAGATCAATGCCGGTTTGTTGGCGAAATTCTTGAACGAGTTGCTGCTCGAACACCTCGGGCGTAAATCCCTTGTCCCCCTTCTGTTGATCGTCGATCAACAGTTGGTTCTGCTCGATGACCAATCGGCCGGCCTTGAGCAGCTTGGCTAAGAGCCGGGCGGTCTCTTCCGCCTCTGCACGATCAACGGCCCAGCTTGGGCTCGGGGCCATGGCGCCGATGGCGATGGTCGTGAGGATTCCCACTAGTGCGGCGTATCGGATCAATTTCATCGAGGCCTCCTCTCGTTCATCGTGAGCGGTTGTCTGCCAGTCGGCACTGGCCTTGATCGTAATGCTGGGGCATTTTCTCCGCGGCAAACGGAAGACCTTCCGTGGCGGCTCGGCGAGGGTAGGCATAGAGGTCCTCCAGCCAGCGTTGCCGCATGTCCGTGAGCCTGCCGGATTCATCAAGCCGGAACAGGAGATCATTGAGGAACTGTCGCAACCGGTAGCTCTCCTCGTCCGTGACGATCGCGTAATGTTCGTGGGTGAGGAAGAGCGGTTTGCCATTGTCCAGTTTGAGGAGCTGCCAGTTTTTGCGGACTCGCCGTACCGTATAGTCGAGGACCGGCTGTTTCCCCAGGATGACATCGATCGGCGGGTTCTGGGATTCGAAGGCGGCTGGGAGCGAATCGCAGAGAATCAGCTTGATACCTGTTAGATTGGCTTCCGCATAAAATTGCGCGCTGGTGCCTTCTTGAACGGCAACGGTCAAGCCGGAGAAAGCTTGGGCCATGGCGTGCGCATCGGCCGTTTTCGTCGAGGATCGACGGACATATTCGCCGATTCGCTTGGCGGTGTCCGGTTGTCTGGTGATGCCGCTGATTCCTCCCTCATCAAAGTAGGGGCTCGAGTAGGCGAGGCCAATCCGTCCTTGTGCCGGCACATTGGCGCTGATGGAAGATACAAACAAGTCGAGATTGCCTTCAGTCAGTTCGACGAAGAGGTTTCGGAAACGAATCAGCTGGAGTGTCGGAACGATCGGCTTCGTCCCGCCGCAGCGCCGCGAAAGAGCTGCGCTGATTTCTCGCACGAGCTCGACATCAAGGCCTGTCACGCGAAGGCCCTCGTCCGTATAGATGGCCGGGAAGACGAACGGCTGAAACGGTTCAACCGCCATGCCGACGCGCACTTGACCTCGCGCGCAGATCGCATCGAGTTCGTTGGTCGCGATGGGATGCACCAACTGGACAGCATCCACGATCAGGCCGCAGCCTTGCAGCATGAAGGCCATGAGCAGCAGTGATGCCCATTCGCGTAAGCGTCTGGCGCGCGGCACAGTTGCTCCGCGCTCATGCGATCGAACAACCAAGGTTGCACGTGGTCTGTGTGGCATGCTCAGAATCGAATCCCTGTCGTAATCAACCATTGTTGCGTCTCTCCAGCAGTACCCTGGAAATCGATTCCGTACTGCGTATATTGCAGGGCCATGTCGAATGAGACACCCCGCGCGATCGGAAACCGGACACCCACCTGGCCTCCGATGAGATGGCCAGGCCATGTATTGCCAGGACCGGGGAAGGTCGCGCCTCCGAGCAGGCCCAGGTAGGGAACGGCCCGGTCTTCGAGAGGGCCGAAGAGGACATGCCGGATTGTACGGCTGATCGGGGCTCCCTTAGGGAAGTCCAGAATATCGATGAAGTTGTTCCATCGAGGATTTAGATACAGCGAGTTTTGATCCGTCTGAAAGGTCGTCGTGTGGTTGCTGTAGTATTGGTACATCGTTCGGACTTCGAGGTCGCCGTAACGAAGCGCCGTGATTCCGGCTTGGACTCCAATCACTCGATTGTCAGGAGCGAAGGTCCGCTGACTGAATGTCACGTCGAAATTGAAGGGCCGGATGGGGAGCCATTCGAGCAGCGTGTCTTCCGCCATGACCGGGGACGCCAGCAGGAAGATCGTGAGGCGGAGGCTCATGACCGAGAGCGCACGCAGGAGGCGATGGGGCCGATAGGGTTCGGCAGGGCGTCTGTATGGCATGTGGTGTCGCGTGAGTGATGAGAGGTCGATTCCTACTTGGCTGGTGCGTCTGTCCTGTTGTGTTCAGGGGCCGTGATGCATGATCGCATAATTTCGACCTGACACGAAAGGTCTGTGCCGATCGTCGTCTGCACGATCGTGAGGAGGTCCTGCGCGGAGGTTTTCCCTTCCTCGACATCGATGAGGAGATGCCCGGGGACGCTGGTGCCATCCACGGCGAAGACCCCATCAGTACGTCGCAAGACCGTTTCGAGTGCCTGCTGGGTTTCGCGGCAGGTTGACCCTGTCAGCATGAGGGCGATGCGTTCTTTCGGTGCGCCAGCAGAAGCAGGGGAGGGGGAGAAGATTGTCGTCATGCCGAGGACTGTGAGCAGCGAGAAAACGGTCAATGCGATGTTCAGCATGATTCAGTCTTCGCGAGCGAGCGGCGGTCTTGTTAATTGAAGGGAGCGATCACAGACGGATCGCTCCCTTCTCTCGTGTCTTACTTTGCTGGCAGTTCCCAGGGCACCATCGGCATGAGCGGCGCAGGCTTGGCATCCGGTCCGACCAGCAACACCGCGATCGCGCCGCGAAGTGCGCCGGTGAGCGAGTGGGTGACCAGCGGATAGGCTCCGGCCGATTCAACCACGACATCGAACGTTGCCGCGCTGCCTGGCCCGACGACGTAGGTCTGAACGCCAGTGAGCTTGTTGCTGGGATTGCCGCTCTCGTAGACGTTGTCCCAGATTTCGCCGATCGGATGGAACGAAGAAAATTCGTTCGGGCCGGCATTCACGAAATAAATCCTGACTCGTTCGCCCGGCTTCGCATCCAACTTGCCGCCGCCGGTCACGAAGGGGTGATATTTGAAGATGCCGCCGTTGAAGAGCATGTTGTCAAACTTGCGGTCGAACATGGCTTGCACATCGTTCGGATTCTTGAAGAATTCTGACTGGACGAGCACATATTCGCGATCCGCTTTGGCCCAGGCTTTCGCATCCTTGGGATCGACGATGATGGCGCCGAACATGCCGCGCGCGACATGTTGGATCATCGGGGGCGCTCCGCAATGGTAGAAGAAGATGCCAGGCTTCTTGGCCACAAACGTGTAGCTGATGGTTTCGCCTGGATTGATAGCCTTGTAATTCTTCAGGAAGTCGATTTCCGCGGCATGGAAATCCATCGCGTGCGGATTTTTGTTCGTGGCGGGATTGGTGAGGGTGAAATTGATCGTGTCACCTTGCGTGACCCGCACGACCGGTCCGGGGAATGTGCCGTTGAAGGTCCAGGCGGCGTACTTCTCGCCATTTCCTTCTACGACGACGTCCGTTTCCACTGCCGTCATGGCCACGTCGTGGGTCTTGGCCCAGGTCGGTGGCGCCAGCAGGAGGCTTCCGGTGAGGAGACCTGTGATGAGGGCAAATGCGCCGAATACTTTCTCTGATGCACGCATGATCGTTCTTCTCCTCTTGTTAGGGTGGATGGTTCTGTGGACACTCGAATGCTCAGGTCTGACGTGATCAGGCTGCGACATTGGGCGGCTAAGGGAAAAACCATACACTAGATCACTTGAAAAAAATATGACAAATGTCATGTTTATGATCTTTCGTGACGGCGGCGTTTCAGGAAGGGGTTACGAGGCGGAGGCGAGGGCTTTCAGCCCTGGAAGATCGCAAATCAGGAGACGATTGGCGGTGCCGGAGACCAATCGCTCACGTTTGAATCGGCTCATGATTCGAATGGCGGTCTCTGTCGTGATCCCCACCATGTTGGCCATATCCTGCCTGGTGAGGCGAATTGTGAGCCGAATCCCGTTCGGATCTTTGACCCCGTTGCGGGTTGCGAGGTCGACGAGCAGTGAGGCGAGCCGTTGATCGGCCCGGTCGAGCGCCAGGTCCTTGGTTTTCTCCTGGGCTTCGTTCAATCGATTGCCCAGAAACTTGATGACTTCAAGCGCGGCGTCCGGACTCTGTCGCAGCATCTCGAAGTAGGCTTTCTTGCTCATTTGGAAGATGCTGACGTCCCCCATGGGCTGGGCCGATCCTGGATGCGAGGCGCCATCGAAGGCGGCTGCGTCGCAGCAGAAGAGGTCGCCAGGCATGAGCATCTTCAGCGTGCATTCTTTCCCCTCCGGGGTGGATTTGACGCACTTGACCGTTCCGGTCTTAACGATGTGGAAGTATTCGGTCGGGTCGCCTTCCCGGAAAATGAAGTCGCCTTTGCCGTAGTGGGATTCGGTCAACTCCTGCAGCATCCGTTGGCGCGCCGCTCCTGACAGAATGTTCAGGAGCGGAATCCCGGCCAACTCATGGGGAAGGGCGGCGTGGGAGGGTTTATTTCGTGATGTCTTTGGCGGCTTCGACAATGGATCGCGCTCCGATGCCAAAGTGGTCCACGAGTTCGTCCGGCTTCCCGCTGTGGGGAATGGTCCGAACCGCAAGCTTGTGTACTCGTAACCCTTCTGTTGCCACGGCGCTGAGGACCGCGTCTCCCAGTCCTCCGTGGGCGTAGTGGTCTTCCACAGTGAGGATGCGGCCATGGGTGGCTCTGGCACTCTCGAGCAAGGTGGTCCGGTCGATCGGCGCAATGCTGTATAGGTCGATGACCCGTACGGAAATTCCCGCCGCCTTGAGCTGATCGTAGGCTTTGAGTGCTTCGAAGAGTGTCACGCCCGCTGCCACGATCGTGAGGACGTCTGCGGCGCTCTGGCGAATGACTTTGGAGCCGCCGATCTGGAACCGTTCTTCTGGTCCATAGATGACCGGTGCTTTGGGCCGACCGGCGCGCAGGTACACCATCCCCTTGTGAGCGGCCGCTACTTCGACCAGTCGGTAGGTGGAGGTGGCATCAGAGGGATAGAGCACGACCACGCCTGGTTGTGCTGCCATCATGGCGATATCTTCCAGCCCCATTTGAGAGGGGCCGTCTTCGCCGATGCTCACGCCGACGTGGGTGCCGACCAGCTTGATGTTCGAGCCGCTGATGGCCGCCATGCGGATAAAGTCGTAGGCGCGGGTAAAGAAGGCGGCAAAGGTCGCGACAAAGGGAATCTTGCCGCAGGCAGCCAAGCCTGCCGCCGCGCCGAGCATATTTTGCTCCGCAATGAAATTCTCGAAAAACCTGTCAGGGAATTTCTTGCCGAATTTGTCCGTATAGGTGGAATTCTTGACGTCGGCGTCGAGTGCGACGACGAGTGGATGGACATCGCCCAGGGCAGCCAGTGTGGCGCCGAAGGCCTCACGTGTGGCGACCGAGTCGCCGAGCTTGTAGGGGGACGCCGGCAAGGATCCGATCGATGCCTGCTTGGACGGAGCCGCGTATGGTTGCTGGATCTGAATCTCCAGCTGGTTTGGCTTGAGTTGCGCCGTCAGTTCGGCGATCGCCTTGTCCGTTTCCTCACCCTTCTTTAAGGGTTTGCCGTGCCACTCTGGGTGGTTCTCCATGACGGAAATGCCACGGCCCTTGAAGGTCTTGGCCAACAACACGGTCGGTTTCCCGGTAGTCCTGGCTGCCTCATCGAAAGCGGCAAGAATGGCAGAGAGGCTGTGTCCGTCGACGACGATGGCGTGCCAGCCGAAGCCGGCCCAGCGGGACCGATAGGCTTCCATATCATGCTGCAGCATCGTGGGATCGCTTTGGCCGAGCCGGTTGACATCCACAATGGCGCAGAGGTTGTCGAGCCGATGATGGCGCGCGACTTCGGCTGCTTCCCACACAGATCCTTCGACCGATTCTCCATCTCCCATCAGGACGTAGGTGCGATAGCTCGTTTTGTCGACGGACTTGGCGTTGAGTGCGAGACCGACACCCACGGGCAGTCCCTGTCCGAGTGAGCCGGTGGCCATGTCGACAAAGGACAGGCGGGGAGTCGGATGCCCTTCGAGATCAGAAGTCAGCGTCCGTAATTTGAGTAAATCGCTTTTCGGAAACAGTCCTGCCTCGGCCCAGGCGGCATAGAGGAGGGGAGCCGCGTGACCTTTTGAGAGGACGAAACGATCGCTATTGGGCGCTTTAGGGTTCTTCGGGTCATAGCGCAACACCGAGAAAAAGAGCGCTGCGACAATGTCGGCAGCCGAGCAGCAACTGGAGGGGTGGCCGCTCCCTGCTTCGCTGGTCGCCCGCACACTCTCGATACGGAGTTGGGTGGCCTTGTTGTGTAATGCAGCGAGTAATTCCGGCGAAGCCGTTGGATTGGCCATCGAAACTCCTTTCGGGATGTAGTGGCAAGGGTGCCGACAAACTCTTGTATCAACGTAAGAAGTCGCCAGCAATGGGCGGGGTGTGAGGCTAACAAAATGCTATGAGGGAGTCAATAAAATGAAAGGATCGTGTCAACCCAATTTAGAAATGTCCGCTTTCTCCCAAAGTAGAAATGTCCGGTTTAAGGTTGCGCGGCGGCCGGTCGCTTGGTAGCGATCG
>ERZ1292640.4457-Hain-H43-02um-R1-4457-length-10657-cov-5_pt1 | contig 10657 bp, 7 predicted proteins | sample MGYA00564404_ERZ1292640 | MGnify/ENA primary metagenome ERZ1292640 (study PRJEB36523, sample SAMEA6512636) | groundwater metagenome | collected 2019-01-08 | study: AquaDiva: Metagenomics assemblies of 32 groundwater samples | reverse complement strand
TCGGAATCTTTAAAAAGATTTTGTGGCATACAAGAAGGCTCGCATGGGTCAACACCAACCAATTTTTTCCCATATATTCTTAAAAGCTCAACTCTTTTAGCGATCAATTGACTGCTGGTAGCGCTATTGCAGGCCACCACGAGGTCAACTGTCCCAACGTCCTTGAAAGAAGTATGAAGTTTAATCCCATACTTCTTTTGAAAGAGGTCTCGCCTTTTAATATTCCCAAGACCAACAACTTCGACCCCTAAACTTAATAAATAATTAAGCGCTATGTTCCCCAAAAATCCATAAGGCGCGATAACAAGCACTCGAGACTTTTTTAGATTAATACCAGTGCGCTCAAAAACCTTTTCAATTCCCTCCTCAAGCAAAAGTCCTGTAAAATTATCCCCAATAGTAAATATCACATTGGGATATTTTTCTTTTAATTTTTCCATGGGGAAACGTTTAGTTGATGCCGCAAGAAGGATAACTCTCGCGCCCTTTTCAACAGCAATTTTTACCGCTTCTTCAAATTGCTTAATAGCACTATTAAGACTTTCTGCTGTAGCGCGATCTCCTGTAATGCCCTCTGTTAATGACCCAATCATAAATAACTGGGTTTTGTATTTTCCTTGCCAAACATACCGTATCCACGGAAGAACGTCAGGCAAATCTTCAGCATTCCAAAACCCAAACCTTCGGACGTCTTCCTCGTCGCGAAAGTTTGAGATAAATGCTACGTCAAGCGGTCCTTTTTTGTCAAATAGGACTAATAAAACCCGCACTAGACGGGTTAATACAAAATAGAATACAAAACATAATATTCCCAAAATTTTTTTCATTTTGTTCCTCCTTTAATTTTTTTCATTTAAAGACCAGTTAATTATAATGTAAGCTATATACTAAAATTTATCAAGAGCTTGCGCGTCCTCTTGGCATATATTTTCTTTTAGGATATTATGGAATTATGAGATACGCGCGACGTCTAATTTTTTTTGGAAAGACGCCTGCCATATTAACAAATTCCGAATCCATTCCGAAAATATTTGGAATATGACGAAAAATCAGTTTGTAATTCAAAAGTTTTTAGTTATACATTAACAATTAGTTGCGCGAAAATGTCTAAAAAATTAAAAATAGTTTCTGTTTCCGCTGAAGTCGCTCCTTTTTCCAAAACAGGCGGTTTGGCTGATGTTTGCCATAGCTTGCCTAAGGCTATCAAAAAATTGGGGCATGAGATTATTGCTATTACGCCGTTTTATGGGCAAATTATTGATATTAAAAAAAATAATTTAAAAGTTATTTTTGAAAATGTCCAAATTTATCTAAATTCAAAAGACATGGTTTGCGTTAATTATTGGCAAGGATATTTAATGTCTGGATTGCCGATATATTTTATTGAAAATAAAAAATATTTTTCCAACAAAAAAAATATTTATGGGTCAAGCCATGAAAATGTCCGTTTTCTTATTTTTAATGTAGCTGTATTAAAGCTAATTTCTCTTCTTAAGTTTGAAGCGGATATTATTCATTGCCATGACTGGCACGCGGGATTGATTCCTTATTATTTAAAAACAGATTTTCGCTATTCTAAAACTCTGCAAAAAACAAAAACCGTTTTTACTATTCATAATTTATCTTTTCAATTTGGCCATGACTGGTGGGAAGTGCCTGTCGCGAAAAAAGATTATGGTCGCAGCCGCATCCCCCACATTGATAACCCTTGCGTTGAAAATATTAATTTTGCCAAAAGAGCCATTCTTTCGGCCGATATTATCAATACTGTAAGCGAGCAATACCGCCAGGAAATTTTAACTAAAAAATTTGGTCAAGATCTGCATCGCATTTTAGGCAATCGTGAAAAAAAACTTTTTGGCATTATCAATGGCATTGATTACAAAACCTACAATCCGCTAAACGACCCCGCTTTATGTAAAACTTATGATTATAAAAAAGTTCATAGGAAAAAATTAAATAAAGAATTTCTGCAAAATAAAATTGGTTTGCCTGTGGACAAAGACATCCCTGTAATCGCTTTAACCTCAAGAGTGACTTTTCAAAAAGGCATAGAATTAATTTTAGAAATAATAGAACCATTGGCTAAATTGGATTTGCAGATTATAATTATGGGCGATGGCGATAAGCAATATATCGCCAAACTTAAAAAACAAACAAAAAGATTTCCTAAAAAAATAGTCTGGTTGCCTTTTGCTGAAAATCAAAATTTAGAAACCTTAATTTACGCAGGAGCGGACATTCTTCTTTTGCCATCGCATTATGAGCCTTGTGGCATTAATCAATTAATAGCGATGCGCTACGGCTGCATTCCAATAGTGCGCCGTGTCGGAGGTCTTTACGACACAGTGACTAATTTTAATCCCAAAACCAATCGCGGCAATGGTTTTAGTTTTTCAACTTTTGATAAATATTCTTTATTCGCGGCTATTATAAGAGCATTGGAAAATTATCAGCATAAACATATTTGGCGAGATTTAATAATCAGGGCTATGAAAAAATCATCCAGTTGGGAGATCCCGGCTAAAAAATATATTAATTTATACCGCCAAGCGTTAAAAAAATAATTAAAAAACACATGAAAATAACTTGGATAAATTTTATTCATTTCTACCAATCGCCAACAGCTGATAATGAAACAGTGGTTCAGGCAGTTGAAAAAAGTTATTACAGAATAATCAGCGCTTTAAACCGCAATCCGTCAATAAAATTTACCATAAATATCTCAGGATGTTTGCTTAATAGATTGGCTGATTTAGGTTATAATAATTTGATTAACAATATAAAAAGTTTGGTTGATAAAAAACAAATTGAACTCACTGGTTCCGCTGCTTTTCATCCAATTTTAGCGCTTTTGCCCGATAAAGAAATTTCGCGACAAATTGAAATTAATGAACAATTGTTAAAAAAATATTTTGGCAAAAATTTTAAGCGCCAAGGATTTTTTATTCCAGAAGCGGCTTATGGTCAGCGAGTCGCTAAAATAATAAAAAAAAGTAATTTTCAATGGTTAATACTTGATGAAATAAGCATGGCTGGCAAATTAAACCAAACAAATCCAGCAACATTATATTTTGACAAAAAGTCGGATTTAAAAATTATTTTTCGGCAAAGGGCATTTTCTAAAGATTATGTGCCAACAACGATTTTTAAATTAATCAAAAAACAACAAACTAAAACGATTATTACCGCGACCGACGCTGAACTTTATGGTTTAAGGCATACTGACTATACGGCTAAATTTGAAAAATTGCTAAAACAACAAGAGCTTTCCGCCATAACAATCAGTCAATATCTGTCAGGCTTAAAAAATAAACAAATAATTTCTCCTGTTAATTCTTCATGGGAATCTACGGAAAAAGAATTAAAAAAGGGTTTAGCCTACGAGCTCTGGTTTAATCAGAAGAATATTATTCAAAAAAAATTATGGGAATTAGCTAATTTAGCCATAAAGGTTAATAATAAATATAAAGATGATTCAAATTTTTTCTGGTCAAGACAGCATTTGGATAAAGGTTTAGCTAGTTGCACTTTTTGGTGGGCCAGCGCTCATGATTTTAAGTTATTCAGTTCAATTTCTTGGAACCCTGATGAGATTGAAAAAGGCGTTAACGAATTAATTCGCAGCATTCGCTCGCTATCCAATCCAAAAACGAAATTAGAAAAAATTCAAGCGGAAAAATTGTATATTAAAATTAAACAACTCGTTTGGCAAAAACATTGGAATTATTATTGGGCCTGCCGTTAAATGCTCTTTCGAGCAGAAAATTACAAATTTTAAGGAAATTTTGAATTTTATGCCGAATATGGCATTTAACGGCAGACCCTATTAGCAAAAATAATTTTTAGATTGCTGGTTATATTGACTTTGTTTAATTATTATATGAATAAAATTTATAATTTATTGGATGAAAAATTTGTTAGCGCTTTATTTATCAAAGAAGTCTTGCCTAAATATCCTAATTTTTCCGATATTAAGCAAATTAAAATTTCAGCTATAAAAAAGCATATTTGGGAAACAACTTATCATGTGGTTCTTGAATTTAAAACAATTTTTCTAACCAATGACAAAAAAAATAAAATTGTTTCCATTTATTGCACGGCCCATAGCGATGAGCCACGTCTTAATTCTTTTGAAGCTTTAACTTTTCTTTGGCAAAATGGTTTTAACCAAGGGAATTTAACAATACCCAGACCTCTTTTTTATTCTAAAGACTTTAACGCGTTTTTTTACGAAGGAGTTGTTGGAGAAAATCTTTATCAATATATACGGAGGAAAGACATAAATGCCGTAGAACATATTGTAATTAAATCAGCCATGTGGTTCGCTAAATTGCATTGTTTAAGCGCCATTGCCGCAAAGGCAAAAAATTTTAACCCTTTAAATAGTTTAATAGAAACCGTTATCCCAGGGATGGTCCATGTTTTAACTAAAGTTCAATCTTTTTATCCGCGTTATTTTGGAGTTTGTCGCCAGACATATGAAATAATTAATCAAAAAGAAAAAGATTTTTTTTCTTCTACCAAGCAACGTTGGTTAATACATGGCGATGCCCATCCTGAAAATGTTATTAGCATTAATAAAAATAAAATTGGCGTTATAGATTTTACGGATATTTGCATAGCTGATTTTACCCGCGATTTAGGAACTTTTTTACAGCAACTGGAATTTATGATGCTCCGCAAGATAGACAGCCAGTTAGAAATAAAAAAAATCAAACAGCTTTTCTTAAATAATTATTTTAAAAATGCTAAAATAACTTTAGATGATAATATACAAAAAAGAATTGATAATTACTATAACTGGGCAATCTTGCGTTCCGCTATTTTTTTCTTGCTTAAAGATAAGACCGAACCAGAGCGAGCTCATGGACTGCTAATAAAAATCAGCCAAAATTTAAAATTAAACATTACTATCTAAAAACTATGTTAATTGATTTACAATTACATTCAACTTATTCCGATGGCTATTTAACGCCAAGCCAATTGGCTGATTTTTTGTCAGCTAATAATATCAAAATAGCCGCTTTAACCGACCATAACACAGTCGGAGGTCTTGATGAATTCAAGCTTGCTTGTGAAAAGAAAAAAATCAAAACAATTAATGGATTAGAGCTTTATGTAAAACTTGGTCATAAGAAATTAAACCTTTTGTGGTATAATTTTGATCAAAATCATCCTGAACTGCATAATCTTTTGCGGAATAGCCAAATAAGACGTCGCAGACAAATAAGAAGCAGTTTATTAAAGTTGAGAAAACAGCATTTTCAAATAGACGAAGCTAGTTTTTTGGATAAATATGATCATTATATTCCGCTAAATCATCTGATTGACAACATCTGCAAAATACATGCTAACAAAAAAATAATTTTTCAAAAATTAAAAGTAGCCAACCCAAGCCAGGAAGAATTAATAAAAAGTGTTTTTAAAAATCCTGCATTGGCAAAAATTAATGAAAGCTATATTGGATTAAACCAAATTTTAAAACTAAGGAAAAAAATTAACGGCCAGCTGATTTTAAATCATCCCGGTAAATATAATAATCAGTTAAACAGAGATTTTATTAGCAAGCTTAAAAAATTAGGCATTGACGGCATTGAAGTTATATCTCCGCACCATTCCATTGGAGCAGTGATGTATATTCAACGTTTGGCCAAAGAATATAAATTAATTATGACCGGAGGTTCTGATTTTCATAGATTTGAGCCAGCAAAGGTTGATTTAACTAATTGCTATAATTATTTTAAAATTGATTCTAAATATCTAACTGGCATTAAAAAAATAATCGGTTAATTTAATGAAAAAATATCATTTAATTTTTGAAGGCGCGGAATTGGCTGGCAAAAGCTGGATAATGTCGCAAATTTACGACTATCTTGAACCAAAACACAACAAAAGCGGTTATTTATTAGACGGTTGCCATTGGTTTAATTGCGATATTGGAGTCTATGGCACCAAACATGGCAAGCCGATTATTAAATCTTATTTAAAAATTTTCGCTGAATTAAAAAATAATAATCTTTTGGTTGAAAAATTTCATTTGTCAGACATTGTCTACAATAGTTTGCATCGCCAGCAAAAAGTAAATTATCAAAATATTGAAAAACAACTGCAAAAATTAAATTTTAAAATAGTTTTAATAATTTTACCTGAGAATAAAAAAATAATTCAAGCAAGGATCAATGACAGGTTAAAACTTTATCCTCATTATGAACGAATTTTACGCGAGCCAAATTGGTATATTAAACAACAAAAAGAATATTTAAAAGAAATTAAAAAAATAAATTTACCATATTTAATAATCAAAACTAAAAAATTGCCAGATAATAATTTAGTTAAACAAATTTTAAATTGGCTTGGAGAAAAAAATTAAGATTTAAGAGGTTTTTAAATTAATTTATTAATTTATTAAAATTAAAGTTTGTAGTTTAAATTAAATTTGCAGCTAAGATTAAATTTTATAGGTTGGTGAAGAAGATTGCTTTCCCGCCTTGGCGGGACTACGCAAGACTCGTCCCGCTAAACGGGAACAAAAGAAAAAAAGAATTAAATTTATTAATATGAATATAATTGAAATATGTTATAAAAAATCAATTGATTTACTTTTAAATAATTCTAGTAATTATGGTATTTTAGCTAGCTCTAAATCAAAAAAAGCTAAGCAAAGAAATTATTTAAGTATTTTTGGACGAGACGCTTCAATTTGCTCTTTGGGCATGGTTGCCAGTAAAAATTTAAAATTAATCGCTATCGCGGAAAAAAGTTTAAAAAATTTAGCTGCTTATCAAGCAGATAATGGTCAAATTCCAAATTATGTTAAGCCAAAAACCAAAACCGTTGATTTTTGGTATTTAGGATGTATTGACGCTACTCTATGGTGGCTGATAGCTATTAAATTTTTTGATAAATATTCTGCAAAAAAATCATTATTAAAAAATCAGTTTAAACAAAATATAACCAAAGCAATTTTTTGGTTAGAAGCGCAAGAACACCAAAAATTTTATCTTTTGCAACAAAACGAAGCTAGCGACTGGGCAGATATTATGCCTAGATCAGGTTATGCGCTTTACTCAAACGCCTTGTGGTTTTGGGTAAAAAAATTATATAAATTAAAAACTATAAATAAAACAAAAGAAAATTTTAATTTTCTTTTTTATCCATGGCAAAAAATACCATTAAGCTATTTTAAAGAAAACAATCGCGCCAAGACATTAATAAAATACATAAAAAATAACAATAAATTGCCTTATTATTTTAGTTTTGTTAATTATTTAATAGGAGGTAAAGATGCTGATGTTTATGCTAACCTTCTGGCTTGTTTGCTTGATCTGCCTGACAAAAAATTAAAATCTAAAATTATAAATTTTTGTGAAAAAGAAAAAAATAATTCTTCTTTTCCAATTAAAGCCTGTTTTTATCCAATTAAAGAAAACGATAAACTATGGCGGCCTTATATGCTTATACATAAACAAAATTACCCAGAACAATATCATAATGGCGGAATTTGGCCGTTCATTGGATGTTTTTGGCCAATGCTTCTTTATAAAAATAATGATCAAGATAAAGCTTGGCAAGAATTAGAAAAAATTGCGCAGGCCAATAAATTAAACAATTGGGAATTTAATGAATGGATGCATGGCAAAACAGGAAAACCAATGGGTATGGTTGGCCAATCATGGAATGCTAGCATGTTTATTTTAGCTTATCATTATCTAAATAATAAAATAAAAATATAATGTCTATTAAAAATAAATCTAAAATTAAGGTTTTATTTCTTTCGGCTGAACTCGCGCCTTTGGCAAAAGTTGGCGGATTAGGCGATGTCGCGGGCGCTTTGCCAATAGCATTGGCTAAGCTCGGCGTTGACATTAGAATTTGTTTGCCATTTTACGGCTTGATTGATAAACAAAAATATACAATTAAAAAAATTGTCGCGAATTTGCATGTGCCGAAAGGCGATAAAAATGAAATTATTGATGTTTGGCAAACATATCTGCCAAAAACAAAAATTTCCATTTATTTAATAAAACATAATTTCTTTAACTCTAAAGAAATATATTCAGGCAAACGAATAATTTTAAATAACAAATACACAAGACAACTTGACGATTTAAAAAGATTTTCTTTTTTTACCCGCGCCGCTTTAGCAACAGTTAAAAAAATATTTTTTCAGCCAGATATTATTCATGCTAACGACTGGCACACTGCTTTAGCCGCCGATTTTATTAAAACATTAAATAAACAAGATGATTTTTTTGTTAACACTAAAACTCTTTTTACTATTCATAATTTAGCCAATCAAGGGATAACTAAGCCTGATATTGTCGGCTATGCTAAAATTAATCCTAACTTGCCGATTATCAAAGTTGACGCGCGAGACGGTGATATAAATTTTATGGCTCAGGGCATTTTAGGATCTGATTTAATTAACACAGTTAGCCCAACTTATGCTAAAGAGATTTTAACTCATTATCAAGGCGCTGGTCTTGAAAGAATACTTAAAAAAAGGAAAAATGATCTTTATGGTATTTTAAACGGCATTGACACAAATTTTTTTAACCCATCTGCCGATAATTTAATCAGCCAGAAATATTCAATAAAAAATTTAAGAAAAAAAATTATTAATAAATTAGCCTTGCAAAAACAATTAGGCTTGCCAATAAATAAAAACGTCGCATTAGTTGGTTTAGTTTCTCGTTTAGTCTGGCAAAAAGGCATTGATTTATTTAATAAAGATTTTAGCAAATTAAACTGCCAATTTGTTTTTTTAGGAACAGGTCAAAAAAAATATGAAAAAATATTAAAAGACTTGGCTAAAAAATATCCTAAAAAATTTAATGTTCAGCTTATTTTTGATGAAAAATTGGCGCATTTAATTTACGCTGGTTCAGATATGTTTTTAATGCCATCTTATTTTGAGCCATGTGGCTTGGGACAAATGATTGCCATGCGCTATGGCGCAACGCCTGTTGTCCGCGCCACAGGAGGCTTGGCTGATACTGTTAATAATAAAATCGGTTTTACTTTTAAAAAATATTCAACCGAAGAATTATTTCAAAAATTAAACAAAGCTTTAAATGTTTTTTATAAAAAACCTAAACTTTGGCAACAAATGCGAATAAACGGCATGAAGCAAAATTTTTCTTGGGATAAATCAGCTAAAAAATATTTTAAATTGTATTGTAAATTGTTAAGGAGCTGTCGTTAAATGCTCTTTCTAGCAGAAAATTTTATGTTGGATATAGCATTTAACAACAGACCCGCTAAAGGACAAAATAGCGTCAATAGCAAAAAAGTGATTTTATAAATCAAAGCAGCTAAAGAATTTTGAGTATTATAAAAGGGGCCCAGGAAGGCCCTTCTTAAATTATTAAAATGGCCTCTTGAGCCCCATCCCTAAATGTCCATTTCTTATTCATTAAAATGATTAAGAAAATCCCTTAACATTCAGGGTTTTGAAGCTTTTTCCCCCTGCTTATAAAAAAAGCAATATTTTCTACCTGCGAATTGGCATATTATGATATTATTTATTTTTATAATCAGATATGCCTTTTTTTTATTTTTATTTTTTTATTTTTATTTTATTTTTTTAATAAAATAAAAATAATTTAACGGGTTATGCAAGGGCTAACCCTTTTTCGCTAGTAGAAAATGAGAAAATTTTACCAAAAAACATATTTTTAGAAAAATTTTCCCTTAGGCTTTTAAGCTAACTAAATTTTAAAAGTCCTATGTCATTAATATAGCATACAAAAAATCAAAAATCAACAATTTAAAATAATAATTAAATTTCGCTAATATTAAAAAAATATTAAATTTAATAAATAATTAATTTTTAACTAATAGACTTTAGTCCACGCCACTGTGGACTAAAGTCTATTAGTTATCCACAAGAAAAAGACTATTTTTAAATACTTTTATAATCTTTAGTCCACGCCACTGTGGACTAAAGATTATTTAATTTGTAAACACGAATAATAGCTACTACTGAATAACAAGATAAAAACTTCTTGTCTTTTTATTCCAAAACCTCTATTTTTGCGTATTTTACACCAAAACGTTTGGCTTGGTTTTTTTCAACCATCCAAACATCAATTCTGTTGGAAAAACGAACATTCATTCTGTCTCTAACAACAAATATTCGTTCTCCGAACAACTCGGGAATCCTAATTTTAGCGCCAAAAGGTAAAAAATTGGCCGCAATAACATCTTCTGTCTCATGTTCACAGACATTAAAACCATTAGCTGTAATGCATGGGGAATCATCACATTGACCAATTTCTGAATTATAGGCCGTAATAACACGATAACTGCTTGTTTTTATTTCTAAATTGCTATTTTTTGGCAATTTATTAATAAAAACAGACTTTTCTTCGTTTGCCTCTTGCGCTTCTTGCGGAACGTTATTTTCAGTTAACATTATTTGTTCTTGGCTTAGATTAAGCTCTTCTGTTGTCTGACTAGCCAAAACCGAAGCAGAAACAGGAGATAATAAAAAATCAAAAGAAAAAATAAATACCAAAATTATTATTATTATTTTAGCTTGTTTTAGCGAAATAAACCGGTTGTAGTTTTGTTTTAATGCTTCCATTTTTTTTCTAAATGGGACTGTCGCCAAAAGGCGACTTCGGTAAAAAACCGACGATAAACAACTAAG
>ERZ1292640.4456-Hain-H43-02um-R1-4456-length-10658-cov-4_pt1 | contig 10658 bp, 13 predicted proteins | sample MGYA00564404_ERZ1292640 | MGnify/ENA primary metagenome ERZ1292640 (study PRJEB36523, sample SAMEA6512636) | groundwater metagenome | collected 2019-01-08 | study: AquaDiva: Metagenomics assemblies of 32 groundwater samples | reverse complement strand
GGCTTTTAATTCTTTGACATCGGCTGCCTTGATCATATCGGCCATGGGGCAGCCGGCATGCGCATCCGGCACGATCACCAGCTTCTGCGGCGAGAGGATCTTGGCTGTCTCGGCCATGAAATAGACCCCGCAAAAAAGAATCACCTCGGCATCGGTCTTGGCAGCCAGACGGCTTAATTCCAGGGAATCCCCGTGGAAATCCGCGACATCCTGCACTTCGGGAAGCTGATAATTATGCGCCAGGACCACCGCCTTGCGCTTCTTTTTAAGCTGGCTGATCTTATCTTCCAGCCCTTTAAAAATTATCTTGCTCATATTAAGCTAAAATTTTGTCGATAATGCCGCCACCCACGACTTTATTCTTATCGTAAAATACGGCTGACTGGCCGGGGGTTATGGCAAACTGCGGTTCTAAAAATTTAACTCTTATCTTGCGATTAACGGGTTCCAGGCAAGCCTTTGATTCCTGATGATTATAGCGTATCTTCACCCTTAAAGCAACCTTCTTTTCCAAAGGGCTGAGTGCAAAACTAACCTGTTTGACTAAAAATTCAAAGCTTAAAGCTTCTTCTTTTTTACCCACAACAATGGCGTTTTTTTTAGCGTCCATTTTTAACACATATAGCGGTTGGGATGCGGCAACGCCTAATCCCTGACGCTGCCCGATAGTATAAAAAGGTATGCCTTTATGCCGGCCTAATAACTTCCCCTGCCGGTCAAATATCGGGCCGGGGCGGATATCTTTTTTGAGGGTGCCGGATAGCCCTTGAAGAAAATCCTGATAACTGCCATCCGGCAGGAAACAGATCTCCTGGCTCCCCAATTTGTTGGCCACAGCCAGGTCAAATTCACTGGCCTTGCGCCGCACCTGTTCTTTGCGATAATTTCCCAGAGGAAAAATCAAGCTTCTTAGCTGGCGCTGCCCCAGCCGGTATAAAAAATACGACTGGTCTTTCTTTAAATCTCTGGCTTTAAGGAGTTGATAGCCAGCCTTACCCTTTCTAATGCGGGCATAATGGCCGGTAGCCAAATATTGAGCGCCTAAGGAAAAGGCTTTTTTTAATAAGGCGCCAAACTTGATATATTGATTGCAGCGCACGCAAGGGTTAGGCGTATGGCCTGCGAGATACTCCGCACAAAAATCTTTGATCACATATTCATTTAAGGCTTTTTGCATATTCAGGACATAGTGTTTAATCTTTAGCTTGTGGGCGACGCGCCGGGCATCTTCAATCCCGGAAGGCCCGCAGCAGCGCGGACGCTTAGTCTTGCTATCGGCAAGATTAAAACACATAGTGATGCCGATAACCTCCCAGCCTTGAGAGGCCAGCAGCGCGGCAGCTACCGACGAATCCACCCCTCCGCTCATAGCTACTACTACGCGTCTTGGCATAATCAGTCTTTTTGAATTTTGTATTCCAGCATCGCCATGGTATAGCCTATTACGCCTGTGCCCTTTATCTTTACCGGAATCCGGAGCTCGTCGGCGGTAATCCAAATTTCAAATTTTTCCGGCACGCTGGTAAAATGATAGGCCTTGAACTTTCCTGCGGGGACCTGAACGTCTTCTACGGAGGCTAATCTGATCAAGAATTTCTGGGTGGGAAGCTCGGCGGTTAAAGTCCAGCCGATATCCAGCTTTGGGATACGCCGCACGTAATACGGCAGCAAAATGGAATTATGAATAGGGCCGTTTTTCCTAATAGTCATCTCTTCTTTTTTGCCGCCTTTAACCTTGGTTATAGCAAGGATAAATTTTCCCTGGTCGTAATTTTCCACAATCTGCTCCTGGCTAAGCAAGGTCTTAATCTGACGCTCTATTTTTAACGGCAAGAATGTATCCGCGTCACTATAGATCTTTTCCAAATCGCTAAAACGCGTCACCTTGGTATCAAAGGTAATCAGATTTGCCGGCCGCCCGTTAAATTCCAGGTCTTGCGCGTGGAAAAATACCGCCCTGCCTAATGAGACCGCTCCCAGGCGGACGACATAGGTGATCTTTTCGCCTAAAGGCCCAAACCTTATGGCAGGCGCAGCCTTCTTGGCCTTTACCGCCAAAACCTTAGGACTGATCTTTTGAGGGCTGATTTTATTTAATCTAAAATACACTAACCCCGCGGCCAAGAATATAAGTACTAAAAATAATAAAATTTTACGCATGCCTGGTCACCTCGCATTAATCCATAGGATATAGGAAAATTATTATAGCACAAAAAGGCTACCAATCAACCCTTAAGCCCGCCTCTATCCAGCGGCCCGGCTGCGGGATACCCTCTATCTCTTGATATTCCACATTAAGCAGATTGGTAATTTTAAGGAAGGCTTTGAGATTTTTGTTCAAATTGCAGTTAGTAGTTGTGCCTAAAAGAAGCCAGCCGCGCCGGCCGGGTTTTTGCTTATAGTTTAAGCCGAAGGCCTGGTCGCCAAAAGGTAAATTAATGGTAAAAACGCCGTTGGCTTGATGTTGGATATAATTTGGGCCGTATTTATAAATTAGGCCCCGACTTTGGATGTTTTTGTTGATATAAGTATAGTTAAAATCTAACTTTGAGTTATCGCTGATTCTGCAATGCAAATAACTTACTGCGCCCAACACGTCTGCCCTGGTAATGTTTTCTATTTTCCATTTCGCATCCGAATAAGAATGTTTTACCCAATCCAGCATTTCTTTTTCCTGCCTTAAGAAAATGCCCTGGCTTAAAGATAGGCCCTCGTGCTTGTAATCAAAGCTGGCCTGATAGGTCATCGCACTTTCAGCCTTTAAATCCGGGTCACCGGCCGTGGTAGGGTCACTATAATAAAGCTCGGTAAAAGACGGGATGCGCAGGCTGCGGTTTAGACTTGCGTTAAACGCGGAATTTCCGGAAATATTGTATTTTAAATTAGCTGAACCGGTATAAACGTACCCGAAACTGTCGAAATCATCTAAACGAAAGGATATGAGCCCGGAAGCCTTGTTAGTTATATCGCCGGCCTGGTCTAAAAACAAGGCTCTATGGGCACGGCTGTGTTTGCCCAAGTTGGTGGAATTAATATTTTCCTGCCCGTATTCGATGCCTGCTCCAACGGTACCAAAACGCTCTGTTTGTTTCTGGAAATAAATATTCGGGGTATACATATCCGTGCGGTGATAGTTAAGGTAGCGGCTGCGGATCTGGGTTTTATCCAGCATAAATTTATCGTAATGGCGGCGCCACAAAAAGCCCGGCTTGATCACAAGGCCGCCTTTAGCTAAATCTGCCTTGGTATCGACAATCCAAGTCCTGGTCCATTCCTTTGAAGGGTATCCTAATCCCGGGGTATAAAAATCAAAGGCCCCGAATTCTTTCTGGTTGTAGCCGGCAAAAAGGCTAAACTCTGCGTCAGGCATCTCCAGGGATGAACTTAAGTTGGCGGTAAGTTTTTCATAATCGGTATCTTCGCGAAAGCCTTTGGATCCCTGCCTTTCTAAAGAAAATCTTGCGCCTAGATCATCCCATCTGTCGCTTACGCTAAATAGCCCGGAGGCTGTCTGATGAGAAGCCCCTGCCAATTCTAAAACCATTTTCTTGCTCTGCGGTTTTTTAAGATGGAAATTAATTGCTCCGCCAATGGCATCCGGGCCGAATAAGGAAGAACCGATACCGGGCATAACCTCTATTTTCTCTACGTCCTCTCTGGTCAAAGGCAGGTCTGAATTATGGTGGGCAGTCTGAGGGTCGTTAATGCGGCTGCCGTCAATTAAGACTAATACTCCTTGCGGACTTGAGCCGGCAAGAGAAAAATCCGTCTGGATCCCGGCTTTTATGGAACGGCTCTGTAAATCCAGGGGATAAAAATTAAGCTCTTCGATGATGGAGCTTGCGGGAAGTATTTTTGAAGTATCGGGATCTAAAGAATAGGTATCCGGAAGGCTTTTACTTTTAACAACGCTGATACGCTCAAAACCATGGACGCTACCAAAGGCAGGATTTAACCTTGCGACAATAAAACCGGCTATAAAAAAACTTGCGCACCGCTTTATCTTGAGCATACTGCTATTATAAATGCGGTGCGCGAACTGTCAACTAAATTATTATTTATTGTTGACAATTACCGGCAGTGCATGACATCGCCCGACATTATCTTCTCAATTAACCCGGAATCTTTTCTCACCAAAAGCCCGCCGTTGGCATCGATATCAATGGCCTGGCCTTCTAACTGGCGATTCTGACAAGCGATCTTTACCCTCCTGCCTAAAGTCGTAGCATAGCGGCGCCATGCATCAACAATAACCTGGCTCTTGCCTTCTATTAAAAGCAGGTAATTGGCTTCTAAGCGGCGTAATATTTCCTGCAACAGCTCCAGGCGGCTGACCGGCTCATTCCTTTGCTCTTTAAAAGAAGTAGCGGCAGGCAATAAGCTGCCTTTGGAATTGTTGACATTAAGGCCTATGCCTACAATCACAAAACGCACCGCATCCATTTCCGCGGATAGCTCCGTAAGTATCCCGCCGAGCTTTTTGTTACCTAGCAATATATCGTTTGGCCATTTTATATTTGCCTCCAACCCCGTGATTGCTTTTACCGCCTCGCATATGCTTACCGCAGAAAGCAAGGTGATCAAGGAAGCTTGCGTGGGCGATATTTTAGGGCGCAAGATGATTGACAGATAGATACCTTTATATTTAGGTGAAATCCAATGCCTGCCTAATCTACCCCTGCCCTTACTTTGAGTTTCAGCCACAACCAACGTGCCTTCGGGTGAGCCTTGCATCCCTAATTGCGTAGCAATATCCATAGTAGAAGAGAGTTCATCGAAATAGTGGATATTTTTTCCCACAAACCTGGTGCACAGCTTATGGGTTATTTCGTGGGCGAATAAACGGTCCGGTAAAGATACCAGCTGATACCCCAAATGCGGCACAGCCGTAATATCGTAGCCGGATTCTTTAAGTTCCTGAATATGCTTCCATAATGCCTGCCGGCTGATCTTTAAATGCTGGCTGATCTCTTCGCCGGAGACGTATCCCTGTTTTTTCTTAAGCAGTTCTAAAATTTTATTCTGCATATTTTTAATGAGCACATAACTTAGCGAACGATAGTGAAGCTAAGTTATAAGTGCGAATTAATACCGCTTAAGTATGCCGCCTTATCCTTAGGAGTTGCGGCATTGCTTACGAAGCGGTACCGTGAAGGCATTCTTCAAACTTCATCCAAAAGGGGTCGACCTTAGGATGTTCTAACTTATATTCTTTATCTTTATCAAACACCCGCATCCCCCTTTTTTTCTCTACCACTTCTCCGGCGACGCTTGCGGCAATGCCGGCTTTGTTTAGCGCTGCCACAATGCGCGCGGCTTTGCTTTTTTCTGCCGTAGCTAACAGGGTGCCTTCGCTTATTGATTTATAGGGATCGATGCCGAAACACTCGCAGGTCTTCTTTACTTCTTCTTGCAGCACCATCTTGTCCAGATAAATACGCATGCCCACCTGGCTGTGTGCGGCAATTTCGCATAAGCCCCCGAAGACTCCGCATTCCGTGGCATCGTGCATGGCAGTCACTCCGCCTGCTGAGGCGGCAATCAGGGCATCTTCAACGGTAGACATCTGATAATATATACTTTGAGCTTTTTTCACAAATCCCTTGCCGTATCTTTGCTCCAGATATTTAGGGAAATAAGCCGCCATCAGCCCCGTGGTTTCAATGGCCGGGCCCTTAGAGATGATGATCGCGTCGCCTGCGTTGGCATGGGGGATAATCAATTTTTCTTTTTTATCTATGCCAAGGATAGTCGCGCCCCCGACCATAGGATAGTTGCATCCGGCATAGCGGGCAGTATGCCCTGTCACGACAGTGATGCCTAATTTTTTGGTTGCCGCAGGGCAAACCAGGCGGCTTTCTCTATCCCTAATTCTCTGGCGATATAAAAAGGATCGGTAGATAAAACCATAACCTTGCTGCCTAAATCCACCACGCCAAAATCAACCCCGTTCTGCGGCTTGACCATGACCGTAGGATCTCGGTAACCTAGCCTGGGGTAGATCGCCCGGTCAAAAAATTCATAATTTATCTTACCCAGTTTTGGCAGCTTTCCCATATTACCTAAAATTTTGATAAATATTTATCCTTATTTATTCTCGTAAAGCGGAGACATGGCGCGCAGATTCTTAACAATCGCCGGAAGCTGTTCCAAGAGGTAGTTAATATCCTCCTCTTTGGTCCATCTGCCCATGCTGAATCTTAATGAGCCGTGGGCGATCTCATGCGGCAGGCCGATAGCTAAAAGCACATGCGAAGGCTCTAAGGATTCCGAGGTACAGGCAGAGCCGGTAGAAGCAGCAATACCTAGCATATCCAAATTAAGCAGCATGGATTCTCCCTCGATATATTTAATGGCAAAATTAACATTGTTAGGCAATCTTTGCGTGGGATGGCCGTTAAGATAAATCTCCGGTATTGCCTTGGGAAGCTCTTTGATTAATCTATCGCGCAAGCGGATTTGAAATTGCCCCTCCTCCTGCATTTTATCCCGGCATAACTCCAGGGCTTTAGCCAAACCTACGATGCCGGTTGTATTGTGGGTGGAGCCGCGCCTGCCTCTTTCCTGGGCTCCGCCGTGAAAAAATCTTTCGATCCTTGTACCTTTGCGGACATATAACGCGCCTACCCCCTTAGGCCCATAGAATTTATGCGCGGACAAAGAGAGCATGTCCACGTTTAATTCATCCACATTCACGGGGATATGGCCTACAGTCTGCACCGCATCGCTATGGAAGTAAATTCCTTTTTCTCTGGCGATTTTACCTATCTGAACTACCGGCTGTATGGTGCCTATTTCGTTATTGGCATGTATCATCGAGATTAAAATGGTCTTATCGGTAATCGCCCTCTTGATATCCGCGGGGTCAACTAGACCGTATTTATCCACTTTGACAGAGGTAGTCTTAAACCCTGCGCCTTCCAGGAATTTAGCCGGTTCGCTCACCGCATGATGTTCGATATCGCTGATAATGATATGATTGCCTTTTTTCGCCAAGGCATAGGCTACTCCCTTGACCACAAAATTATTCGATTCTGTTCCACCAGAGGTAAAGATAATCTCCTCAGGCTTAGCGCCTAAAAACGCGGCAACAACCTCGCGGGCGTCTTCAATGGCCTTCTTGGCCTCCTGGCCGAAAGAATGGATGCTGGAAGGATTTCCAAACCTATCAAAGAAATAAGGCTGCATAGCCTGAATAACTTCGGGGTCACAAGGACTGGTAGCCGCGTAATCTAAATATATTTTTTTCATAAGTTCTTCCTCATTTTAAGATTTCGTTTAAGCTACCGGTGCGGTAGCCTTCTAAATCCAGGGTAATATAATTATAGCCCAGGTTTTTTAGCCTTTCCACAATCAAATTTCGCTTGCTCATTAAACGGGGCACATCTCTATACAATACCTCTATGCGGCAAAGGCCATTGTAGTGCCTCAAACGTACCTGCTTGAGTTTAAGCGTCTTTAAAAAATTTTCCGCTTTATTAATACGCTCCAATATGTTGTTTGATATCTTAATTTCGTATGGGATGCGCGAGGCAAGGCAGGCCAGGGCCGGTTTATCCCAGCTAATCAGGCCCATTTCTTTACTCGTCTTTCGGATATCTTCCTTAGTAAAGCCGGCTTCTTTAAGCGGGGAGCGCACCCCTAATTCCTGCCTGGCTTTACTTCCCGGGCGAAAATCTTTTTCATCAGATACATTGCTGGCATCAAGGACAAAGTTTATCTTTTCTTTTCTGGCTATCTTGGCTAATCTTGTAAAGAGTTCCTTTTTACAAAAGTAGCAGCGGTTTTGAGGATTGGCGACGAATCTTTTATCTTTTAGTTCCCGGGTCTTGATTATTCTGTGCCGCAGGCCAAAGGCCTTGGCCATCTTACGTGAAAATACCAATTCTTGATGAGGATAAGTGGCGGAAACCGCAGTCACCGCCAAGATTTTATCCGGCGGCAAAACCAAAGACGCGGTTTTTAGCAAAAAGGTGCTATCCCCCCCTCCGGAATAAGCTACTAGCACCGATTGCATCCGGCTTAATATGTTTTTCAGCTTTTTTAATTTGCTCATCTAGAAATGAAGCTCCCTGGCGCGGGGAGGGCATATTTTAATGCAGGCCTCGCAGACTATACATTTATCATTATAAAAATTAACCTTGCGGCTAATCTGGTCAACCACCAAAGCAACTGTAGGGCATATGGTCACGCATACCCCGCAGTGGGTGCACTTTGTCAAAATCATCTTTTTTGCCCATTAATTCCAATATCGGAAATTTAGAGGGCGATGACTTCTTTTACTTCCGGGACTTCCTGTTTGATAATTCTTTCTACACCCGTCTTTAAGGTCATCTGGCTCATCGGGCAACACCCGCAGCTGCCGGTGAGCTTTAATTTTACCACGCCATCGGCGCTAACATCTACTAACTCTACGTTTCCGCCGTCAGCCATCAGCATAGGGCGGATCTTATCCAACGCCTTCTCCACTCTGTCTCTCATTATGGTCTCCTGGTATAATCTTCACCCTGGGTATCCTAGAGCGAATTGGTTAATAATATGTTAAAATGTTTTTATGTTAACCCGTGTTCTTTTCTAGGGCTAATGAACCTGGCCCAGGCATCGTGGAAACTACCCCGCGGGCACCACCAATCGCACCATTTCCGCCCTTGGAAAACAGCAACTCCCATGCCTAAAACCATACAAAGAGGGATAAAATACCCAAGTAAAGGATAAAACCATCCTGCGGTCATAATCGCGATAAAAGCAATCCCCATAAAAAACTGCCGGGCATGCCTCTTACGGTCTAAAACTTTGAATTCTTCCACAAATAATCATCCTTAATGCTGCATTAAATATCTAAACACGCTTAAAGCCGCCTTTGCGCCTTCTCCTGCCGCAATGATAATCTGTTTTTCCGGAACGTCGGTCACGTCTCCGGCGGCAAAGACCCCGGAAACATTGGTCCCATTATAACAGTTTACCTTAATTTCACCAAACTCATTTTTATCCAATTCTTTGGCAAATTCAGAATTAGGGATAAGCCCGATCTCTACAAATATCCCTTGCACAGGAAGCGCTTTTTCCTGGCCGTCTTTTTTTATCCTGATCCCGGAGACAAATCTATCGCCAGCTACCATTGTTACCTGCGCTTGATTCAAAATAGTAACGTTTTCCGCCTGATTCAATTTTTCCTGCATCACCGGGTCGCCGGAAAGGCGCGCGGCTATATTTATCAGGTATATCTGACGGGCGATTTTAACTAACTGCAAAGCGGCGTCTAATGCCGAATTGCCCCCTCCGACAACCGCAACATCCTTACCGGAGAATAAAGGCCCGTCGCAGGTAGCGCAATAAGTCAGGCCTTTATTTTTTAATTCCTGCTCTCCCGGGACATTTAATTCCCGCGACCTCTTGCCCGAAGCGATAATAAGCGTTTTGGCTTCATAGCTGCCTTTATTGGTCTTAACCAGAAGGCTATTTACCGCCTGCGCTTTTTTAACCTCTAGGACTTCTTCGTTTTCATGCAAGCCGATATTGAATTTACGCAGGTGCTCTTCGAATTTACTGGTCAACTCCGGGCCGCTGATAAACTGGTACCCGGTATAATTTTCGATATCCCCGCTCCAGGCTGCCTGTCCGCCGATATCCCTGCTGATTACTAAGACCTCCATTTTTTTACGCGCAGCATAAACCGCAGCCGTTATCCCGGCAGGCCCGGCACCGATAATAATCAAATCCAGCATATTATAATCCCAACGCCTTAATTATTGCATCCCTGTCAAATCCGACGATAATCCGGCCGTCAATATCTAATACCGGGACACCCATCTGCCCGGATTTCTCGATCATCTCCTGGCCTGCCTGGGCATCGGCAGAGACATCCACGTTTTCAAAAATAATGTTATTATCCTTCAAATATTGTTTGGCCCGGATGCAATATGGGCAAGCCGGGGTTGAATAAATCTTTACTTTGTTAGCCACTTTTGAGATTCCTTTATTTATAATCTAAAACTTCTGTTTTAAGTCCACCAATGTCTTTAGGTGGTTATGTTCCTGGATTATTAATTGATCTAATATTTTATGGCCGTATTCCGGGACGACCTTTTTCATCCCTTCATAAAATAGAATGGATTCCTTTTCGAATTTTATCCCTGCCTCTGCCGCTTCGGTGTCAGTCTTTATTTTCCTGGCCTCTACTTCGCCCTTGCCTTCTTGAGTAAATATATATTCGCCGGCCAAGACATTCATATAGGCCAAATAATCATCGGCATAATTCCCGGGAGGCTCATATTTATCCAGTTTGTCCAATATGCCCTGGAAGGCTGCGATGTGTTTTTTCTCTTCGTCGGACAAATACTTAAAAACATCGCGCGCCTTGTCATTATTGGTCTTTTGGATTAAGGCATTATAGAAATCTGCGCCGTTCTTCTCGATCTGAATACCTAATTCTACGATTTCGCTTGCGGCAAATAAATTACCCATTCCTTTAGCTCCCCTCTTTTAAATGCTGCGGGGTAAGATTAATGATCCCTTGCGTGTCTATCTCAATCATATACTTAGGTTCAGGCAAAAGCGCTTCGGGATGTTTTGGATGGCCTTTGCCTGTGGATATATTTTTCAACACACTCTGGGTTATGAGACTGGTGATGCGCGCCTCCCAGGACTGAATAATGTCT
>ERZ1292640.4455-Hain-H43-02um-R1-4455-length-10658-cov-5_pt1 | contig 10658 bp, 7 predicted proteins | sample MGYA00564404_ERZ1292640 | MGnify/ENA primary metagenome ERZ1292640 (study PRJEB36523, sample SAMEA6512636) | groundwater metagenome | collected 2019-01-08 | study: AquaDiva: Metagenomics assemblies of 32 groundwater samples | reverse complement strand
AGAGCGCCCTGTACTTCCACGGGATGATCTCGCAGGTGCCGGCCGTCACCTATGCCGTCTCGCTGGCCCGCGCGCGGCGCTTCGAAACCCCGCTCGGCGTGGTGTCGATCCATCACGTGACACCGGGTTTCTTCTGTGGCTTTGAAGCCACCGGCCGGCAGGGCGCCTTGATCGCCTCGCCCGAAAAGGCCCTGGTTGATTTCCTGTACCTCGCACCCGCTCGTTCGAACCTGTTCCGTGCGCTCCCGGAGGTCGATTTCCCGCGACGGTTCAACTCGCGCCTGGCGCGCTCCTGGACGGACCGGATCGCCTCGCCGCGACGCCACGCCATGGTGGAACGGTCGCTCGATCGCATGCTCGGGTCCGGCGCGTAATGAGGAACCCGCGGGGAAAGAGCGCTTGCTGGCCACCCGGCTCTGCCTGTACCATGCCGTCGCACAGAATTCCGGAGGACACACCGATGCACCTACGCCGTCGCGCCATTCTCTCGATCCTGCTGGTGTTTGTAGCCCTGGTGCCAGCCATTCAGGCCCAGAGTCCGATTCCGCCGCCGACCTTCGGTCAGTACACCGTTGGCGACGACTACTTCCTCGCCACGTACTCGCAGCTCCAGGAGTACTGGACCAAGCTTACGCAGGTCTCCGACCGGATCAGGATCACCGAGATCGGCAGGACGGCCGAGGGACGGCCGATGATGATGGCCATCATCACGTCACCGGAGAACCACAAGAACTTACCCCGCTTCAAGGAGACAGCCCAGCGTCTGGCGCGTGCCGAGGGCCTCACCGACGATCGGGCTCATCAGTTGGCGCACACAGGGAAGTCCGTGGTCTGGATCGACGGCGGGCTGCACGCGACCGAGTGCATCAACGCTCAGGGCTTGTTCACCATGGCCTTCCAGATGGTGAGCCAGAACGACCCGGAAACGCTGCGGCTTCTCAACGACGTGATCCTGCTCCTCGCGCCCGCGAACCCCGACGGGATGGAGCTGGTCTCGAGCTGGTACATGCGCGAGACGGACCCGGCCAAGCGCACCACGAGCGGTCTGCCGCGGCTGTACCAGAAGTACGTCGGACACGACAACAATCGCGACTCGTACATCTTCAACCAGCCGGAGACAGAGGCGATCGCGCGGCAGCACTTCATCGAGTGGATGCCGCAGATCGTTTACAACCAGCACCAGACCGGGCCCGCCGGCACGGTCCTCTTCGCGCCTCCGTTCCGGGATCCGTTCAACTACAACATCGACCCCCTGGTGCCCATGGGCATCGAGCTGGTCAGTGCGTCGATCCACAACCGATTCATCACCGAGAACAAGCCCGGCGCGGTCATGCGGAACGGGGCCCCGTTTTCGACGTGGTTCAACGGCGGCGTCCGCACCTCCACGTACTTCCACAACCAGATCGGACTGCTGACGGAGATCATCGGCAACCCCACGCCGATGACCATCCCGTTTGTCCCGGGCCGTTTGCTGCCGGACACGAACCAGCCGTACCCGATCCAGCCGCTGGTAACCTGGCACCAGCGCCAGTCGATTGACTACATCATGACGTGCAACCGCGCCATCCTCGACGTGGCGTCGAAGCATCGCGAGGACTTCCTGTACCGCATCTACCTGATGGGGAGGAACTCCATCCAGCGCGGGAGCCAGGATACGTGGACGCTGACGCCGAAGAGGCTGGCGGCCATGCAGGAGGCCTTCGCCAAGGCTGAATCTCCGGCGCAGGATGCCGGCGGCGCGCCCGCCGCCCTGGAGGGCTACTTCGGCCCACGCCAGCCGATTCCGCGGAAGTACTACGACATGCTCCACGCCCCGTCGGAGCGCGACCCGCGCGGGTACGTCATCGCGTCGGACCAGCCGGATTTCCTGACGGCGACGAAGTTCGTCAACGCGCTCATCAAGTCCGGTGTCGGCGTCCACCGGGTGACGGCCGCCTTCCAGATCGCGGGTCGCAACTACCCTGCCGGGTCCTTCGTGGTGAAGGCTGCGCAGGCATTCCGCCCGCAGGTCCTCGACATGTTTGAGCCGCAGGATCATCCGAACGACATCCCGTACCCGGGCGGGCCTCCCAAGCCGCCGTACGATGCGACGGGCTGGACGCTGGCGTTCCAGATGGGGGTTCAGTTCGATCGCCTGCTCGACGCGTTTGACGGGCCGTTCGAGAAGCTGCCGATGACGCCCTTGACGATAGGCGGCGGCACGGTCACGCCGGCCAAGGCGGCGGCCGGCTACCTGCTGAGTCATCAGCTCAACGATGCGTTTGTGGTCACCAGCAGGCTGCTCGCGGCCAAAGAGGACGTCTATTGGCTCAAGGTGCCCTTCACGACTGCGAGTACGACGTACCCCCCGGGCACGATCTACGTCCCGGCCAGGCCGACGACATTGACGGTCGTGCAGAAGATTGCAACGGAAACGGGCGTCACGTTCGACGCGGTGGCCACCAAGCCAGGCGGTGACGCGCTGAAATTGAAGCCGGTGCGCATTGCCCTGTGGGATCGCTACGGCGGCTCGATGCCATCGGGCTGGATTCGGTGGATGTTCGAGCAGGCGTTTCGCACCCCGTTCGAGGTCGTGTATCCGCCGGTGCTCGACGCCGGCAGGCTCGTCGAGAAGTACGACGTGATCATCTTCCCGACCGACGGGATTCCGGACCGGGACGGCGGCGCGGGGCGCGACGCGTTCGAGGGTGCCCCGCCACAGAACATTCCGGACGAGTTCAAGGACCGCGTGGGATCGGTCACCGTCGCCAAGACCATTCCCCAGCTGAAGCAGTTCATTGAAGATGGTGGCACGGTCATCGCGATGGGTAACGCGACATCACTGGCGTACCACCTCGGCCTGCCGGTGACCAACGCGCTGATTGAGCGGTCGCCGGATGGCGCCGAGAAGCGCCTCACCTCGGCGAAGTACTACATCCCGGGGTCGTTGCTTCGGGCGGCGGTGGACATGAGCAACCCGCTCACGTATGGCATGCCAGAACAGGTGGACGTGTTCTACGACAACAACCCGGTGTTCCGTCTTGAACCGGACGCCACCATCAAGGGTGCCCACGTGGTCGCGTGGTTTGCTGGCGACAGGCCGCTGCGCAGCGGGTGGGCCTGGGGGCAGAACTACCTGAAGGGCGGCGTCGTGGCTCTCGAGGCGAGCCTCGGCAAGGGGAAGGTATTCCTGTTCACACCTGAGATCACGTTCCGTGGCCAGCCGCACGGCACGTTCAAGTTCCTGTTCAACGGGATCTACTACGGGAGCGCACAGGCCGTCAGTCTGGGCCGGGCGGGCAAGCCGGTCCGCTAGCCACCGCCGTTGTATCGGGCTCGGCTTCGGCAAGCGTTTCGGCGGGCGCGGCGTCGGCTGGCGGTGCGGAGGGCGCAGCGTCGGTGCGATCGACTTCCCCGCGCTCCACAGCGATGGAGCACTCGTTCAGGAGGGCGGCGATGGCCCCGACGGCCGCCAGGATCGGAGCGAAGACGGCGCCAACCACGCCAGCCGTGAGCGGGAATTCAGCCACCGTGCGGTCGCCGTGCTTGATGACGATGCGGCGGACGTTTCCCTCCCGAACCAGCTTCTTCACCGTTTCGAGCAGTTCGCCGCCCTGAACCTTCGTTGTTTCCCACCAGGTCTTCTCAGCCATGTTCGCGCATTCCTCCCGTACAGGATAGACGAGTGATCCGCCCTGTGGGTTCACGAATCCGGTCGATCGGACGGAAACCGGCCGGCCACTCATCGACCACGTCTGGGTTGCCGCCGATCTCAGCGCGTTGCTCGCCTCCCGCCAGACGCCCGCCAGTGCCCGTGATGGGGTGTTCAATGGTCATCAATGTCGCCTCGGGGCTCTACGTCTTCTCGTCTCGGCCAGTGTCGAGCACTTCACGCACGCGCACCAGCAGCATCTCGGGCGTGAACGGCTTCTGCAGGAATGCCAGCTCGCGAGAGAAGATCCCGTTGCGAACAGCGGCGTGGTTCGTGTACCCCGACATGTACAACGCCCTCGTGTCCCGGTACCGCTTGGTGAGCTCGGAGCCGAGTTGCGGACCGTTCATGCCCGGCAGCACCGTGTCGGAAAGTAGCAGGTGAATCGGGCCCGAATGACGGTTGGCCATCAGCAAGGCTTCTTCCCCACTGCTAGCTTCGAGGACGTGGTAGCCATGCTTGCCGAGGACAGTGCTGATGAGCGCCCGCACAGCCTGCTCGTCCTCGACCAGCAGCACCGTCTCGGAGCCGCCGACCGGTTCGCGGGCGGATGGGGTCGTCCGGCGCGCCTCCACAGGCAGGTCAACAGCCGGCAAGTAGACCTTGAAGCTGGTCCCGCGGCCAGGCTCGCTGTATACGAAAACGTAACCTCCGCTCTGCTTGACAATCCCGTAGACGGTAGCCAGACCCAGGCCGGTCCCCTTGTCTCCCGGCTTCGTCGTGAAGAATGGCTCGAAGATATGGATCTGCGTCTCTTGGTCCATCCCGTGGCCGGTGTCACTGACGGCGAGCATCGCATACAAGCCCGGGGTGACGTCGAGACGGGGTCGCGCGTAGGCTTCGTCGAGCTCGACATTGGCGGTCTCGATCGTCAGGCGGCCGCCCAGGGGCATGGCGTCGCCGGCGTTGGCCACCAGGTTCATCAGGATCTGCTCGATCTGACCTACGTCTGCCTGAACCGCGTACAGCGACGGGTGGAGCACCGTACTCAGGCTGACGTCCTCGCTAATCAGCCGGCGGAGTATGCCCTCCATGCCGCCGATGACAGCGTTGAGGCTGAGCACGATCGGCTGCACCAACTGCTTGCGGCTGAAGGCGAGAAGCTGGTGCGTGAGTCGCCCGGCCTGCTCGGCCGCCTTGATGATCTCCTTGAGACCTTGCTGCGAACTCGACCCCTCGGGAAGCTCTGTGCTCACCAGGTCGGCGTAGCCCATGATCGCCGTCAGCGAGTTGTTGAAGTCGTGCGCGATGCCGCCCGCCAGCCTTCCGACCGTTTCCATCTTCTGCGCCTGCCGGAGTTGGTCCTCCAGACGGTTCCGGTCCGTGACGTCGCGGACGACGGCCATCACGAACAGGCCTTCGTCAGTGCGGAGGGGACTCAAGCTGATTTCGGTCGGGAACTCCGTGCCGTCTTTGCGGCGCGCAGCCAAGTGGCGGCGTCCGAGGCCCATCGGACGTTTGCTGGGAGCCGCGTAGAATTCCTGGCGATGGTGGATGTGCGACTCTCTCAAGTGGCCCGGCAGCAGCATCTCGACCGGCTGGCCAAACAGATCCTCCCTGCTGTACCCAAACATGGTCTCGATCTGTGAGTTGACGACGACGATCCGGCCGTCGGCGTCGGCGGCGATGATCCCGTCGGACGCCGACTCGAGCAAGCCACGGAACCTAATCTCCGCTCGTTCCTGGGCCTGGGCTATCCGCTGCCGTTCTGTCTCGGCCAGCGCGCGCCTGGCCACCTCTTCCCTCAACTGCTGACCAGCCGCTTCGACATCATGCGTCCGCGTCCGCGCCTCCAGCATCAGGTGCATCGTGATGCCCAGCAGCAGGGCCCACGCAAGACCGCCGATCAAGACGAGTTTGTTGAGCCTGCCATAGGGTGTCGACTGGCGCCCCGGGCTCGGCCAGACTCGAACGCGCCACCGTGTGCCGAATAACGTGACGGAGGCTTCCCGGGCCCACCCAAGCTCGTTGTCGTCGCCTCCGCCGCGTCGGTACACCTCCCGGGTGGCATCCAGGATCGCCACGGAGTAGCCGGCGATCACCGGACGCGACAGAGCACTGTCGAGCAACGAGCGGTACTGGAGCAGGCTGACAACGACATCGGTCTTGCCGCTGCCGGGCACCGGTACGCACACCAACATGCCGATCGTCCCATCGGGCAATACAACGCCAGGCGTCAGCATGGCTTGACGTCGCGCGAGGGCCGTTTCGAACGTGCGCCGCGAGGCTTCTGCGGCCAACGCGGCCAGCACGGTCGCTGCCTGACCCGCTGGCTCGACCACGCTGAGCCGAAGGGCGCCGTCGACCACCGCGACGGCCTGCAGGCCCCGAAAATCGCGCACATAGAGTAACGCGTCGCCCGCCCACCAATCGGTCGAAGCTGCTGCGCCGGTACCCAAGCGCCACGCCATCCGACCAAGGGCAAAGACCATGTTATTGACGTAGGCGGTCAGTTGGCTCCGGATGTCGGCGGCGGCAATCTCGGTCTCACGGCCGACTTGGGCTCTCTCTTGGCCGCGCAGCGCTTGCCACTGAATCAGTGCAACCATCAGTCCAGCAACACCGACCAACATCGGAAGCCATCGTCGCGCGCCGCCTGGTGCGGGCGGGACTGTTTCCCAGGCGAACAGAAGCAGTGCGGCACCGACCGCGGCAAGTCCGGCAGCCGTGTGGATCGCCATCGCCGAAGGATGCTGTCCAAAGAAGGCTGTCTGGGTGTCGAATAGGTACCCGAGGAGGGCATTCATACCCAGCACCACCACCACGACCGACGCCATGGGTCCCAGCGCCGACAGCCACCTGGACGTGCGTCCCGCGCCCACAGTCACGAGGCACCCGCCCACCAGGACCAGGCACACCGCTGTGTCGGCGGACATGCGCAGGGGTTCGATACTACCGAGCGCGAGCCCCTGCGTCATCCACAGCCGGTCGACACCGAGGTTCCACCCGCCGAGGTACTCGAGCAACTTCGCCGCGCCGAGGCCGGCCGCGACCAGACCTGCCGAGGCGGCCGCGCGCCTTCGTTCGAACGCGAGAGCAAGCAGGCCTGCGCCACACGCCACAAGGCCGAATGCGGTACCGACCACCATCGGGGGAAATGTCGGCCGCACCTGAACCAACGTCGCGTTCCCGACGCTCCAGCCGACCAGTACGGCGGAGCCGAGGCCGAGCACGGCCAAGCCAGTGCCGACGAGAATCCGGCGCGCTCGAGTTCCCAAGCGCTCCACAGTGTCCAACGGTTTCTCCTCCGCGTTGTGATGAGCGCAGTGAGCAGCGTACTGGATCTGACAAGAACATGCGCCCGCGACACCGAAACGCCCTGCAGAAGAAACTACGGTCGATTCCAAACAGCACGAAAAAAAGGTGCTCTGGAAGCGCTCGCGACTCCGTCAAGCGACCAAGGGTGGTTGGACGATACCACGTCCCTCGGCCGCTGGCTATCCGGGAAAGTACGGAGTGTGGTGGAGTCGACTACTTCATTGGCAGGATGCCGCGCCTGACGGCAAACAGGACAAGATCGACATGGGTTGTCACACCTAGTTTGCGGACCAGTGCGGCGCGATGGCTTTCGACGGTGCGTGGGCTGATCGACAAACGGGTCGCGGTGACGGAGTTGGTCATCCCCTCCAGAATCAGACGAAGGGAGAGCGAGCATGACGGGATGGCGGTGCCGACGGCAGTTGCGAGAAGCGGCGACTGGGTATAATCGGGCCGTGGTGCGGCGAACGGGTGTGCCGCGCCGGAACTGACTCCGATGCTTCACGTGACGCCCACCATCATCATCCCGGACGACGAGCTGGACGAACGGTTCGTGCGCGCCTCAGGTCCCGGGGGCCAGAACGTCAACAAGGTGGCCACAGCGGTGGAGCTGCGTTTCAATGTCGTTGAGTCGATGTTGGCAGAAGATGTGAAAGTGCGGCTGATCGCGCTTGCCGGGAAGAAGATGATCGCCGACGGGGTGCTCCTGATCGACAGCCGCGAACATCGGACCCAGATCCAGAATCGCGCCGCTGCCAGGGCTCGTCTCGTGGCCCTGCTGCAGCAGGCCGCTGTGCGGCCGAAGTCGCGAACGAAGACCAGACCCACCAAGGCGTCTCACGAGCGCCGCCTCGTGGCGAAGGTGCTGCGCGCAGGTGTGAAGGCGCGGCGCGGCCGAGTCAGCGACGACGACTGAACGTGCCGCTTGCGCGCCTGCTTCTTCGCAACGCGATGGCTCGAAGCGGCAGGCACGGAAAAGGCGGCCGCCACATCCCACCGGACCTTATAATGCCTCCGCTAGGCTTTTCCAAAGGAGAGGACCAACCGTGCTCACTCGCAGTCGACATGTCGTTTGGCTCGGCGTTCTGGCGCTGGCCTGTCTTGCGGCCGCGCAACGGCCACCGGCAGGTGGTCCGGGTGCCGGGTCGGATGCGATCCGGATTCCCTACGAATCCTACGTGCTGCCCAACGGCCTGACCGTGATCCTCTCGGCCGATCGCACCACGCCGACCGTGGCGGTCAACGTGTGGTATCACGTCGGATCCAAGAACGAGGTGCCGGGCCGCACGGGCTTCGCGCACCTGTTCGAGCACGTCATGTTCACCGGCTCGGGCCATGTGCCCTACGGCGTGCACGACAAACTCACGGAAGGTGTAGGCGGCAGCAACAACGGCACTACCTCGAACGATCGCACGACGTACTTCGAAACGGTGCCCTCCAACTACCTGGAATCGGCGCTGTGGATCGAGTCGGATCGCATGGGATTCCTGCTCGATACGCTCGATCTGGCCAAGCTGAACGCGCAACGCGACATCGTGAAGAACGAGCGTCGCCAGAGCGTGGATAACCAGCCGTACGGCCGCGCGCGCGAGATTCTGTCGCACGCCACCTATCCGGCCTCCCATCCGTATTCGTGGGACGTCATCGGCAGCATGGACGATCTGTCGGCGGCCTCCGAGCAAGACGTGAAGAGCTTCTTCCGGCTCTACTACGCGCCGAACAACGCCTTCCTCTCGATTGTCGGCGACTTCGACACCGCGCAGGCGAAGGTCGGTGTGGCCACGTACTTCGGCGACATTGCGCGCGGCAAGCCGGTGACGCGTCCCACGGTGGCGACCGTCACACTGCCGGACGAGCAGCGTCTGGTGTACGAGGATCGCGTGCAGGTGGCGCGGCTCTACGTCCAGTGGCCGACTGTCGGCGAGAAGAACGACGACCAGTACGCGCTCGACATCCTGGGCGCGATTCTCACGGGACCGCGCACGGCCAGGCTGACCAAGGCACTGGTCTACGATCAGCAGGCCGCCGCTTCGGTCTCTGCCCGCCAGGGCACCAACGAGGACGTTGGCGAGTTCCTTCTCACGATCACGCCTCGCCCGGGGCATTCGCTGACCGACCTTGAAGCGGCCGCCGATGGCATCATCGACAGACTGAAGGCCGACGGGCCCACCGCCCAGGAGATTCAGAAAGCCACGGCTGGCGAGGAACTGGCCTTCGTGCGTGGGCTCGAATCGAACCTCGGCAAGGCGATGCGACTGTCGGACGGCGCGGGGTTCCACGGCAATCCCGGCCACTTCCGGACCGACTATCAGAAATCGCTCGCGGTGACGGCGGCAGACGTCAAGCGTGTGGCCAACAAGTACCTCACGCAGGGGCGCGTTGTCTTGAGCGTCGTCCCGATGGGAAAACTCGATCAGGCCTCCAAGCCCGCTCTGAGCAAGAAGGTCACTGGCGACACCATGCCACGTCCGGAGGTGCAGCGATGAGCCCGCATGTGAAACCGGTTCTGGGCATCTGCGTGATGCTGGCTCTTGTGTCGCTGCCGGTCCTGGCGCAGCAAAAGCTGGACCGCGCCAAAGTCCCGCCTCCGGGCCCGACTCCCGTGCTGCGTGTCCCCACGTGGACGACGGCCACGCTGGCGAATGGGGCCGAACTGATCGTCTCGGAAAAGCACGATTTGCCGCTGGTGTCGTTCTCGATCACGCTGCTGGGCGGTGCGGATCAGTTCGAGCCGGCCGGCCGGCGCGGGTTGGCGAGCATCACGGCGTCCATGATGAGCGAAGGCACGACGTCGCGTGACGGCGAGGCGCTGTCGAATGCGCTGCAACTGCTCGGCACATCGGTCGCGACCGGTATTGGCGGCGAATCCGGCTCGATGGGGTTCATTTCGACCACCGGCAAGTTCGCGTCCACCCTCGACCTCCTGGCCGACATGCTCCTGCATCCCACGTTTCCCGCCGATGCGCTGGAGCGGCTCCGTGCGCAGCGATTGGTGGCCCTGAATCAGGCCAAGGCGCAGCCGGGGGCCATCGCGGGCCGCGTGTTTCCGAAGATCCTCTACGGCACGGCGCACCCGTTCGGCCAACTGGCGACGGAGGAGTCGTTCAAGGCGATCGCGCGTGACGATGTGGTTGCGCTGCACAAGGCGTATTTCCAGCCCGGCCGCGCCCTCATCGTCGTGACGGGCGATGTGAGCGCCTCGGCGGTGAAGGCCACCGTCGGTCGGGCGCTGGCGGCTTGGCCGGCGGGCGGTACCAAGCCGGCCTTCACGTATCCGGCACTGTCGCCGCGGCTGGCTGCAACGATCTATCTGATAGACAAGCCGGGCGCCGCCCAGTCGACGTTCGCCATCGGCAATCCCGGCCCGCCGCGCAGCACGCCCGACTACTACGCGCTTCAGGTGATGAACACAATGCTCGGCGGGCTGTTCCAGTCTCGTCTGAACGCCAACATCCGCGAGGAGAAGGGCTACAGTTACGGCGTCAGTTCGTCGTTCGCGTTCGGCAAGGGCCCGGGCGCGTTTCGGGCGGGTGGCGACATCGTGTCAGCCAAGAGCGACGTGGCGCTGGTCGAGTTCATGAAGGAGCTGCGCGGCATCGCCGGCAGCCGCCCGGTGACCGACGAGGAACTGGCCACCGCCAGGGATGCGCTGGTGCAGCGGCTGCCCGGCACCTTCGCCTCGGTAGGCGGCATCAACGGGGCCATCGGC
>ERZ1292640.3267-Hain-H43-02um-R1-3267-length-12673-cov-7_pt1 | contig 10658 bp, 9 predicted proteins | sample MGYA00564404_ERZ1292640 | MGnify/ENA primary metagenome ERZ1292640 (study PRJEB36523, sample SAMEA6512636) | groundwater metagenome | collected 2019-01-08 | study: AquaDiva: Metagenomics assemblies of 32 groundwater samples | reverse complement strand
AAAAACTATCTTGTCATTTATAGATTGTGCTCTATCAGCAATCAAATCATTACCATCTCCCACATTATAAATATAGGTATCGTTACCGGCGCCTCCTGTAAGAACATCATCCCCCACACCTCCTGCCAGGGTATCATCACCATCGCTTCCACTAAGAGTGTCATTACCGGACAGACCATTAATAACATCATTGCCACGACTTCCCCATAACACTTCACTCTGAATCGATGTCTGTTGAGCTAAGTAAGCCTGGACAACCTGGTCTTGCGTCCACACTGTACCATCAGCAAATTTCAAGCTCTCAATACCCATACTGTAATAATCACGAATCAGATCTGTCACGCGCAATGAGCCAGATTGATTGGTAAAAGTAATTAATATATCATCAAGATTGCCAGCGTCACGTGAAATCAAAATCTCCGACGGTACAATACCTGCACCAAAAACTATCTTGTCATTTATAGATTGTGCTCTATCAGCAATCAAATCATTACCACTACCATCACCGTAAGTATAGGTATCGCTACCATCGCCTCCTGACATAACATCATCCCCAGCACCTCCTATCAAAGTGTCATTACCCCCCAAACCATAAATTGTATCGTTGCCAGTGGATCCCATAATAATGTCATCTGCAAGAGTTGGTGTTTGATAGCCAAATTGAATTAGTGCAGAGGAAATGTCTACCTTTAAAGTAGGGTCATTCAACCACTCCTCTATTTTGTCCAAACCATTCCAACCCAGCGGTTCAAAAGAACTACCAACAAATTTTTCCAATTCAAGTAAATCATTAAAAGCATTAAGTGGATTAGTGTCTTTGTTAGTTTCTAACAATGAATTCATTTCACTAAAATCAACCTTACCCGTGTTATCAGTACTTAACGTGAGCGCATCTATATAAGGTTTGAGATGTGTTTGTAATACAAAGGACGTATAAACGGAAGCTTTTAGTGCCTCGTAACTTTGGTTAAGTAAGTTGAGCCGAGCAGGAAAGAAGTCGATAGTAACTGCCGCTGATGTGTCGGCAGGTACGGGTTGAAAAATGCGCCCATTAAAATACTCTAAAACACTGAGCTTGTTCAACCAGTCGTTATATTCGTTGCTACCAGTAGTTACACCTGCAAAGATTAGCGTTAGTGGGCGACTACCAAAAGCTCCGCCGGTAGTGGTTTTCATGGAGCTGGTGCTTGCCCAGTCTTTCAGTAACTCATCAATCAACTCCATACGTTCGGCAGGATTAACCGCAGAAACAAAATTTGATAATTGATGAGCAAGAATATTGCCTGCAACAGTATTCAGGCTAGCAGCTTCGCGTAAATCACGCACTTGTCCAGAACCGTGTATATCAGGAAGAGTCTGGGCAAATTCAGTGCGTGTAATGTGATCAATGAATTGAGAGTGAAAAGTATCGCTGATTAAATTAACGTCAGCCAAATTACCCGTTTCACCAAGAGTTCCAGAACTACCGTTCGATATAGTGAAAGTACCCAAATCAGCAATTTGATTACCATTAGGAAGAATAACGGTATTGGCATTTTTGCTTAAGTTAATGGCGATAATGTCCACATCGGCAAGTGTAAGCAACTCACCGTTTTGTGTCTCGCCATCTTGATTGAAGTCGCGCCACACGCGTAGTATGTCAAAATTACCGTCCTCATTATTGACTTTACCATCGGCATTGCTGTCCAAATCAGCTATTGCATCAAAACCATCTTTTGCAAGTTCACCATTGGCTTTAAGCATGGCATCGCCAAATAATTCACGTCCGTTGTCGATTTTGCCATTGTTATTACGATCCCATGTCAAAAATCCATCGGATGCCGCAATCCAGCCAGTGCTTGTTTTAATGCCATCAGCATCATGGTCAAATTGGATGTGGTTATTGGTGTTAATGCCACTGGTTTCTAGTCCGTTACCATTAAGGTCTAGGCTTAAGGGGTCACGACGAAGTACAGCGCTTGTGGCGGCGTTAAGGTAATCGGCAACAGCATCTTCAATTGAAATCAGGTCGTTATAACTCTCAGCTAAAATATTTGATGCTTGATTTATTAAAAACTGAACATTTTGCGAGAGTGTTTTTTCAATATCTTCAATGGTTTGTGTAGTCCAGTTAATTCCATTTATCATTTCTGTATATGCTTGATCAAATACCTGTCCAATGGAGTCCCTCATTTCTGAAAGACTTTGCAACATGGGGGTAATATCAATCTCGTGATCACCGACAAGAACTGAAGCGTATGACAAGGCCATTCCTGTTGCTAATAATACGACGGCCAGCGGCAGCGCAGGAAGTCCAATACCGGTAGCGCCGATTGATAGGGTTATGCCCCCAGCAATACTCATAATACTACTTGAGGCGTCTAATAGATCAGACGTTCGTATACTTTTACCACCAGTCGCATCGGCACTCATTTTTATTAGAGCCAAATCCAGTTGTACTATATCCAATGCCATTCCGACTGCAGGAATTACTTTTGTTCCCTTGCCTAAAACTGCAAAATATTTCAGGACTGTACTATCAAACATTTTCGCGCTGGCAACAATAGCTGAAGTGGTATTGTAGGTTTTATCATAGCTTCCTGATTGGCTCTGCGCCTTCCAGCCTTTGACAGTTTCAGTTATATCAGAACCTTCGCTGAACATTTTGTTGCCAAATTCAATTACTTGGATAGTCTCTTTTGAGATTGGAGCGCCCATAACTTTCCTTATAAGATTGATTTAAGTTAAATTACCTCCGGCAGAGCCGGAGGCTTATAGCTGGAACCCCTCAAAGGGGCTGTTTGCGAGCCGCTAAAGCGGCATCTACATATCCAGTTCCAACTGATCATATCGCTCATCTTCCTTTTCCTGATCTCGGATATACGCTCTGACCATTTCCTCGTCCAGCCCAACCGTAGATACAAAATATCTACGACCCCAAAAACTTTCTCCCCTAAAATTCTTTCTTCTTCCCAATTGACGCGCTATTTAGGAAAAATAAACACCCTTTTTCATAAAAAATGTACTGGAAGTCGGATTGGCTGTCAAACGCATTGGTAAGCGATCAAGCACGGTGTCAGATCCCGTGCCGTTGCTGGCTTATTCGGACAAAGGATTATTCAGATGCTTAACACGGCTTCAAACCCCACTTGCTTCGACATGCAGCTTCAGTCCGAGTGCCTTGATGACCTTCAGTATTGTAGAGAACTCAGGGTTTCCGTCAGCGGACAATGCTCTATAAAGTCCTTCCCGTGCCAAACCGGTATCATGGGCAAGCTTGGTCATGCCTCGCGCCCGCGCGATATCGCCCAAGGCTGTGCGGATCAGGCTGCCATCGCCTGGATCTTCTTCGATGCAAGCATCAAAATACAATCGGATGTCTTCCTCGGTTCTGAAATAATCCGTAGCGTCCCAGCGGGAAAACTTTTCATTCATAATTCACTCCTTCCAGTCTTTCGCAATCGTAACAGCGCGCGCAATGTCAGCATCCTGTGTGGATTTGTCTCCACCAGCCAAACACAATTACCAGCGGGCCACTACGCATGAAATACACCCGGTAACCAGGGCCATGATTAATACGCAATTCGCTGACTCCATCGCATACCGGCTTACAGTCACCAAGATGTCCAATCGACAAATACCGGATGCGCGCCTGAATACGTGCCACCGCCATTCGGTCCTTCAGCTTCAACAACCAATCTTCAAACGTTCCGGTTTTGATAATTTCGAACATATCTATATTGTATTTCATGAGTTACATGATGTAAACCATGAAATACAGTAATTATTAATATCAGCAGTATCACAAAACTTGACATCCCATAGCCATTTCTGTAACTTCCGCCCCACTTGCCTCAGGTGCCTTCAGGTTTTTTCCTTGAAGGTTAAACGGGAAGCTGGTGCGTTCTGATTGGATTCAGGCAATGCCAGCACTGCCCCCGCAACGGTAAATGAGTTAATTATCTGCATCATGCCACTGTGTTTTAACATGGGAAGGCGCAGATCTGGAATTGATTCCGCTCATGAGTCCGGAGACCGGCCTGAAGTGAACATTACACGGTATTGCGGAGGGCAATAGGCGGCATTTCGATTGGCTTTATTTTCCAGGCCGGTTTTTTGTCCCTTTCTGAATTTCCTTCTGCACACCTTAATCTCCAGAATTGAAAACGCGCGGGTGTGCGCGAAGGAATCAGATCATGCAGAAAAGCCGTTTACCAGCAGTGGCTGTGCTGTGGCTGGGCACAACTGCAATTGTGTTTGCCGCCAATACAGACCGTCCGGAAAAACCCATTATCGTCACGGCAACGCGCACAGCGCAGACCGCCGATGCCTCATTGGCCTCGGTGACGGTGATTACGCGCAAGGATATTGAACGCCAGCAGGCGCGGTCTATTCAGGATTTATTGCGCGGTGTGCCGGGGATAAGCATTTCCAATAACGGCGGCGCAGGCAAAACCACATCGGTTTTCATGCGCGGCACCGAATCCGATCATGTTTTGGTCATGATTGACAACATCAAGGTCGGTTCGGCCACATCGGGCACGACCGCGTTTGAAAACATTCCCATTGAGCAGATTGACCGCATTGAGATCGTGCGCGGCCCGCGTTCCAGTTTATATGGTTCTGAGGCCATTGGCGGCGTCATCCATATTTTTACCCGCAAAGGCGATGGCGCCGGATTCAAGCCGGTTTTTAGTTTTGGCGGCGGCAGCTACGGCACGCTGGATGGCTCTGTGGGCCTGTCACGGGGAGGCACCCAGGGCTGGTTTAACATGACCGCCAGCGGCATCGGCACCAAAGGCTTTAATGCCTGTACAGGCTCTGACAGCGCCGGTTGCTTCACTTACGAGCCTGATCGTGATGGCTATCGCAATGTAGCCGGCAGTATGCGCGCAGGCTATCGTTTCCAGAATGGTCTGGAAATCGATGGCAACTTTATACAATCTGCCGGAAAAACCCAGTTTGATGGTAGTTTTGTCAACAAAGCCATTTTGATGCAGCAAGTGCTGGGCGGCACAGCGCGGTATTCTGTTACCGATTTCTGGCGTGTTAACCTGATTGCGGGCCGTAGCCGGGAAGATGCGGATAATTTATTGGGCACTGCTTTCCAAAGCCGATTCAATACCATCCGCGATACCGTTTCCGTGCTGAACGACTTAATGGTGGGAAAAGACCAGTTGTTAACCATTGGCATGGATTATCAGAAAGATCATGTTAAAAGCACCGAGGCTTTCACGGTTCATTCGCGCACTAACTGGGGTGTTTTTGCCCAGCACCAGGCGACCCTTGCGGCACACAATCTGTTGTTCTCACTGCGCCATGATGATAATCAGCAATTTGGCAGCCGGGTGACAGGCGGTGCTGGATGGGGTTACGCGATCTCGGAGAAATTCCGCCTGGTCGCCAACTTCGGCAGCGCGTTCAAGGCTCCCACCTTTAACGAGCTTTATTACCCCAACTTTGGCAACGCCAGCCTGCGCCCGGAGGATTCCCGCAGCTTTGAGTTCGGCACACGCGGTCAGGCGGATTGGGGGAACTGGTCGTTGAACGCTTATGAAACCCGCATTGATCATCTGATCGCCTTTGATGCCAGCATCTTTGCGCCCGCCAATATTGATCAGGCGCGCATTCGTGGACTTGAAGGCGTTCTCAGTACCCAAATTAAAGGTTGGCTGCTGAATGGCAATCTGACATTTCTTAATCCTGAGAATCATTCATCCGGCTTAAATAGAGGTAATATACTGCCACGGCGTGCCGAACAATCATTCCGGGTGGATCTCGACCGGCAGTTCGGCAAATATATGCTGGGCGCGATGTTTCTGGCCGAAGGCGAGCGTTATGACGACTTGGCGAATACGCGCAAGCTGGACAGTTATGTCAAATTTGATCTGCGCGCCGAATATATACTCAATAAAAACTGGCGCTTGCAAGGACGCATTGAGAATCTGTTTAATGAGCGTTATGAAACAGCCGCATTCTATAATCAACCAGGGCGTAATTTCTTTGCCATGGTCCGTTATCAACCCTAGAAGGAGTAAACCATGTTGACCTTATCCACTCGCAACCAAATGGCTATCGGATTGCTGCTGGTGTCGCTGATGATTCTCACCCGCAGCCACCACTTTGCATCCGCACATAATCTGGCGGATGCATCCTGGGCCATTTTCTTTCTGGCTGGCGTCTATCTGCGCTCAGCCTGGCCATTGCCGGGCTTCTTCGCGTTGAGCTGGGGACTGGATTTTTCTGCGTATACCTGGGGTGGCGTGAGTGATTTCTGTATCACACCGGCTTATGGATTTCTGTTGCCGGCTTATGGTTCACTGTGGCTGGCCGGCCGCTGGTACGCCAAGCGACATCAATTTGCATGGCGCACCGTGCTGCCGCTGTCACTCAGCATCATGGCGGGTTTGACGCTGTGTGAATTATTTTCCAGCGGAGGCTTTTATTTCTTCTCCGGCCGCTTTGCAGAAACAAGCTTGGTCGAATTCGGCGAGCGTCTGATCCAATATTTCCCGCTTTATATTGAGTCATTCGTATTTTATATGGGCATCACCATCGTGATCCATGCACTGTTCACGTTGATGGTTCAGCAACTTAATGCGCGCAGCACTACCACAGGATAACGATATGGCCGATTCCGAACGCGCGCAACGCCATCGTAACCGCATGCAACGGAAAAAAGAGGTGGTGGATGCGGCGATTGCGCATGCCGATCGTGAACAGGGCTTATTATTGGTTCTGACCGGCAATGGCAAGGGCAAATCCAGCTCGGCATTCGGCATGATGGCACGTGCGCTGGGTCATGGCATGCGCGTGGGTGTCGCGCAATTTATCAAAGGCCGCTCGGACACCGGGGAAGAAGCCTTTTTCCGCACGCAGGGCAATGTCATCTGGCATGTCCTGGGCGAAGGGTTTACCTGGGATACGCAGAATCTGGAGCGCGACACTGAAACAGCGCAACGCGGCTGGGCTATCGTGCAGACCATGCTGCGCGACCCATCGCTTGATCTGATCATCCTCGACGAACTGACTTATCCGCTCAAGTTTGGCTGGCTGGATTTAACCACGGTACTGAACGATCTCAAACATCGCCCGCCCATGCAGCATGTCGTCATTACCGGACGCGGCGCGCCCGATGCGCTGTGTGACGCGGCGGATACCGTGACTGAAATGACCGATATCAAACATGCTTTCCGGTCCGGCATTCAGGCGCAGAAAGGAATTGACCTGTGACGCCATGAACAACCATCATCGCTTCAGTGACGCAGAACGGGCTGCCATTTATCGTGTCATCGCCGAGCGCCGCGACATGCGCCATTTTCTTCCCGATCCGGTCGATCCAGCCGTGCTGAAACGGCTCCTCACCGCCGCACATCAGGCTCCGAGTGTCGGCTTGATGCAGCCATGGCGGTTTATCCGTATCACCGATACCCAGTTGCGCAGCGCCGTTGCGTCCCTGGTGGAAGAAGAACGGTATCGCACCGCCGATGCACTGGCGGAACGAAGCGACGAATTCATGCGTCTGAAAGTCGATGGCATCCTGGAATGCGGCGAGCTGCTGGTCGCTGCACTCAGTGATCAGCGCGAGCAGCATATCTTTGGCCGGCGCACTTTGCCTGAGATGGATCTGGCCTCAGTTGCCTGTGCGATTCAGAATCTCTGGCTGGCCGCACGCGCCGAAGGATTGGGCATGGGCTGGGTTTCATTGTTTGATCCTGCACGACTGGCCGGATTGCTCGCCATACCTGCCGGCGGCAAGCCCATCGCTATTTTGTGCCTGGGCCATGTCGAAGCCTTTTATCCGGCTCCGATGTTAAAACTGGCAGGCTGGGCGGAAGAACGCCCGCTGCAGGAATTGCTCTTTCATAATCATTGGAATAACACAGCACCCCTCCCGGAATGAGTATAACCCTGACTGTTTTAACCGCATTGCTGCTGGACGCCTGGTTAGGCGAACCGCGCCGCTTTCATCCATTAATCGGGTTTGGTAAGCTGGCTGAATACATTGAACGGCATATTTATGCCCATTCCCGTTTGCGCGGCAGCCTGGCGCTATTGCTGCTGACTGCCCCGCTGATCTTGCTCACAACCTGGATAACGCTCATACCCTGGCATTTTGTTATGGATGTGCTGCTGCTCTATCTGGTGATTGGCTGGAATAGCCTGAGTGCTCATGCCCAGCGGGTAAAAAACGCATTGCTTGCAGGCAATCTGGAGGCAGCACGCCAGCAAATCGGCCTTATCGTCAGCCGTGATACGCATCAACTGGATCGCGTGGGCATCACCCAGGGAACCATTGAATCTGTGCTGGAAAATGGCAATGATGCAATCTTTGGCGCTATCTTCTGGTTTGTGCTGGCTGGTGCGCCCGGTGCTATCGCCTACCGGCTCATCAATACGTTGGATGCCATGTGGGGTTACCGCAACGATCGCTACAACCATTTTGGCTGGGCTGCTGCACGTCTGGATGATGTGCTGAATTTTATCCCTGCACGGCTCACTGCGCTCAGCTATAGCCTGTGCGGCAGTGCGCGCAATGCTTTTGTTTGCTGGCAAACGCAGGGAACACTTTGGAAGAGCCCCAATGCAGGCCCTGTCATGGCCGCTGGCGCAGGCAGCCTGGGTCTTTCTCTGGGCGGCCCGGCCTGCTATCACGGCAAGATGGAATCACGCCCGTTGCTGGGAATCGGGCGTATTCCCGACATTCAGGACATTGATCAGCCGCTGCGGCTGATCCAGCGTTCACTGATACTCTGGCTAGTCGTTATCTGCGCGGGAGAATGGTGCATTGAACACATTAGCGCCTTTTGATCAAAGTGGTTTATTGCCGCATGGTGGACGCCTGCGAACCGTAGCGGCACAGTTTGCCATTCCATTGGAACAGTGGCTGGATCTTTCTACCGGCATCAATCCCAATGGGTGGCCGGTCAAGGCGTTGCCAGCCTCGACGTGGGTGCGATTACCCGAAGAGGAGGATGGTCTGCCTGCCGTTGCCTGCCGGTATTATGGCGCTGATAATCTGTTACCGGTTGCAGGTTCCCAGTCCGCCATTCAGGCATTGCCCCTGTTACGCGTCCCAGCGCGGGTCAGCGTATTGCATCCCGGCTATGCCGAACATGCCCATGCCTGGCAGCGCAATCACCATCGCGTAACGGCCGTCGCTCCTGATCAAATTGAACAGGCGATACCCAGCACCGATGTGCTGGTCATCATCCATCCGAACAATCCCACGGGCGCTGTTTTTCCGGTAGCCACATTGCTTGATTGGCATGCGCAACTGGCCGAACGGGGTGGCTGGCTCATTGTGGATGAGGCTTTTATGGACGCCACACCTGAATTCAGTTTGGCTGCCTATGCAACCCGGCCTGGATTGATCGTGTTGCGTTCCTTGGGGAAATTTTTTGGACTGGCGGGTGCGCGGGTGGGTTTTGTCTGCGCACAGCCAGCGCTTCTTAAACAACTGAATCATCTGCTGGGACCTTGGACGGTCAATACGCCCGCACGCTGGGCAGCCACCCAGGCGCTTCAGGATATCCTGTGGCAAAAAGAAACCCGCCGGAATCTTTTGATTGCCGGCAATCGTCTGAAAACCCTGCTGACACACCATCAGTTGCCCCCTGCAGGGGGTTGTGCCCTTTTTCAATGGGTGATTTCACGCCATACCGCTGAGCTATACAACAAATTGGCTTCTCAGGGTATTCTGGTTCGTTATCTGAATGATCCACCCAGTTTACGCTTTGGCTTACCGGCGCATGAACCGGATTGGCAACGGCTGGATCGCGCATTGGCGCCAATCCATCGCAGATTCTCCGGTTACTCACGAAGCACGCCATGAATGCTCAAACACTGATGATCCAGGGCGCCACTTCGGATGCAGGTAAAAGCATGCTGGTGACCGCATTATGCCGTTGGCTGGTGCGGCAGGGGGTGCGTGTTGTCCCTTTTAAACCGCAGAATATGGCGCTCAACAGCGCCGTCAGTGTGGATGGGGGAGAAATCGGCCGGGCACAGGCGGTGCAGGCATTGGCTGCCGGATTGGCACCGCATACCGATATGAATCCGATATTACTCAAACCGAATACCGATCAATGCGCGCAGGTCATCATTCATGGCCACGCAATCGCCGAGATGGATGCCTGCGGCTTCCACGATTACAAGTCCATTGCACTCAAGGCGGTGCTTGAATCGTATACGCGGCTCTCCGGGCAATACGACGCCATTATCGTGGAAGGCGCCGGTTCACCGGCTGAAATCAATTTGCGCACCAATGATATTGCCAACATGGGTTTTGCAGAAGCTGTCGATTGTCCGGTCATTCTCATTGCCGATATTGACCGGGGCGGTGTGTTCGCTCACCTGGCGGGCACGCTGGCTTTGCTCAGCGAAAGTGAGCAGGCGCGTATTCAGGGTTTCGTCATCAACCGCTTCCGGGGCGACATGGCGTTACTCCAATCAGGATTGGACTGGCTGGAGCAATATACCGGCAAACCTGTGTTGGGCGTCTTACCCTACCTGCAAGGGTTGCATCTGGAAGCGGAAGATGCTTTACCGCACAGAACTGGTTTTGTCGCACTGGCAGAGCAGAAACATCTTCGGATTATCGTTCCGGCCCTGCCACGTATCAGCAACCATACGGACTTTGACCCCCTGCGACTGCATCCGCAGGTCCATCTACAATA
>ERZ1292640.4454-Hain-H43-02um-R1-4454-length-10659-cov-4_pt1 | contig 10659 bp, 8 predicted proteins | sample MGYA00564404_ERZ1292640 | MGnify/ENA primary metagenome ERZ1292640 (study PRJEB36523, sample SAMEA6512636) | groundwater metagenome | collected 2019-01-08 | study: AquaDiva: Metagenomics assemblies of 32 groundwater samples | reverse complement strand
AGTAAACTACCGATGAGATTAAATTACCTTCAAGGGTTTTTTTGATTGCTGTCTTTTTAATGGACATTATAGTGTATTGATGATAGACATGGATTCTGTCAGGCATCTCCGCAGGGCATTGAACAACATTGCTAAGGAGAGATGTATAAATTTTTGCAAGGTTTCTCCGTTTCTGGTTGTATGCGTCAACATATTTTAATTTTATTTCCAGGATTGCTGCCTGAATCTCATCAAGTCTGCTGTTATAGCCGATAAAGCTGTGTTTATATGGGGCAGTGGTGCCATGGTTGCGGAGCAGTCTGACCTTTTCGCATATTTCATGGTTATTGGTTATCATTATGCCGCCGTCTCCGTATGCTCCCAGATTTTTGCTTGGATAAAAACTAAAACAGCCCGCATCGCCAATGCTTCCCACTGGAACGTCTTTATATTTTGCTCCAAATGCCTGCGCACAGTCTTCAATAACTTTTAAGTTGTATTGTTTGGCTATGTCCATGATTTCGTCCATATCTGCCGGCAGGCCAAAAAGGTGTACAGGAATAATTGCCTTTGTTTTTGATGTTATTTTGTCTTTTATTTGCGAGGGGCTGATATTAAGTGTTTTTTTATCTATGTCCGCGAAAACCGGAATCGCTCCGACATAGGCAATTGCTTCAGCAGAGGCTATGAAGGTGAACGGCGTTGTTATAACCTCATCGCCTTCCTTTATATCCAATGCCTTTAAGCTAAGATGCAGGGCATCTGTGCCCGAAGCAATGCTGACAGCATATTTAACATTATGGTAATCAGCTATTTCTCTTTCAAATGCTCCTACATGTTCTCCTAAAACAAAATGCCCGCTTTCTAAAATCTCTCTTATAGTCGCTTCTATTTCCTGCCCGAGGCTTTTATATTGTGCTTTGAGGTCAAGCATCGGTATTGGCGCTTTTTCTGCTATTTCCCTATTTATTTTTTGTTGAATTGCCATGCTTAATAATCTCCGATATTCTCAATGCTACCTGTAAAGCCTTTTTGCCTTCAATACCAGACACAACCGGTCGAGTCCTGTTTTTCACACATTGGACAAATGATGATAGCTGTTCTTTTAAAGGCTCTTTTCCCTCACTTTTTTTTATTTTTTTCACAACCTTGCCATTGAGTTTCTTATAACACGTGACTTCTTGCGTTTGGTAATTTAAGTTCAGGTAGGTATTATGCTGAAATACCTTAAGTTCCCTTACTTTTTCATTAGCTATTCTGCTTGCAACAGCTTCTGCAATGCACCCGTCTTCAAACTCAAGCCAGGCATATGCAATATCTATATTATCTGTTAATACTTTTGAACCTGTTGCTTTAATGTCAGAAATCTCTGATTTTACAAGGGTTAATATTATATCTATATCATGTATCATTAAGTCAAGGGTTACATCTACATCTGTGCTTCTTCCGAGAAATGGCGACAACCTCCGGGATTCTATAAATTGGGGTTTTTTTATCATATTGCTAATAAGAGAAACGCCGGAATTAAATCTTTCGAGGTGTCCTACCTGGATAATCAGGTCTCTTTTGTCTGCTTCAGAAATTAATTTTCCTGCTTCTTTTATTGTTGATGTAATGGGTTTTTCAATGAGGATATCTTTGCTGTTTTTTAAGAAATCCATTGCGATTTGAAAATGCATTGTGGTTGGCGCAGCAATGCTGACCGCATCAACAATATCCATAATTTCTGTATAATCTTTATAGGCTTTACAATTATATTTTGATGCGATTTTTTGCGCGTGTGCAAAATTAATGTCAACGACGCCGATCAAATCAGCATGTGGAAGTTCAGAAAATATCCTTGCATGATGTGCTCCTATTGAACCAACGCCTATGACAGCAACCTTAATCATAATTAATTATTAATAAAAGGGTTCAAGGATTCTGGGGTTCGAGGGTTCAAAATAACTTTTTCATTGTAAATTGCAAAATTAACATTTAGCATTTCAAATCTATTTTAATATTTTTGTCAATTTTAAATGATAATTGCTAATTGATAGTTTTCACTTGATTCCTTGACCCCTTGAATCCTTCTGTTCTTATTTGTCACTATTTATCCCTACCACTGCAATTTCAGCTTTGTCAGCTTCTTTTATAAACCTTTCTTTATCAACGATGATGCTTTTTCCTGCTTCTAAGGCTAATAAATTTGCCTTTACCTTTTTCATCGTTAACAATGTATTAATGCCAACTACCGGGACATCGAGCCGCATGTCCTGCTGGGGCCTGCTTGCCTTGATAACAACAGCATTTTCCTTTGCAAGACTGCCGCCCCTTAAAATAGCTTCATCCGTGCCCTCTATTGCTTCAACAGCCATAACCGCCATGTCCTTTACAATTATAGTTTGACCTATATCAAGCCTTCCGATTTCCTTTACAGTTCTCCAGCCGAATTCTATATCTTTCCATTGAGTTTTTTGAGGGTGCTTTTTGGTTAACACGCCCTCCGGCGTCAAAAGGTTTTTGGTGAACGCAGTTATGTTTAATAAAGTTATGCCTTCTTTTTTAAGTTCAGCGCTTATCGCCTGCATAAAGGTATCGTCTGAATAATCTTTTAAAGAAAGCAAAAATTTTACCGCCCTTATGTCCGGCATAAGACTTGCCTTATTTTGATACAAAAGACTTTTTGGCACTTTGCCTGCCATTACGGTTTCTTTGATGGATAGTTTTTTCAGTGTTTTTATTATTGTCCCGAAGCGGCCTATGCGTATTTTGTAGAAATCATCCACATAGTCTTTAAGCGACTCATCAGCAGGGGGTTGAAGGGCTATGCCGGTAACCCTATAACCAATTTTCTTTGCCTCCAATGCAATAGCCATGGGTAAATCCCCCATCCCTGCAATAAGTCCAAGAAGGCGGGGGTTAGGGGTTGGCTGTTTGCTAATCCCTAACCCCTGATCCCTAATCCCTTTTTTTAACGACATATTCCCCTTTTGTTTTGTTCTAGGAACTGAATCAGATGCTTTATTTCTTTAGATTGTTTTATGTCTGTTTTTATTTTTTCAATAGCCTCTTTGAGTGTAAATTTACTGCGGAATAAAATCTTGTATGCCTGTTTAAGGTCATTAATTAATGCCTCATCAAAACCGCGCCTCTTAAGTCCGACGGTGTTCAATCCATAGAGTTTAGCCCTGCTGCCCGAGGCTGTTGTATACGGAGGAATATCCTGTCCCACACCGCTGAATCCCCCTATCATTGTATAAGCGCCTATTCGTGTAAACTGATGAACTGCGACAAGCCCTCCGATAATAGCAAAATCCTCTACAACAACATGTCCTGCAAGCGTTGCGGCATTAGCCATAGTTATTGAGCTGCCTATCTTGCAGTCATGAGCAATATGCACATATGCCATCAAAAAGTTATTATTCCCTATTTCTGTTATGTGGTTCCCGTCTACAGATGCACGGTGGATGGTTATGTACTCTCTTATTATATTTCTATCGCCAATTTTTACTTTTGTTTCTTCGCCGTTGTATTTAGTGTCCTGCGGGGGCAGACCTATTGATGTAAAAGGGTAGATAATGCAGTCTCTGCCTATTTCTGTTTCCTCAAGAACGACATGTGACATAAGTTTGGTGTTTTTACCTATCTTTACTCTGTCGCCAATTATGCAATATGGACCAATGCTTACTCCCTCTTCAAGCCTTGCAGTTGATGCAACAATTGCAGTATTATGAATTTTTGGTTTACTCATTTTTCTATCTCTCCTGATGAAACCATTGCAGTAAACTCGGCTTCGGATACGAGGTTGTTATCAACAAAAGTTTCCCCTGAAAATCTCCATACGTTATTACGCTGATGCATTACTTTAATCTCAAATCTTAGTTGGTCTCCGGGGAAAACCGGTTTTCTGAATTTTGCTTTTTCTATGCTCATAAAATATACTGAACTCCCTATTGCAGCTCCCGAACGGAATGCCAGTATTCCTGCAACCTGAGCCATTGCTTCTATAATCAACACGCCTGGCATAATCGGGTTACCCGGGAAGTGACCCTGAAAAAAAGGCTCGTTTATTGTTACGTTTTTGAGTCCTGTAGCCTTAACATTTGGCTCTAATTCAATGATACGGTCAACCAAAAGAAATGGATATCTGTGCGGGAGTAGTTTTTGTATTTCATGGTGGTCCATCATTTTAAATGTCCTCCTTTTTTATCTTTCTTTCAAGCTCTTGAAGACGCCTAAGGATATCAGGCAGTTTAGCGTAAATGCTTTGCGCCCTTAGCCAGTCCTTATGCGGAATAGCCGGTGTGCCTGAGTAAACGCCAGGCTCAAGATTATTTGTTACCCCTGATTTTCCTACAACCATCACGCCATCGGCGATTCGCTTGTGATCTGCAATGCCAACCTGGCCGGCAAGCACCACATTGTCACCTATTTCTACACTGCCAGAAATTCCTACCTGAGCGAGTATAATACAGTTTTTGCCTGTTTTAACATTGTGGGCAATATGAACAAGATTGTCTATTTTTGTGCCGCTTCCTATTACTGTATTGCCAAGTGTTGCCCTGTCAATTGTAACATTTGCCCCTATTTCTACTTCATCCTCAATTATTACTCCTCCAACCTGGGGTATCTTATAGTGTTTTTCTTTTTCCCTGACATATCCAAAACCATCTGAGCCGATAACTGCCCCGGAATGAATTATTACTCTTTTGCCTATCTTTACTTTTTCCCTTATTGCAGCATTTGGATATATAACTGAATCATCTCCTACAGATACATTCTCACCTATATATACGAATGGAAAAATTGTGACGCGATTTCCTATCGCGACATTGTTGCTAATATACACGTTAGGATAAACTGAAACATCGCTGCCAAAACTTACATTTTCCCCGATAATGGATTCTTTACTGATACCTAAAGGATTAAAAGGCGCCTTATAAAAAATCTCTAATGTCCTGGCAAAGGCAAGATAAGGGTTATCAACAACAACTATACTCGCACCGACGCCTTTTATTTCTTCTTTTGCTATTATTGCAGATGCCTTTGTATTGTAAACATACTGCAGGTTTTTTTTATCCGCGAGGAAGGTTATGCTTCCCTCCCTCGCGTCTTTTATACCGGCTACTTCGGTTAGTTCAACGTCGGGATTTCCAATTATAGAGCCGCCGATGAGTTCTGCTATCTCTTTGAGTCTCATTTTTTGGCATTGGTAATTTCATTATATTTCTTGATTACCTTATCTGTTAAGTTCAATTCGTCTGGAGAATAAATTATGCCTCTTGCGCCTTTTTCTAAGCCAAAAATAATCATATAACCTTCGTCTTTGCCGAGCTTATTAACGAATTCTATTAAATCCTTTTGTATTCCCACGCTAAGTTCCTCTTCTTTTTTCTGAAGTTCATCACCAAAGTCCTTTACCATTTTCTGGTAATCTCTTAAAAGTTTATTGAATTGTTCTTCCTTACTTTTTTTGGCTTCGGGTGTAAGAACAGATGATTGTTTTTCCAACTCTTCCTGAAGTTTTTTTAACTCGGTTTCTTTTTCTGCTAAAACAGATTTTTTACTGTTTACCATCTCTTCCAGAGTTTTTTTAGCTTTTTTCCCGATGTCAGATTCATTAAGCGCTTTATTCAGGTCAACATAGCCGATTTTCAAATCCGCCCCCTGTGCGCTTAAGACCCACGAAAATAATATCACAGCAACCAAAATAATTTTTTTCATTTTTCCTCCTTTTTTTATTTTAAATTTTTAAATCCCGTGATTTAGAACAGTCCGCCCAATGCAAACTCAATTTTACTCCTGCTTTCGTCTTTTCTTGGCGAGATGTTAAAGCCCCATTCAAGCCTTATTGGGCCAAAAGGAGACATCCACCTCAGCCCGACGCCGGTTGTAGTGCGCAATGAAGCTATACTTACTGTCTCATTGTTATTAAAAGCCTTGCCGGCGTCAAAGAACATAACCCCTTTGAGTTTTATATCTTTTTCAATTGGGAACACATATTCTGTGTTAAATATTAATTCTTTATTTCCGCCTATTCTTTCTCCGTTATCGTTTTTGGGTCCTGCCACTCCAAAACCAAGTCCCCTCACAGTATTAATGCCGCCTACATAAAATCTTTCATAGAGCGGGAGTTTTTTCCCTGCAAAGCCTGATGCATAACCGAATCTGCCTCTCAAACTAAAAGTAGTGTCCCAGATAACAGGGAAATACCACAGCGAATCAACTAATGCCTTAACAAAATAGTTATCTCCTCCGAGACCTGCTAATGTAGTATAAAGAGCATTTTTTGAGCCTGTTGTCGGGTCTAAAAAATTATCACGCGTATCTCTCCAGATCGAAGGGCTTATACTGCTCGTGATTTTCTTGCCTATCTGTTCTTTTATGAGTGAGGATGCATCACTTGCAATATCTGTGATGTTAACGCTTTCAAGGTCATAACTAATTTTTCCGCCAACATACTCAGATAATTCCTTACCAAACCCCAAAGAAAGCCCTGTTGCCTGTTTAGAATAGTCGGGATATTCAAAAACCTCATTATAAAGGCTGAATGACGCAGAAATGGGTTTATCCATAAACCATGGGTCAACAATTGTAAGGCTGTAATTTGTTCTAATTGAGCTAAAATCTCCTCTGAGCTTAAGATATAATCCTTTTCCAAAGAGGTTTGTCTGGGAAATTTCCCCCATTACTATAAATTTATCCACTGAACTATACCCGCCGCCGACTGTCAACATGCCCGTCAATTTCTCTTTAACTTTGATATCAATATCAACTAATTTTTCTTCTGTGCGGGGTTTGGGTACAAGCTCAACTGATTCAAAATAATTGAGATTTGTTATTCTCTGGTAACTTCTCCTCAGGAGTTTACTGTTGAATGTATCTCCTTCATCAAGCCTCATCTCTCTTCTGATTACTTTATCGCGCGTTTTTTGATTACCCGTGATGTCTATTCTTCCGACTTTGAAAATCTCTCCTTCGGCTATGGAAAAAGTAATATTCACAAACTTCTGTTCTGTGTTGACCTCCATTTGCGGATCCACATCAGCCCTTGCATAGCCTTTTTCCATGTAAAGGTTAAGTATATTATCAATATCACCTCTTAATGTAGTTCTGTTAAAGATTTTCCCTGTAGCCGTCTTAACCTGTTTATAAAGTTCGGCGCTGCCGAATACAGTATTTTCCTTGAATGATACATCTCCGACCGTGTATTGCTCTCCCTCTGATACTGAGATTTCAATATATATGTTTTTCTTGTCGGGACTTAATGTTACCTTTGATTCGGATATAACTACATAAATGTAGCCTTTGCTGTGATAAAGCTCCCTGATTCTCTCTATATCAGATTTAATCTCTTCTTTTTTATAAATACCAGAGCCTGTTATAAATGAGAAAAGCCATCGTTCTTTTGTATTCATTGCCTTTTTAATTTCCTTTGATGATATAGCCTTGTTGCCCTCTATCTTAATCTCCTTAATTTTTACTTTTGGACCTTCGTCTATCTGGAAGGTAAGGGCTACGCTGTCATCAGAAATATTTTTGATAACCGGGATAACCTTTACATGCCAGTATCCTTCTGATTGATAAAAAGAAATGATTTTTTCAACATTGTCCGTTATAAGACTGTAATTCGCAATTGCGCCTGTAGTTATTGTTATTTTTTCCTTAAGTTTATTTACATCAAACTCTTTAATCCCCTGAAAATCAACGCTTATTACTGTGGGTTTTTCCTTCAAAACAAAAATTAATTTTATACCGCCTTCATAAGGTTCAATCTCTGCTTTAATATCATCGAAATATCCAAGCCCGTATAAAGATTTAATATCCTGTTGAACAGCCTCCTGAGAGAAGGGGATGCCAACTGTATTTTTAATCTTTGACTGTATTGTCTCAGTCTCTATCTTTTTGTTGCCTTTGATTTCAATAGACTTAATAATGGGAACCCCTTCTGCTGATTCTGAAATATTGATATTGGCTGACATTAAAAAAATCAGGGAAAATAGCGCGAAGATAGTTCTGCAAGAAAATTTACTTAGTTTAAAGGTTTTTTTGTCAGGCAAATGAACTCTCCTTAAAAAAAATTAAGATATATTATAGCATTTAAATATATTTAAAATCTATTTAAAAAATTAGCATGATGTTAAAGAAAAAATACTTGACAAAGTTGAAGAGAATGCAACGATAACCCAAACTTTCCGGGATAATTAGAAATCTAAAACTGATGTAAGGCTGATAAGGTTCTATATCTTTAACAATTTCATTGAAGATTTTTAGCACTCCTCAGGAGGGGTTTTATTTAATTAGGGACAACACATCCCAAATTTCTTGTAATAAAGAAATTTTTACGCAGGAATTTTATTTATGACATTAACAAAGGCATCAACAATTTTTGAGTCAAATTGTGTCCCTGCTCCGGCCCTTATTTCTTCAATGGCTGCTTCTCTGCTGACTGCTTTTCTATAAGGCCGCTCGGTTGTCATTGCATTGTAAGCATCAACAACAGCTAATACCCTGGAGATAAGAGGGATATCTTCTCCCTTAAGCCCTTCTGGATAACCAGAACCATCGTATCTTTCATGATGATAAAGAATAATTTTTTTAATTGTGTCAGTAAATTCCATGTGTTCAATCAGTCCAACGCCTGAAATTGGATGGGTCTTAATTATCCTTTGTTCAAGAGCGGTAAGTTTCTGATTTTTTTCAAGGATGCTGTCTTCTATTTGTGTTAGTCCTATATCGTATAACACGGCAGTATAAAGGGCTAAACTTATCTCGTCGTCAGTACATTCAAGATGCTTCATTATATGAAATACCAAATCTATTAGTTTTCTGTTTTCTTTTTTATATTTTTCCTCTGCGGTAAGAAGGGCTTCCATCCCTTTGTTTATTATTTTGAAATCCCTCTCTTTAAAGTCGGCTTCGTATAATTTCTCAAGAACGTATGCCATTCGGCTGGCTATAGCTGCTGCAAGGTGAAGGTCTTTTGTATTAAAAGGTTCTCCGCTTTCTTTATTGTTAAGATTTAAAACTCCAACCACATTGTCATGGACCGTAACCGGTATACACAGCAATGATTTGGTGTTGTATTTTATGTTGTTTATTTTTCCAATGCGAGGGTCTTTCTCTATATCTTCTGCAAGTAGAGGCTTTTTCTCAAGGGCTACCCAGCCGGCAACTTGGTCTCCTAATTTTAGCCTTGTTCTTCTTACGACTTCTTCATCAAGCCCATACGCCCCTTTAATTGTTAATTCCCCTGTTAATTCGTCTTTCAGCATTAAAGAACATGTATTCAATGCCATTGCTTTAGCAGTAAACGAAACGAAAAGATTCATTAATTCATTAACCTCTGCATCACGCTGTTCTTTTATGCTTTTAGGTATTATAATTTTTATAGAAAGGCCTTGAGGTGTATTTTGAGCAGTAATACTGGCTTTATGGAGTTCAACGGCCTTTTTTGCGAGATAGAATTTGAGATTTGCATGTGATGTATCCGGCCATGACCACAACGCATGACTGTCAAAAATAATTGAAAGCTCCCTATCATCAATACGTCTGTTTTTTATAAGCAATTCAACCTCAACTTCAGATATTGCTCCTATTGTTTTCAGCTCAATTACATCCCCTTCGGACATATATTTAGTACATCCCTCAATAAGATTTATGAATAATTGAAAAATTCGTATTCTATCTCCAATAATATCCGATATATCTTTATCAAGCATTTGGGAAACTGAGAGCTTTTTCTCCTTCAGCAGGTTCTCCACAGTTTTTGTTGAGACAATATCCTGAATAATCTTATTAAGATTAATAACTCGTTTCTTGAGTAGATATTTTTCTCTTTCAAGCCTGGAAAAATCCAGCAGTCCTTCAAGAAGTGTTATTAATTTGTTGGTTTCGCCTGATATGATTTCAATAAATTCTGTTTGTTCTGTCTTTGAACTTATCTTTTTTTCTTTGAGATAATATATAGCGCCGTTTATTGAATTCAGAGGCGTTCTAAATTCATGGGTCATCCTTGCAATAAATTCGGTTTTTATCCTGTCTGCTTCAATAAGACCTTTATTGGTCTCATCCAGATCCATGGTTTTAGAGCGGAGTTCAGACATAAGACGTGCATTTTCTATGGCTATCGCAGCCTGATTGGCGAGAATACTGATCAGGTCAAGTTCATCTTCTGTAAAAGGGTTGCCGTCAATTCTATCATTTATATTAATAACCCCTAAAAGTTTATCTTTCATTAAGATGGGGCAGCAGATAAAGGATTTGGTTTTGTATTTATTCCTTCCTTGTTGAGGAACCCTATCATCTTTTTCTATGTCTTTTACTAATAAAGGTTTTTTTTCTAATGCAACTTTTCCACATATATTCTCGCCTATCTTTAATCTGAGGGCAGTTATGACAGACTGGTCCATCCCCCGTGCAGCTTTAACAGCTAATTCATCCTTGTCATCAATTAGAAGGATTGAGCCGGTTTTAGCGCTCGTGTAGTTAAGCGCCAAATCAAGGACAAGATTAGTAATGGAATTTATATTATCAGTTGAGACAATTGTATCAGCTACTTCTTTTAGGATAGAAATTTTTTTTTCGAGGATATCCTCTTTCGCCATGTAGTCTAATGTTAGCATACCGGTGCAATTATTAAAACCTAAATTGAGCGATTTTAAAACCACAGAGAGCACAGAGAGAAATTTTTAATAA
>ERZ1292640.4453-Hain-H43-02um-R1-4453-length-10660-cov-5_pt1 | contig 10660 bp, 8 predicted proteins | sample MGYA00564404_ERZ1292640 | MGnify/ENA primary metagenome ERZ1292640 (study PRJEB36523, sample SAMEA6512636) | groundwater metagenome | collected 2019-01-08 | study: AquaDiva: Metagenomics assemblies of 32 groundwater samples | reverse complement strand
TGAACTGTGTCGCCTTTGCATGCACTGCCGACAGCAGCTTCTCTTAGAACGCTTGCTTTGAAAATTTGCCCAACTAAAACGCCATTGCTTTCTTTCGGATTGTCTTTGTAAATTGCAACATCAAGCCTCTCAAAAGAAGCGCTATCAAGGTCGCAAGTCCAGCCCGCGATTTTTGAGCAATCTGCTGAGTCGAATGCGCCGATGGGCTCATTGTTTACTTGGGCGAGGCCAAACCAAATATGTTTTTCTTCACCTGACATAAGCTTGCCAGTGATTGAGCCATCTGAATTTGCATTCCAAGTTGTTCCTGATTGAACAGTTCCAGTTACTTTCCAGCCTTGAGGGTAAGTTATCTTTAAGTTATAATCTCCTTCTGGCAGACCATCTTTTTGGTAATATGGATCTGGGTTGCATTTTGTTACATATTCAGTGAAGCTTGAAGCTTGGCTGCCAACGATGCTTACACTTGGAGATATTATGAATCTCTTGCACGCAGACCAGGATTCATCGCTAATCAGCTGTTCAGAGCCATCTTGTCTCCCGTTTTCGTTGTCATCCTTCCATACACGACCAAGGATTGTGGCGGTTGGTGCTGGTTGTGTAGGTGGTGTTGACGGACATACTGTATTTCCTTGATTATCGCGTGCCGGGCAAGTATTGCCTGGACACAATGAATCCCAGCAGTCTCCCAAAACATTGTCTATTCCATTATTATCTGGGCAGTAATATGGATGTGCACTTGGACATTTGCTTGGGCAGATTGTGCCGGGGGTGCAAGTTGAGGGTGGTACAGGCGTGGGTGGTGTTCCTCCACAGCATGTTTCATCCCCATCTCCTTTGCAATTTGTATCTGTAACATCATGAGGTGTAGAGGTACAAGATGATTTTCCCATGCAAACAGAACCTTCGCCGTATTTTTGGACGCATGATTGTATTGGATTGGTTGGAATGTCCACACATTCACATTGAGAATCGCATACTTTATTTGTTCCACAACTATCTGTTGGGTGTTTACGATTACATTCTGATTCTAATGTGTTTGATACACATCTATCACTACACATTCCAACAAATGAATTTGTTTCGACTGATACGGGGGTATATCCACTGCAGTCACGCTTACAAAAGTAGATTTCTGTAAGAAAAAGTCCAGAACAAAACTCATATCTGAAATAACCGCCGGAAGGGTTTGTTGGGTATGGACCCTCATCGCTATTCCATCCTTTGGAATGATCGCATACCTCTCCCGAATCAAGGACACCATTGCCACATCTATCGTAACAGTTAGGTACCTTGTCAACAGTTATGCACGTCTTTCCATCCGGACATGCTAGAAGTTGTTTCCAGCATGAACCGTCACAATAAAGTAGCAGTGATGAAGTTAAGCATTTTTTACTTACTTGCCCTGGCGAGTTTGAACATGAACCGTATGGACCACAAGATTGGAGTGAAACCTGTTTTATTTGGCATTGCGCTGCTCCGGATGCTGTTTTAACGCAAAAGTTATTGTCTCCTAGACATTCAAGATTCTTCCAATTGCCAAGATAACACCATCTGACATTCTTGTCGTCTTGGCACTGTGGTGCTTCGTTTGTGCACTTGGTGCTGGATGATTGAAATTGTTGGGTAGCCGACCCTCCTCCTCCAGCAACAGAATTAAGAGTATACGTTGTTGTTCTCGTCAACCCTATGTAAAGCGTCGTCGTATACCCTTCTATCAAATTGAATGGTATTGTGCTTTGTCCTTGGTAGTCACAAACATAATTTGTTAGGATTTTTATGCAGCCGACTTGCGGTGTTTTTGTTGAGTGCTTGGTTAGTTGCCAGCCTGGTGCGGGCGTGATTGTGTAGGTGTATTGCGTGTTTTCTTTTATTGCTTGGTTGTATGCTGCTGCGCTTGTTGAGAGTTTTGGTGTGATGTCTGTTGTTGTTGGTCCGTTTTCTGTTATGGTGGCGATGTTTGAGCTGAATTGTGTGCTTCCTTGAAGTCTTTCTCCGAAGTTTGGTATTCCATTTTTGTTTATGTCGTTGAATACGTATATTTGGATTGTTGCTCCGCCGCAGACTGGGAATGTGTTTCTTTTTCCGAGTACGTATTGGAGGACTGTGTAGTAGTCTACAATATTTATGTCTGCGCTTGTTGATGCTCTTCCTGGTTTGTCGCTTACGTCTGCGATTTCTATTTGTCCTTGGTCAAGTGGTGGGTTTAATTGGTTTAGTGCTGCTGAGTATATTGTTTGGGCGTCGTTAGATGATATCCATCCGTCGCCATCTACATCTCCATATGATCCGCATGTTGTCAAAGGCTTCTTATCGCAGGTGTAGAGACATTTGTTGAATTCTGGGCAGTAAGTTTTTGCGTACCCGCAGAATGTTTTAGTTGCGTATCCTGTCATAGAGAGACCGGATTGTATTCCTATAATTGCAGCATAACCTATTACAAGGACTAAGAATAGTTTAAACACAGTTTTGTCTTCCCAGAAGGTAATTCCTTTCATTCTTATGGTTGAATAAACTCGGGATTGTTATTTAAATATCTTTTCTCCTTATTTCGCATCACAAACCAAGAATCTTTGTGTAAATCCTTCAAGATATCTAAGAATTTGCAAGGAATCGACAGAAGTTACATCAACGCTTCCTGAAGCTTTGGTTGTTGTGTCCGTAACATCAGCTCTCTCTAATTGTTCGCCATTTAATTGCTGTGCCTCTGCAACAAAGTTTAAAACTGTAATTGAGTCATTGTAAGAAATCAGGCCATCCATGTCTACATCACCATATGAACCGCAGTTTGTCATTATCGGTTTGGTATTGCAATTCTTGAGGCAGTTTGAGAATTGGCTGCACCAAGTAGTTGTTGCTGGGCAAGATTGTGTATTTTGAACAGTAAAAGTATAAGTCTGGCAGTTGTTCTCATCAGTCTCTACTACAACATGACCAGAATCAGCACAAACTTCGAGGGAGTGCGGTCCAGATGTGGCTGACCAACTAGCTAATACAGTTTCTGATGATTCGGCCGCGAGTTGTCCTGTCGGTGCTTGAAATGTTTGCAATACTATTATCAAAGTTGCTCCGTTATCAAGCCTAAAGCTTGTTTTAGAGGCTTGGGCAGTTGATTTTCCAATGTTCTTTATTGCGGCAGTAAGGGTAACGGTTTCGCCGGGTTTTAAGGTCCCACTAACGCCAGGATTCTGCACAATCAAATCAGGGAGCAAGCTTCCTGTTTGCTTGCAGTTTTGGTCGCATCCAGAAGTACCTGCTTTGATATTGCTGCATGAATCATCGCCAGTGCAGCCAGCAATGGTTTGGATTCCACAAGCAAGATCAGGCCGATCTGTTGGCTGGCAATTGTTTGAGCATAAATCAAGTATTCCAGTATTGCCGCTCGCACATGTTTGAAGGATTGCTCCTGTTGCTTTCCCGTTGCAATGTTCATTTGCGCCACATGCTAGATCACATTTGCCTGTTGCTGTATTTATTCCGTTTGCTCCGCAATTATTAACTGGTGGCTGTTGTATTGTTGTACACTGCGTTCCTGTAGCTGAAGCTGAGCATTTCTGAGTAGTTCCATCACATTTCTGATAAATAGTCCAGCATTCGTTATCGCATTTTTTTGCATTTTTGTCATCGATACATTGCTCTGTAGCGCCTGTTGTACATTGCCCATTTGTGCAGGCGGTTGGTGGCTGGTTCCCATTTTGAACCATTTGAAGTGCCTTAAATGCATTGACCCTTCCGCCATTGATTCTTCGGCTGTTAGCATAATTTATCGGGTCAACAGTTTGGTAAAGTATGCTCTTCACTTGTGCATCTGTTAAAGCAGGATTTTTTGAAAGCATCAACCCAATGACGCCAGCAACCATCGGGGTTGAAAAACTTGTTCCGGAAATTGCCTTAACGGTTTGTCCTGGCGAATCCGTGTATATTCCTGCTCCGGGCGCAGCAATATCAACCCAACTTCCATACTCGCTGAAGCTTGTCAGCCTATCCTGCGGGTCTGTTGCTGCTACTGCTATAACGTTATCATAATATCCTGGATATGAAACCGGGTTTCCATAGTTTCCATCATTTCCTGCAGCAGCAACAAGAATTACACCAAGTGAGGCTGCGTAATCTAATGCAATTTTAAATGCATTGACTTCTTCTGGGCCGCCAAAACTCATTGAAATTACGTCAGCGCCATTATCGGCAGCGTACATTATTGATTTCACAATTGCATTATCATCTACGTATCCATCGATATCTCCATTGTTGTTAATTACTCTAATTCCAGCTCTTAAAGGTAAGATCATGCAATTCCAGCAGGCTCCAACGACTCCATTGTTGTTGGCTTGCGCAGCTACTGTTCCTGAAGTTCCTGTTCCGTGGCCATGAGCATCTGTTGGATCGTTGTCTTCAGTGTAGCAATCAGGATCCCTGCATTTAGATGATAATTGCGATGGCAATTCTGCAAAATCCCATCCAGAATAATCATCGATTTTCCCATTTCCATCATTGTCAATTCCATCTATCTGGTCGCTGCTCTTGTGCTTAATTTTTTGTTTTAAATCGTTGTGTTCAGCGTCGATTCCAGTGTCAATAACTGCTATTATTATATCAGCACTTCCGGTTGTTATGTCCCATGCTTTTTCTGATTCTATTGTTTTGTGGTGCCACTGGTTTTGGAAATAATTATCAGTTGGGGTTGCAAAAGTCTTTCTAAAATAAACGCGTTCAGCGAATTCAATGTTTGGGTCTGACTGGTAAGAAGTTAATAATTTATTCAAGTCTGTCTGCTCGTTCACAGTCATGACATAAATATTGTCCATGTCCGGCGGCTGGGAGTTTAAGGGAGAACGTGCTGCCCTTTTTGGATATTTCTTTTTTGTTTCTGCCCATTGTTCTTGGGTTGTTTTTGTGCTATCAAGGATGCTGTATTGATTTGTCACGCTGAATTCCTTGTTAAGAACATTTACTGAATTGAATTGGGTTGCAACATATGGCTCCCCCAGAAAAGCCATTCTAGTGGATCCGATATAACCACTGTTAATCCTGACGTTTGGCTCTGATTTGTATTTTACTATTATTCTGCCTGGGATGTATCCAAGTTGATTGATATCTGGTGTGGAAGTTATTGGTCCTTGTATTGGCTGGTCAGATGGGAGAGGTGGTGTTGGCTGAGTTATTGGAACTGCAGTTCTTTGTGTTGTTATTATTCCAGGTATTTTCGTCAAGCCTATGTATAAAGTGGTTGTCTGCCCTTCATTTAAATTAAATGGTTTTGTGTTTTGTTCTTGGTATTCGCAGGCGTAGCTTGTCCAGATTTTTGTGCATCCGATTTGTGGTGTTTTTGTTGAGTGTTTGGTTAGTTGCCAGCCTGTTGCCGGGGTGATTGTGTACCTATAATCGATTCCTGTTTTGATTCCTCTGCTGTATGCTGCTGTGCTGCTTGACATGAGTGGTGTGATGTCTTCTGTTGTTTCGCCGTGTTCTATTATGGTGGCGACGTTGGAATTAAAGGGGATGCTTCCTTGGAATCGTTCGCCAACATCTGGAATTCCATTTTTGTTTTTATCATTAAAAACATAAATTTGGATTGTTGCTCCGCCACATACTGGGAATGTGCTTCTTTTGCCGTAGACATATTGGTTGACGATTTGGTAATCTACAAGGTTTACATCATAATATGTTGAGTTTCTTCCTGGTATGTCGCTGACATCTGCAATTTCTAGTTGGCCAGAATCCAATCTTGGATTCAACTGTCGCAATGCTGTGGAATAAATTATTTGAGCATCGTTAGAGCTTATCCATGCGTCTCCATCCACATCTCCATAAGAGCCACATGTAGTCAATGGTTTCTTGTCGCATGTGTAGAGGCATTTAGAAAACTCCGGGCACCAAACCTTAGACAGACCACAATAAGTTGTAGTAGCCATCCCAGTATAAGATAGCCCGCTTTGTGTTCCTATAGCAGCTCCGTAGATGACAATGAGTGCTACAAATAGTGTAGGTATTGCTTTATCTTCCCAGAAGAGAGTTCCTTTCATCCTTTTGGTAGCATATTATCGGAATTGTTATTTATATGTCTTTTCCCTTCATTTAAATGGAAACTGGTCTTAGCGATACAATTTTATAACTCTGCATATGGCTCACAAGTATGCTTGACCACTCAGAATTTAAGATTAAATTCCTTGATGCAATAATAAAAGGTCATTCAATGGCTGTTGGCTGCCATTGCTTTGTTTCTTACAGCGGCAGGGCAGAGTCAGAGCTTCCATGGGGCGATAGAATAATAATCATAAAATCAGACAGGACTTTGCTTGTACATCAAAACAAAGGATCTACCCCAGTTAATTACATGAAGGAAGCAGTATTGGATGCATACGTTGAAGGAGATTACGCAGTTGTAACTGCTGAAAACATATCACAAAAGGAATTCATGCGAATTGAACTGACCCAGGTTTATTTCTTTGAAAGTAGGCAGCTAATTGATGAACAAAAAATTAGGATAGTGGGGACTGAGCGCGACATGGCTGAAATGATAATGCAGAACCCGAGTTTAATTAGCCTTGATTTCAAACCATTATCTATGGAGGAGCACACAAAATTCGGTTTCATTGATTTATTTGGTCATGATAAAAACGGAACCTTGATTGTAGTTGAATGCAAGCGTTATTCGGCAGACCTCTCGGCTGTAACTCAGTTGAGGCGCTACGTTGAAAAAATAAAAGACATGAAAGGGCTGAGTAGCGTCAAAGGAGTATTGGCAGCGCCTAAAATAAGCACTAATGCCCAATCAATGCTCGAAAAATGGGGCTTTTCTTTCGTTTCAGTCAACCCACCAAAATATTTAGAAAAATTTGACAGGTTCCAAAAGAAGCTAATATGAATCCCGCTAAAATTCTCAATTTTGGGCTGAAACTACTTGTCCCTGTTCTGGGTAGCGTCGTTTTCCTCTTTCCGGATGTTATTTACCTAAAACTTCGCGGCATGGAAATAAAATTTTTCATTTTCAGTTTAGCCTCCCTGATTTTTCCAATTATCTGGACTATTTATGCCAAGAGGAAGCAATACCCCCACATAATTGATGCCATGATCACATTGCCTCTTGTTATCGACCTTGCCGGCAATGCACTTGGATACTATTACTATTATTGGACTTGGTTTGACAACATCACACATTTCATCAATCCGGTAATATATGGCATTGTGCTTTATTATTTGCTTTCATTGATCGACCAGAACAAAATTGTTGTGTGGTTGGCAGTAATTGGCATAATGGCCTTTGGGCACGTGGCCTGGGAGCTTTTTGAATATGTGACGCCTTTTGCTGATAAAACTATCATGAATCTTTCTTATGAGGACACGCTTTCTGACCTTTTCATGGGGGTCGTGGGCCAATTTGTTGTCTCAATATTTATCTTTTTTGATCCGCTAAAGTTTTACAAGCGTGAAGAAAACAGGGAAAAGGTAGCTAATTAGAAGGATACTGAAAATAATCTGAGTTGTTGTGAAGACAATTGTTGTTATGGGTCTTCCCTGCAGAAATATGAAAGTTAGTGCCGAACTTATGATAGAAAAGGCAATTGCAAGCATTATCCCTGCCGAAACAAAATTGTTTGGATGAATCGTGCCTGCAAGAAATCCAAGTGCAGCATATAATGGCAAAGTAACAGCTAAAGAAAAGCTGTGTTTCATTGATATGGCTTCGCACATACGCCCTAGCAAACCTACTATTAATCCGATTATCGGCCCGAAAGCGAATCCAGCAAATATTGTCGAGAATGTGACGAACTCGAAGCCGAACATCGTGAGAACCATTCTTTGTCTGCTGACAATAAAGCCGCCAGCTAAGTTTAGCATTATCAGAAAGATTACAAAAAATGCGACCCTGAAAAATATGAAAAGTGAAAGTATGGAAATTATTCCAAATAAGATAAAGAACAGGCTCCTGCGTTCAATGTTCAGGTTGAAATTCCTGAAGAGGTTCATACTCAGAGAGTTTTTGAAGCGTTTAAATATCTTACTTTTGCATCAACAATGTTTTTATATTTATTATTCTGGCTTGTTGCTACCGTGACAAATCAGCCACTTGAACAACGAATAGAAGCAGAAGGCAACGTACCTACACAAACCAGCATATTCTCAAGTCTGACTCCCTTAGGCGGACTAATAGGTTTCGCAGCTGTAACAGCTCTAGCATATGAAATACCACTTGATTCTTATCCTGATGAAGCGGCTAAAATCTGTTTATCCATAGTTAGCGGAGGTTCTGTAGGCATGCCACTCGGTTTAATTGCAGGCATGGTAACACAATATATTGCCGAAACTGCGTACGGTTTTTTTCATAGAGCTGAAGGACAAAACAATTTCTCTTGATTATTGTTCTTGGCCCAAATATCTGAGTAAACCTTGATTTCATAACTACTTTTAAATAACTATAAATCTTCCCCGAAGCATGGATCAAAGAAAAAGAAAAATTTTCAAGAAAGATTGGGCGGATCGATTTAATCCGCGCTGGATTCTAGATGTTGTCAAGGAGACAGATGGCAAGGTAGCAAGAGGCGCAAACATCCATGATATCGCAGACTTCATCTCAGGAATGGAGCAAAATCAGCACCTTGACATCGTGGGTGAGGAGATGCTTCTGCCTGAAGTTTATAGATTAAATTTGAATGAGATGGACCCTGCTTATTTCTGGCATGATGGTCAATTGCTAAATCTTGGGAGATTCACGAAAGAGGAATTGCTAGTAAAAGGAAATCCTCAACAAATGATTCATGATGCATTTAGGAAGTTTAGCAGAGCAGAATACGAATACAAAATCGGTTATACGGTGGAACCATATTATGGTGATTCCAATATCGTAGTTCCTACAGTTCACCAAAAGATTGGATGGGATATAGCCGCAGCCTTGACTCTTGATGATGTTAAAGTGAAAATCCTTAATCCCCGTCCAGGATCCTCGAGCGTCGAGATACCATCGCGCAGATGGAATTATTCGTACACAGTGCAATTCCATAATTTACCAATTGGGCCTGAAGCATATTCTGACTGGCAACTATTAAGTCACGAAACACACTCGCCAGCCTCAATCCGTGCACCCATCACTAACAGGAAAAAAATTAAGCCAACAGTTTTCCAGCATACACAGATCGCCGCTTACTTATTAAGAGGCGTTGCAGATCCGATGGCTGCTGTTGAGCGCACTAGAAAACCATGGCAAGTTTTAGAGGATTTGGTATTGCTGCCATTTCCACCCCCTTCTGATGAAATGGTTAGTTTCTTTAACAATATGCAGAGGGTTTACAAGCTTGAAAGGACTAAAGAGAGCGGGAAAATATACAATAATCGAAGGCAATTGTTTCTTGCCGAGCAGCAAGCGTTGCTATCAGTATGGATGCACCACGTCGGTCCAGATAAAATATTTGATTATACTCCTGACGGAAAGTTTGACCGTGCTTTTGTTAGAAACGCATTCGATAGAATCCTGAATTAAATTAGTTCTTATCTTTTTTCTTTTTCTTGCTGTCTTTATCGAAAGACTCGGCCTCATCCCTGTCGAAGCCTTCGAGCATGCCTGCTTCATTATCATTGAGCTCATCGTCCTCAAGCTCGCGCTCGACCTCATCCTCATCATATGGGTCGTCTTCCGCTTCCTTTTCCTCAGTCATAAAACTATCAATGACATTTAGGTTTTTAATGATTTCGGTAGTTAATTCTTCGAGCTTTCAGATAATGCACGCTATCGCCAGCATATTCCTTTGGCGTTATCAATAGCGGATACACTTTGGATTTTTTTTCAACATAATGAACAAAATTTTTCAATTTTGGCGGATGAGGGTCTCCATGCATTGAAATGCCATAAGCTTTGAAGAATATTTTTTTGCTCGAACTAAAATTTTTAATATTTATCAGCATTCTTCTTATTATCGAAACAGCCTTAGCGGCATTGTTTTTGTTTTGATGCTGTCCAATTTCTATAGACACTCCGCACTTGCAATGATCAATTAGCGCCTTTCCTTTTGCAAGCTTTTTTGTCATAATGACAACTTTTCTGACGGGGATGCAAGAAATCAATTTTTTATGATCTGTGCTTATTCGAGTTGTGATTATGAATGGCTCTGTTTCTGTGCTGGATGAATGCAAGTCAATTACGTAGTCGAATTGCTTCAATGCCTTTGTAAGCGAAAAAGCAATGCGCTCTTCACGATTTCCCCGGGCCTTGCCTGGAAAGCAGCGGTTAAGGTCAACATCCACAAACCTTTTATTTTTCTTGAGAGCTTCAGGATTTGCAATTATCACTGATGTTTTATTGGTGAACTTTTTTATTTTCTTAATTACTTCTACTCCATATTTCTCGTCACCATGTACGCAAACTATTATCGCGAAGTTTGGCTTTTTCACATGTATGGGAGATGTTCTCGGTATGGAACATCCGCTCCTAAGCTTTTTTCTAACGAATCCAGAACTTGATGAATGCAAGTGTATCTTCCTTCGCTTTGAATCTTGCTTGCCACAGTGCCTTCGTTCAATCTGTGTTTGATAGGCGCAAGGTAATGAAGTTCATTCTGCGGCAGGCCGCTTTCCGCCGTTTTAATTGCTTGCCTGAAAAGCGTTCTGTTATATATCCCATCCATGACTGCAGCTTCGACTTCATCGCCAAGTTCATGCTCTGAAACAT
>ERZ1292640.2943-Hain-H43-02um-R1-2943-length-13471-cov-4_pt1 | contig 10666 bp, 8 predicted proteins | sample MGYA00564404_ERZ1292640 | MGnify/ENA primary metagenome ERZ1292640 (study PRJEB36523, sample SAMEA6512636) | groundwater metagenome | collected 2019-01-08 | study: AquaDiva: Metagenomics assemblies of 32 groundwater samples | reverse complement strand
GCGACCAGCCGGGCGCGCGGCGGCTCGCGCGCCCGGTCGGCCGTGGCGAACAACGTCTGTGCGTAGACGAAGCTCTCGCCCGCCGGCACGACGTGCACGGCCCCCCGCCGCACCGCGCCCTCGGGTCCTGAGAGCGCCGCCGCAGCGGTGAGCACCGCGGGCGAGGCGGTGAACCGGCCCGCGGCGTTCAGCGGCGTGGGGAACGCCCCGGCGGCGCGCAGCAGCGTGAGTCGCGGCTCGCCGGTCTCGCCCGTAGTCCCGGCCACCACCGCGGCCAGCCGGCTCCCGCCGGCGTCCACGAACGGCAGCAGGAGCCAGAGCTCGGCGCGCGCCGCGTCCAGCGCCAGCAAGGCGACCGCCGGCTCGAGCCGGGCTGCGTCGCTGCCGCCCGACCCGGCGCTGTCCTGCGGGGCCAGCGACCACGGCGCGGCGCCCGGGCCCTGGCCGCGGCGCGCGAGCATCGCGACCTGGGCACCGAACAGCCCGAGCGGGTAGCTGAGCTGGCGGCGCAGCTCCGGTTCGAGGCTGTCGCTCGGGAGGGTCTCGACGCCTTCGCCGCGCGCGATGCCCGCGGCGAACCGCGCGTCGGGCGGGCGCAGGTAGATGCGGGTGCGGCCGCTCACGGCGTCCACGGTGACGACGTACGGCGCGGCGACGTAGTTGACCTCCTCGCCGAGCCAGCGGACGTGCTCGGCGAGCGGAAAGCGCGAGGAGACGAGGTAGCCGTCGGCGATCCAGAGGAGGCGCCCGCCCACGATCGCGGGGCGGGCCGGATCGAAGGCCGCGAACGGGTAGAGCCGCGAGAGGCGTGACGGGAGATCGCGCCAGAACAGCACCCGGTCGGCGCTGCCGGTGCGGCCCGAGAGGAGGGGCGGCGACTGGAGCGCCCAGGCGAGCAACAGCCGACGCGCGAACGCGCCGAGACGGACGCCGGGCGCCGGCTCGTCGATCGTCGCCTCATCGGGCGAGACGATCGCCAGCTCGGCGGGGCCGGGCAGAAACCGGATGCGGCCCGGGGCACGCGTCACCGGCTGCGGCGCAGGCGCCGTGTCCACCGGCGCCAACGACGCCAGGAACCGGCCGCCTCCCGCGCCGCCAACGTCCATCGCAAGCGGCTCGCCCGCCCAGGCCAGCGCGCCGCGGTGCGTCTCCGTCCAGCCGGGGCGCGGCCCCAGGCGCGCCAAAGCGAGGGGATCGATCTGCGAGACGGCGAGCGCGACGAGCCGCGGGCTCCCGCTGTGGTCGCCGTAGCGCGCGAAGGTCGTGGACCAGGCGCGTGGGGGCGCGGTATCGCCCGCCGCGGCGGCGATGGTGGCCGTGAGGAGGGCCGGCTCCCCGCTCCACGGTGAGTAGCCGGCGAGAGCGGCGGCGAGCCGGGGCGCCTCGCCGGCGGCAGCGGCGCGGGCGCCGACGGACCGCGGCACGACCTCCAGCAGGCCGAAGCTGGCGCGCGCGTAGCCGTTGGCGTAGCCGTTCAGGGCCTGCGCCACCGCCGGGCTCGCGCCCGCGCCCCACGCCTCGGCGAGGAGCGGCACGACCAGCCTCCCGAGCAGGGCGGCCATGCCGAGCGTGGCCCACAGCCCGACCAGCGCCGCCGGGCGCGTCCAGCGCACGGCCAGGCCCGACCCCACCGCGACCCCGAGGGCGATGAGCGCGAGGGCGTGGGCCGCCGGGATGCGGATCGCGTGATCCACCGGCGAGAGCGCGCCGCCGCGCGCGCCGCCGCCGCCCACGACCTGGAGCGCGTCGAGAGAGAAGCCCCACGCGATGGCGAGCGCGAGCGCGCACAGCAGCAGGGTGAGGTGCGTGCGCGCATGCGGCGTAAGCTGGAGCCGGCGGCGCGACACCGCGAGGCTCCCGGTGAGCGCGTACAATCCCGCCGCGAGCGCGACCGCGAGCAGGACGCTCAGCGTCGCGAGCAGGTGCAGGGTCTCGAGCAGCGGCAGCTTCGCGAGGTAGAACGCGGCGTCGTGCCCGAGGACCGGCTCGGTCACGCCGAGGCGCCCGGCGTGCCGGTACAGGGCGACCAGGTGGTCGAGGTCGGCGAAGGTGTACGTCGTGGCGAGGGCGAGGACCGCGGCGATGGCGAGGGCGATGGCGCGCAGCATGGGGCGCGGCACCGCCTCGGCGATCTCGAGGTTGCCGAGCCGGCGCGGCAGGTGCACGGAGCCGATCGAGCGGTAGACGCCCAGCGTCGTGGCGGCATACCAGCCGAGTGTTGCCGCGAGGACGGCCAGCTGGACAGCCGCGCTGCGGGCCAGGAGCGCCCAGAACCGGTCCTGGAGGCCGAGCGACGCGTACCACGCGTGCTCGGCGTAGCGGAGGGCGATCCAGCGGCCGCCGAACAGCAGCACGAGCACGGCGGCGATCGCGACGCCCGCGAGTCGGCGCCGGTTCATGCGGTCGGGACGCGTACCCCCTCGGCGGCGAGCACCTCCAGCGCCTCGCGGCGGATCCGCTCCAGTCCCTCCGCCGTCTTCGCCTCGAAGCGCAGCACCAGGATCGGCTGCGTGTTCGACGCGCGGATCAGGCCCCAGCCGTCCTGCGCACGCCAGCGCACGCCGTCGATGGTGATCGTCGGGTAGCGCGCGCCGAAGTGCCGCGCCGCCGCCTGCACGGCGGGGACCTTGCGGTCCTCGGGGCAGTCCGCGCGGATCTCCGGTGTGGAGACGTAGCGCGGCACGTCGGCCAGGAGCCCCGAGAGCGGTAACCGGCTCTCGGCCACGATGCGCAGCAACCGCGCCGCCGCGAACAGCGCGTCGTCGAAGCCGAGGTAGTCGGGCGGCCCGAAGAACATGTGGCCGCTCATCTCTCCCGCGAGCGTGGCGCCGGACTCCTTCATCTTCTTCTTGATGTGGGAGTGGCCGGTCATCCACATCGTGGGCCGCGCGCCGGCGCGCTCGAGCGCCTCGGCGAGCGCGTCCGAGCACTTCACGTCGAAGATCACCTCGCGGCCGGGGCCGAGGCGGTGCACGAGGTCCCGCCCGTAGAGGATGAGCAGCTGGTCGCCGAACAGCACGCTGGCGTGCTCGTCCACCGCCCCGATCCGGTCGCCGTCGCCGTCGAAGGCGATCCCCAGCTCGGCGCCGCTCTCGGTCACGCGCTCGCGCAAGTCCTCGAGGTTCTCGAGCACCGTCGGGTCGGGATGGTGGTTCGGAAAGCTGCCGTCCGACTCGCAGTAGAGCCGGATCACGTCCGCGCCCAGCGCCTCGAGCAGGTCCGGCGCGGCGAGGCTCGCCGTGCCGTTGCCGCAGTCCACGACGACCGTCACGCGGCGCGGCAGGCGGCCGATGCGCCGCACGACCTCCAACTTGTACGCGTCGAGCACCGGCTGCTCGCGCACGCCGCCCTTCCCCGCGGCGAAGCGGTCCCCTTCGATCCGCCGGCGCAGCCCCTGGATGTCGTCGCCGGCGAACGGCAGACCCTGGAGAACCATCTTGAAGCCGTTGAACTCGGGTGGGTTGTGCGAGCCGGTGACCTGAATCCCGCCATCCGCCTGGAGGTGGTGGATGGCGAAGTACAGCGTGGGGGTCGGCACCAGGCCGACGGAGATCACCTGCGCTCCGGTCGTCATGAGGCCGTCCACGAGCGCGGCCACCAGCAGCTCGCCGCTCGGGCGGTTGTCGCGGCCGACCGCGAGAACCGGCGCGCGGCCCAGGCGCTCCCGCGCCTCCGCGCCGGCGGCGAGCCCGATGGCGCGCGCGACGTCGGCCGTCAGGTCGGCGCCCACGGTGCCGCGGATGTCGTACTGGCGGAAGATGACGGGGTCGATGCGCATGGTCGGAAGCGGTGACGGGGCTCGCGGCCCCCGCGTCGCTACTGGTCCGCCGTCGGCCGGGTGGCGAGGGGCACGATGTGCTGCGGCAGGAAGGCGTGCGAAGCGGCCCGCGCGGTGTCGAGGAGGCGCCCGTAGCCGGCGATGCCGTTGGGCAGGATCCCGAAGAACAGCACCACCACGATCACCGCTGCCAGGGTGCGCCGCACCAGGCCCGGCAGGACGACGTCTTCGTGGGCGCGCTCGTGCACCCGCGGCTTCATGTACATTGCCATGATCACCGGAAGATAGTACCCCGCGGACACGACGCTCGTCAGGACCAGCACCGCGGCGAGCACCGGATAGCCCGCGCCCGTCGCCGACGTGAGCACGTACCACTTCCCGATGAACCCCGCCGTGCCCGGGAAGCCGAGCAGCGACAGCATGCTCACCGCCATGACGAGGGCCAGGAACCGGTCGGACTCGGCGAGGCCGGCGAGGTCGTCGGTCGTGACGTCGCGCTCGCCACCGCGGCCCTTCGCGATGACCACCGTGAAGGCGGCGACCGTGACCAGCGTGTAGAACAGCAGGTAGTACAGGAACGCCGCCGCCCCGGCGAGCGAGCCGCTCACCAGCGCCGCCAGCAGGTAGCCCGCGTGCGCCACGCTCGAGTAGGCGAGCATGCGCTTGAGCGAGCGTTGCGAGAGGGCCACCAGGTTCCCCACCACCATGGTGATCGCGGCGAGCCACCAGATGACCTGGTCCCAGTAGGCGTGCTGGTGCGCGAAAGCTCCGAGCAGCAGGCGCACGAACGCCGCGAAGGCCGCCGCCTTCACCGACGCCGCCATGAACGCGGTGACCGGCGTCGGGGCGCCGTCGTACACGTCGGGCGCCCACATGTGGAACGGCACGGCCGCGACCTTGAAGGCGAATCCGATGAACAGCAGGCCGAGCCCGGCGGCGAGCATCAGGTTGTTCATCGCGTCGTCGCCCATCACCTGGATGCTGATGATGGCGAGCTTGGTCGAGCCGGTGGCCCCGTAGACCAGGGCGATGCCGTACAGGAAGAACGCCGAGGCGAACGCGCCGAGCAGGAAGTACTTCAGCGCCGCCTCGGCGGAGACCCGGCTCTTCCGGTTGATCCCGGCGAGCACGTACACCGAGACCGACATCAGCTCGAGGCCGAGGAAGACGACTAACAGGTCCGCGCCGCCCACGAGCAGCAGCATGCCGATGACCGCGAACAGCACCATGACGTGGTACTCGGGGATCGCGATCCCCTCGCGCTCGAGGTACCCGATCGAGACCACGGTCGTGAGCGCCGCGCCGACGAGGACGATCAGCGAGGCGGCCCAGCGGAACGGGTCCACCGCCACGCTGGTCGGGATCCCGTCCACCCGGGCGCCCGTGATCCACAGCCAGAGCACGGCCGCGGCCGCGAGGCCGAGGCCGGCGAGGGTGAGCCACCCCACCTGCCGCTGCGCGCCCGGCTCGTTGTGCCGCCACGCGACGTGGAGCAGCAGGAGCAGCGCCCAGGCGGTGAGAATCAGCTCGGGGAGCAGCGCGAGGAACAGCCCGCGTCCGGTCTCGAGATCGAGCGGCATGCTAGCGCGTCCCCGCCCGCGCGACGGCATGGCCGGTCGTGCGGGACTGAACGGTTTCGATGTACTGGCGGGCCGAGGGCTCCATGCGCCGCAGGACCGGGCCCGGGTAGAGGCCGAGCCCCACGATCATGGCGAGCAGCGGCACCAGCACGACGAGCTCGCGCGGCGTCAGGTCGGTCAGCGCGCGGTTCTCCTCCTTCACCAGCGGGCCGTACAGCACGCGCTGAAGCGCCCACAGCAGGTACGCGGCGGCAAAGATCACGGCCGTGGTCGAGACGACAACTGCGGCCGGATAGGTCTGGAAGCTGCCCAGCAGCACCAGGAACTCGCCCACGAACCCGTTGGTCGCGGGAAGGCCCACCGACGAGAGCGCCACGACGGTCAGAACGGCGGCGTACACGGGGACCACCTTCGCGATCCCGCCGAAGTCCGCGATCATCCGCGAGTGGCGCCGCTCGTAGATCATGCCGACCAGGAAGAACAGCCCCCCCGTCGAGATGCCGTGGTTGATCATCACCATCAGCGCCCCCTGCGTGCTCTGCACCGTCAGTGCCCAGATGCCGAGCATCACGAAGCCGAGGTGGCTCACCGACGAGTAGGCGATCAGCCGCTTGAAGTCGGGCTGCACCATCGAGACCAGCGCGCCGTAGACGATGCCGATCACCGCCAGACCGACGACGATGGCGCTCACGGTCGGGTGGAAGGCGACGGTGGGGAAGAACGGCACGGCGAAGCGCAGGAAGCCGTAGGTGCCCATCTTGAGCAGGATGCCGGCCAGGATCACGGAGCCCGCCGTCGGCGCCTCGGTGTGGGCGTCGGGGAGCCAGGTGTGGAACGGCACCATCGGCACCTTGATGGCGAACGCCAGGAAGAACGCGCCGAACAGCCAGAACTGCGCACCCAGCGGCACGTTGGCGTGGCGCAGGATCTGCTCGTAGGCGAACGAATACGAGCCGATCGCCCGGCCCGCGCTGTAGAACAGGTACAGGATCGCGACCAGCATCAGCAGCGAGCCGAGCATGGTGTAGATGAAGAACTTGATGCTGGCGTACAGCCGCTTCTTCCCGCCCCAGACCCCGATGATGAAGTACATCGGAATCAGCATGACCTCCCACATCACGTAGAACAGAAAGAGGTCGAGCGATACGAAGACGCCGATCATGCCGGTGGTCAGCGCCAGCAGGAGCGCGTAGAAGCCCCGCTCGCGCGTGGTGATCCCCGACCAGCTCCCCAGCACCGACAGCGGCATCAGGAACGTGGTGAGGAGGACCATCATCAGCGAGATGCCGTCGATCCCGACGTAGTACGAGATGCCCCACGAGGGGACCCACGGCGCCGTGAGCGTCAGCTGGAACGCCGCGCCGCCGGGGTCGTACGCCCACCACAGCCCCAGCGAGACGACGAACTCGACGAGCGACACGACGAGCGCGAGGCGTTTGGCGGCGCCGGCCGGGAACAGCGCGAGGAGCGCCGCGCCGGCCATGGGAATGACCAGCAGCGCGGTGAGCGCCCAGCGCGCGTAGCCGATGCTCGCGAGGAACGCGCTCACGGCCTCACCGGATCAGCGCGCCGAGCAGCACCAGCGCGCCGATGACGAAGAACATCAGGTAGGTTCCCACCTGCCCCGTCTGGAGCCGGCTGCCCACCCAGCCCAGGGTCCGCGCCACGACCGCCGACCCGTTGACCGCGGCGCCGTCGATCGCGCCGTCGTCCACGCCCTTCCACAGCACCGTGCGCGAGAGCCAGACGAGGGGCCGCACGATAGCGGCGTCATACAGCTCGTCCACCCGGTACTTCTCGGCGAGCAGCTTCGCGAAGCCCCGCTCCGGTACCGCCCGGTCGGCGGGCACGAGCTGCTCGGGGTGTAGCCGCGTGTACGCGAGCCAGATGCCGCCGACGGCGATGACGACGGCCAGGCCGATCAGCGTGAGTTCGGTTGCGCGCGCCAGCTCGACGGGGCCGACGAAATTCGTCGCCTGCTCCGTAACCGGCTCGAGCCAGTGCTGCAGCCTTCCGGCCCACGGCAGGAAGTCCGGCAGGTTGATCACGCCGCCAAGAACCGTCAGCCCCGCGAGCACGATGAGCGGCACGGTCATCACCGCCGGCGACTCGCGCAGGTGGTGCTGCTCCCGCTCGCCGGTGCGGTTCGGGCCGTGGAAGGTGTACAGCATCAGCCGCGTCATGTAGAAGGCGGTGAGCAGCGCGGCCACGGCGCCGAAGCCCCACACCACGTAGTAGAACGGGTCATCGGCGCCACGCGCGAAGGCCGAGGCGAGGATCTCGTCCTTGGAGAAGAAGCCGGCCAGCGGCGGGATCCCCGCGATCGCGAGCCACGCGACCCACATCGCGCGGAAGGTCGTCGGCAGGTACTGGGCGAGGCCGCCCATGTTGCGCATGTCCTGCGCGTCGGCGTGCTGGTGCGTGTGGTGGTAGGCAGCGTGCATCGCGTGGATCACGCTGCCCGAGCCGAGGAACAGCAGCGCCTTGAAGAAGGAGTGCGTCACGAGGTGGAACATCCCGGCCGCGTACGCCCCCACGCCGACGCCCACGAACATGTAGCCGAGTTGGGAGATGGTGCTGTAGGCGAGCACCTTCTTGATGTCCCACTGCTTGAGGCCGATCGTCGCGGCGAACAGCGCCGTGAGCGCGCCGATGCCGGCCACGACGGCCGACGCTGTGGGCGCCATGGCGAACAGGATCCCGGCGCGCGCCACCAGGAAGACGCCCGCCGTGACCATCGTCGCCGCGTGGATCAGGGCCGAGACCGGCGTCGGGCCGGCCATCGCGTCGGGCAGCCAGGTGTAGAGCGGGATCTGCGCCGACTTGCCCCCGCACCCGAGGAACAGCAGCAGCGCGATCGCCGTGACCTCGGGGCCGCCGGGCGCGAGGCGCAGCGGCGCCCGGCTCCAGACATCGACGAAGTCCAGCGTGCCGAGCGTCTTGTACAACAGGAATATCGCGACCAGGAAGCCGGCGTCGCCGATACGGTTGACCAGGAACGCCTTCAGTCCGGCCGCCGCCTTCTGCCAGTCCTCGAACCAGAAGCCGATCAGCAGGTAGGAGCAGAGGCCCACGCCCTCCCACCCGATGAACAGCACCGGAAAGCTGGAACCGAGGACCAGCGTCAGCATGAAGGCGATGAACAGGTTCAGGTACGCGAAGTAGCGCGCGTAGCCCGGGTCCTCGCCCATGTAGCCGACGCTGAACAGGTGGATCAACGCGCCCACGCCGGTCACCACCAGCGCCATCACGATGGAGAGCTGGTCCAGCTGCAGGCCGAAGCCGACCTGGAGGTCGCCCACGGGCATCCATGCCCACAGCGTCTTGACGTACGGCGCCTCGAGCGGGACGCCGAGCATCTTCACGAAGATCGCCGCGGCGAGACCGAACGAGAGGGCAACCGAGCCGACGCCCACGATGCTGACCAGGCGCTTGTCCTGCGGGCGCAGGAACGCCAGGGCGCCGTTCACCAGGAAGCCCAGGAGCGGCAGGAGGATCAGCAGGCCGACGGAATCGGCCACGGAGCCGGCGAGAGGGTTCACCCGCGGAGCAGGTTGATGGTGTCGAGGTTCACGGTCTCGCGGTGCCGGTACAGCGCGATCACGATCGCGAGGCCCACGGCGGCTTCGGCTGCCGCGACGGTCATCACGAAGAACACGAACACCTGGCCGTCGAGTCCGAGCTGCTGCGACAGGGCGACGAAGGTCAGGTTCACGGCGTTGAGCATCAGCTCGACGCACATGAAGATCACGATGGCGTTGCGGCGCAGCAGCACGCCGACGACCCCGAGGGTGAACAGAATCGCCGAGACGGCGAGCGCGGGGCCGAGGTACACGGTCACAGCCTCCGCTTGGCGAGCACGACGGCGCCGACGATCGCGGCGAGGAGCATCACGGACGTCACCTCGAAGGCCACGACGTACTGGTGGAAGAGCGGCAGCGCGAGCGCCTGCAGCGCCCCCTGCTCCGCCACCTTCCGCTCCACCTCGCCGGCCGGCAGCGTGATCGCCGCCGACAGCGCGACCGACCGGAGCGCGAGCAGCTCCCCGATCAGGACCAGCCCGAGCACCGTGGCGAGCACCTTGCCGCGCAGCCCCCGGATGTCGGTGGCCTCCTGTCGCCCGAGGTTGAGCAGCATGATCACGAACAGGAACAGCACCATGATCGCGCCGACGTATACGAGTACCTGGACGGCGCCGAGGAACGGCGCGCCGAGCAACACGAACAGGCCGGCGACCTGGAACAGCGTGCTCGCTAGCCACAGCGCGCTCGCCACCGGGCTCCGCCGCGTGATGCACAGCACCGCCGAGGCGATCGCGAGGACCGAGAACAGGTAGAAGGTGAACGTCAGCATGGCGCTACTGGCCCTTCGCGTCGTTCGGGTCCCAGAGCGAGCTGACCTCGTGGGTCTGCTGCATCAGCCGCTCCAGGTCGTAAACGAACCCGTCGCGGCTGGTCTCGGCGTTCTCGTAGTGCACGCCGACGTGGATCGCCTCCTCGGGGCAGACCTCCTGGCAGTACCCGCAGAAGACGCACCGGAACTCGTCGATCTCGAAGACGAGCGGGTAGCGGTTGCCCTGCTCGTCCTCGCCCGGGACCAGGCGGATGCAGTTGGCCGGGCAGACCTGCGGGCAGAGGCCGCAGGCGACGCACTTCGCCTTGCCGTTCTCGTCCACGGCCATGCGGTGCGTCCCGCGCCACCGGTTGGAGAGCGTCCACCCGTCGTGGGCGTCCCGCTCCTCCGGGTACTCCATCGTCCACTTCTTCTGGAACAGGTGCTTGAAGGTGATCGCCATCCCCTTCAGCGTGGCGCGCGTGTACGACGTGCCCTGCCCGGGGCGCCGGATCGTTCTGACCGTGATCGCCATCAGTCGTCCCCGGAGTGGGTGAACCGCGCCCGCCAGATCCGGCGGCTGCGCGCGCTGGCGCCGCCGATCAGGCGGTCGCTGTCGAGCCCGAAGAAGATGCCGATCGCCAGCGCCAGGTTCACCGCGCCGAGGATCGCGCCGTACCGCCTGCCGTAGGCGATGCCCGCCGCCTCGAGCGCGTACACCGCCGTGCCGGTCACCATCACGTACACCAGCGCGATCGGCAGCAGGATCTTCCAGCCGATGTCCATCAGCTGGTCGAAGCGGAATCGCGGGATCGTCCAGCGCACCCAGACGTAGAGGAACAGGAAGACCAGCGTCTTGGACCAGAACGCCGCCGCGGTGACGACGAACTTCAGGACGGTCCACGGTGCCGCGTTGTCCCAGGACGTGAACGGTACGTCCCAGCCGCCGAAGAACAGGGTCACGAGCAGCGCCGAG
>ERZ1292640.643-Hain-H43-02um-R1-643-length-28432-cov-6_pt2 | contig 10667 bp, 10 predicted proteins | sample MGYA00564404_ERZ1292640 | MGnify/ENA primary metagenome ERZ1292640 (study PRJEB36523, sample SAMEA6512636) | groundwater metagenome | collected 2019-01-08 | study: AquaDiva: Metagenomics assemblies of 32 groundwater samples | reverse complement strand
ACTTTAGAATTAGGATCAGGACCGGTAAGTCAAATATCGCAAAAGTCAAAAATTCCTCGGCCAACTTGTTATGACATCCTAGAATCATTGCGAGAGCAAGGAATTGCGTCAACTTTTATTAAAAATAAAACGCGCTGGTTTAGTGTGGAAGATCCGCGAAAGGTTGTGAGTTTGGCGCAACAAAAAGTCAAAACTTTAGAGCAAGCAATGCCAGAACTGGAAGCGTTGTGGGGCGAGGCCCGAGAACGGCCAAGAGTGCGGTTTTATCAAGGCAAAGACAGCATTAAACAGATATATGAGGAAATTTTGCGAGATAAAAAAGAGATTTTATGCTTAAATTCAGCAGATGATATGTTCAGCTCTTTTGGCGAATATCAATTAGAATTTGTCAAACAGCGCGTTCAAGCTAAAATCCCAACGCGGGTGATTTTGCGCGATACTCCAAAAGCGCGAGAGCGCCAAAAATGCGGTCTTGCAGAATTGCGCCAAGTGAAATTTATTCCGTCCTCGTTTTGTTTTCGCGGTTTTGTTCTTGTTTTTGGCAATAAAATCGCCTATGTTTCATTTGTTAAAGATTATGTTGCAGTGTTGATAGAAAGCGCTGAATTAGCGGCAATTCAGCGCGCGGCTTTGGAGTATATTTGGGAGAGTGTAACTTAGTGTTCCATGGGTCAGTTTATTGGTCATTTTTGTGAATTTGACTTATAAATTGACCCATATTTTGTTTACGTATTTTATCCCCAAGTTATCCCCTTTATAGGTGTTGACGAGATGCAGGTAAGTGTTATATAGTGGTGAATAGAAAAATAAATGTGGGGAAAAGTGGAGAATAGTCTCATAACTTATAACCTATAACTTATAATTTTTATAATAAATAGTAAGCTATGGGTTTCAAGTTACAAGTTATAAGATGTTCATCGGCGAATATCAACATCAATTAGACGAAAAAGGGCGGCTGGCAGTGCCTGTTCGTTTTAGGTCAAAACTGCATGAAGGAGCCGTAGCAACCAGAGGAATAGATAATTGTCTGTTTTTATATCCTAAGCAAGAATGGGAAAAACTTGCCGACAAATTAGTTAATTTGCCTTTATCACAAGCAAAATCCCGCGCTTTTGCAAGGCTGATGCTGGCTGGAGCTTTTGAAGTAAGCGCAGACGCGCAAGGACGAATCAACATCCCTGATTATTTAATTAAATACGCTAATTTAAAAAAGAAGGTAGTTTTAGCCGGTCTTTATAACCGCGTAGAAATTTGGGACAGCGCCGCATGGTCAAGATATAAGATTAAAGCTGAAAAAGACAGTGAAAAAATAGCGGAGAGTTTGGGAGGGCTTGGGGTTTAATTTCTAATTTCTAATTTTCAATTTCTAAACAATTTTCAATGTCTCAATTTAAAAATTAAAACATTAGAAATTGTTTAAAAATTAGAAATTGAAAATTGAAAATTTAATGCAGTATCACACCCCAGTTTTATTAAAAGAAGTAATCGCGCTGCTTAACCTCAAACCCGGCCATAATGTCATAGACTGCACTTTCGGCGGCGGAGGGCATAGTCAAGCGATATTAAACAAGATAGCTCCGAGCGGAAAGTTATTAGGCATTGACGCGGATCCGGCGGCTATCAAAAGAGGTCAATTACTAATTACTAATTACCAATTACAAAAGCGGTTATTTTTAGTCCAAGATAATTTTGTAAATATAGAGTCAATCGTTAATCAGACAGATTTTAAACCAGTGCATGCAGTTTTGTTAGATTTAGGAATGTCTTCTTATCAACTTGATCAAGCGGACCGCGGATTTAGTTTTCAAAAAGACAGTCCATTAAATATGAGCTTTGCCGGCGGGCAGGGAGGGTTAAGCGCCGGCGAAATAATCAATCAATATTCAAAACAAAAACTAAAAGAGATTTTCCAAAAATACGGCGAAATCAAAAACGCCGGTGCGATTGCCCGCAAAATTGATTCTGCAAGGCGGGATCAATTTATCAATAGAACCTCCATGCTTGTTAGAGCCATATATCCCCGCTTCAATGCAGACGCGGGGAATAGGCTCTCTCCACCGCAAATTAAATTTCTGGCTCGCGTATGGCAGGCAATACGGATAGAAGTTAATCAGGAATTAGATAATTTGCAAAAAGTTTTGCCGCAAATAGTCAAAATATTATCTCCGGGCGGAAGAATAGCGGTAATATCATATCATTCTTTAGAAGACAGGATAGTCAAACAATATTTCCGCCAAGAATCAAAAATATGCGTCTGTCCGTTAGAATTTCCTGTTTGCCGCTGTCATCATCAGCCAAAATTAAAAATTATCACAAAAAAAGCGTTTATTCCAAGAGAAAAAGAAATTTATCAAAATTCAAGAGCCAGAAGCGCAAAACTGCGCGCGGCGGAAAAATTATAAACCCGCCTAAAAGGTTCTATTCGTCATAAACATGAAAGTTATAGTCAGAGCAATAATCATAGCAATTATAGTCGCAAGCGGTCTTTTGTATTTCCATACGGTTACTTCTTTATCTAAATCCGGAGAGACAATAGCTGGATTAAAACAAGACACAGCTGATCTGGAAAGAGATAATAGCAAGTTTATTATGGATTTGAGCCGCGAGATTAACTTGAATGAAATAGAGCAGAAAGCATTAGAACGAGGATTAATCGCTGAAGCACGGTTCGTTTATATAGCCCAAAAACCATCTTCTTTAGCAGTATCTAAACGATAAAAATATGGTAAGAATAAGCGGCCGCGCTAAAAAGCGCAAATTAAACAGACAATTTGGCCGCGTTGATTTTCTTATCGTATTTTTTTTAATTCTGGGCAGTTTAATTTTGGGGCAATTATTTAGACTGCAAGTTTTACAGCATAAAGTTTTTAGTGTCCAAGCGGCTAAGCAATATAATATCTATCATACTGTTATTGCTAAAAGGGGAAGAATTTTTTGGCAGGATTTGTCAACAGGCGAAAATTTGCCTTTAGTTATCAATAGGCCTGTTTATAATTTTTATGTTGTGCCGAAAAATATCAAAGACGCGCAATTAACGGCAGATATTTTGGCTGAATTATTAAATCAAAATAAACATGATATATTACCTAAGTTAGAGCAGTACCAAGATCCTTATGAATGCTTAAGCAAAGGATTGACTGAAGAAGAAAAAGATTCTATCGTAAAAATTTTGAGTCAAAAAAAATTAGATAAAACTATTTATGGTTTTGAGGAATATTTTGAAAGATATTATGTTGAAGACGGCCTTTCCGCGCATTTAACAGGATTTTTAGGTTTTGCAGACGATGGGCATGAGCGTAAGGGGCAATACGGATTAGAAGAGTATTTTGATTCAATATTGCGCGGTCAAAACGGTTTGATTTTGGGAGAAAAAGATGTTTTTGGCCGGCCCATAGCCATAGGAAAGAGAGCGGTAAAAGAAGCTAAAGATGGACAGGATATTATTTTAACTATTGACAAAAATATTCAATACGAAGCCTGCACCTCGCTGCAAGAGTATGTAGATCGGTATGGAGCCCTGGGCGGAGCAGTGATTATTATGAATTCTCAAAATGGCAAATTGTATGCCTTGTGCGCAAGCCCTAATTTTAATTCTAATGATTATGGCGAAGAAATAGCGGCTAATTTTGTCAATCCAGCGGTCGCCTTAGAATATGAGCCCGGTTCTATATTTAAACCAATTGTTATGGCCGCTGCTCTTGATACCGGAAAAATAACTCCTTGGACAACATATTTAGACACTGGCTCGGTAAGGATTGGCAATTATACTATTCGCAATTTTGACGGCAAGGCGCACGGCACAAATACTATGGTTGATGTCTTGAATAAATCTTTAAACACAGGGGCTATTTTTGCCATGAGATCGGCAGGCGCGGCAGTTTTTGCTGATTATGTTGATGGGTTTGGCTTTGGCAAATTAACCGGAATTGAGCTTGCGTCCGAAGTTGACGGAGACATTAGTTCCCTCCAGCAAATAAAAGAAATATACGCCGCTACAGCTTCTTTTGGGCAAGGCATTACCGTGACGCCAATTCAGCTTATTGCCGCGTATGCCGCTATTGCGCGCGGAGGCACTTTAGTTAGGCCGACTATAATAGAGACTATTGATGATAGTTTTAAACTTAGAGAGGGGAATCGCGTGATTTCAAAAGAGACTGCCGATACTTTAACTATGATGCTTGTCTCTGCAGTGCAAAATGGCTATGATAAAAAAGCTGCGGTCTCGGGCTATAAAATCGCAGGCAAGACTGGCACTGCCCAGGTTCCAAAAAGCGATGGTCCTGGTTATAGCGAGGAAACTATTCATTCTTTTATAGGATTTGGTCCAGTTGGAAACAGGAGTCCAAGTTTTGTTATATTGATTAAACTTGACAAACCAACCGCGGTGCGTTTTGCCTCTGATTCAACCGCGCCGTTATTTGGCGAGCTTATCAAATTTTTGCTGAATTATTTTGAGATACCGCCGGAAGAATAAACTAAAATGTCAAATGTCAAAATCCAAATGTCAAATGTCAAATGTCAAATGACAGGTTTAGATTTTGGATTTTGATATTGATTTGACATTTGAAATTTGAAATTTGACATTATTTTATGCTAAGATCATTTCTAAAATCCACTTTGCGCTGGCTATCTGCCATTATTCTTAAAAAATACAGACCAGACATCATCGCCATTACCGGCAGTGTTGGCAAGACATCTGCGAAGGAGGCGGTTTTTCAGGTTTTGAGCCAAAAGTTTGCGACATGGAGAACGGATAAGAATTATGGCACGGAATTTGGGGTGCCGGCGGCGATTATAGGAGCCGATGTTCCGGCTCCAGGCCAGTCAATGTTTAGATGGTTTTTTGTTTTGTTAAAAGCAGTTCGTTTAATTATTGTTAAATCAAAGAAATATCCTCAAATTTTGGTTTTAGAAATGGCGGCTGATAAGCCCGGCGACATTAAATATTTTATGTCTTTTATTAAGCCCAAAATTAGCATTATTACTTCTATTTCCCAAGTTCATTTGGAGAAGTTTGCTAAGTTTTCTCAAATTATTTCTGAAAAGCGTCAGATTATTGAATGCTTGCCGCCTGAGGGCTACGCTGTTTTAAATTTTGATGATGAAAATGTTAAAAAAATGGCCGGCAAGACTAGGGCTCGAATTTTAGCTTACGGACTAAATAATCAAGAGGCGGCAATAAGAGCGCAGGATGTTAAAGTCATTTTAAAAGATAATCAAATAGGCCTTTATTTTAAATTATTATATAAAGACACGGCAACGCCGGTGTTTGCGCCGAACATCTCCGCCGCGCACCAAATTTACAGCTTGCTTGCCGCCGCCACTTGCGCTAGTATTTATAAGTTGACAATTTTGGAAATCGCGCAGGGTTTGGAAAAATTTCAGAGTCTGCCGGGTCGTTTTACAGTCAAAAAAGGTCAAAATAATACCTGGCTGATTGATGATAGTTATAACGCCGCTCCTGTTTCCGTATGTGCGGCTTTGCAATCATTACTAGATTTTCCAACAGGCAAAAGACGGATCGCGGTTTTAGGAGATATGCTGGAATTGGGTTCGTTTGAGGATAAAGGCCATAGATGTGTTGGAGAATGCGCGGCGCGTCAGAACATTGATTTATTATTAACTTATGGGGAGCGGGCTAAAATGATTGGCGAGAGCGCGGAAGAAGCTGGAATGTCAAAAAGCCGGGTTCAGCATTTTGAGGATCAAAATAAATTGATTGATTATTTGCGCGATGTCGTGCGGACAGACGATGTGGTTTTGGTTAAGGGGTCTCATGGAATGAAGATGAAGGAGGTGGTAAACAAGCTCAAAATTTAAAATTCAAATTTCAAAATTAAAGAGTAGAAAGTTTTTATGTTTGAAAGTTATTTTCAGAAAAATTTGGAGAAGCGGGCATCATTTTTTCAGAGACATGTTTTGTTTTTTTTGCTTTTAATCATCGTCGCGTCAATATCTTTTTTTGGCTATCAGCGTTTTGCCAAAGTCAAGGGTCGCGTTTTGGGCCAAGCAACTTCTGTTATGCAAGAATTTGAGGCGGCGAAGTCGGCAATCAATAATTTAGATTTTAAGAGTTCGCGCGGGCATTTTTTAAACTCAAGTCAGATTTTAAAAGACATAGAGCAAGAATTAAATCAAGCCGGCGGCTTAGCATCAATTTTAGTCAAAATATCGCCAAAGGGCCGCAATTATTATCATTTATTTACAGTAGCGCAAAATATCAGTCAAGCCGGTTATATTTTATCATCTGCCAATTTAACAGCTGGCGATCAAACTTTAGCGGTAAAGATAAAAGTTTTTCAAAACGAACTAACAGCAGCCAGGCCTTATTTACTTGCCGCCAGCGAATCTTTGAGCAAAATTGAGCCGTCAAGTTTATCATCAGGCGAATCAGCAGAATTTGCTGGAATAGCGCAAAAGATTAACGATTTAAAATTAATATCACAAGCCTTATCTTCCCAAATAGACAATGCTGTAGATTCGCTAAATTATTTGTTGATATTGTTGGGCGAGGATGCAAATCGGCGATATTTACTGTTATTTCAAAACAATTTGGAAATGCGGCCTACCGGCGGATTTATAGGTTCCATGGCAGTACTTGATATTTATCAAGGGGAGATTCAAAAGTTGGAAGTGCCTGGAGGCGGCAGTTATGATTTGAATTTTGGCATAGATTCAAACATTTTATCGCCCAAGCCTTTGCGCGTATTAAATCCCAGATGGCAGACGCAGGACTGCAACTGGTTTCCAGATTTTGCCGCCAGCGCGCAAAAATGCGCATGGTTTGTTGAGGCAAGCGCTGGCGTTTCTTTTGATGCCGTTATAGCGATTAATTTGCCGGTAATTGTTGATTTGTTAAAAGTAGTTGGCGAGATTGAGATGCCTGATTACAATGCTGTGATTAGTCATACTAATTTTACTGCTTTTACCCAGACGGTTGTTGAAAGTCAGAAATCTCGGGCGAGCGGCAAGCCCAAACAGTTTTTAACTGATTTAGCTCCGATTTTAATTAAAAAGATAGAAGGCAGTTTTGGGGATGCCTATCAGAGCCTTCAGATTATTAAGATAATATTAGGCGCTCTGAATCGCAAAGATATTTTGCTTTATTCTGCTTCCGAAAATTTACAAAGCTGGTTTGAACAAAATAATTGGGCTGGAAGGATTGAGGAAGAAGACCCGTCGATTCGGCAGGCTGACTACCTCCACATCAACACAGCCACTGTCAACGGCGGCAAATCTGATTTGAATATTAAACAAGAAATTGATCAGCAGATAGAAACAGGGGACGACGGCGTTTTGGTTAGCACAGTCAAAATAACCCGCAAGCACATAGGTAAGCGCATATTAGAAGACGGCCAAGCCAGTCCGGAGGAGAGAGATTTTAATTGGTTGACTACACAGCCTAATTTAAGCTATATTAGGCTTTACGCGCCTTTGGGATCAAAATTGCTTGAGATTAGCGGCGATATTTTTGACGCAGAATATTTAATCAAATCCTTGGGACCGCAAGGCCTGGAAGATGAATTTTTACGAGAGATCGTCAAAAATCCTTTGATAATAGAAAAGTCAAATACTAGGCTTACAGAGGAATTTGGCAAAACAGTTTTTGGCAATTATCTGCGCATTGATCCGGGTAGTCAAGGTCAATTAACTTTTAAATATAAACTGCCTTTTACAATAGATGATTTAAAAGAAGATCAGTATCAATTATTAGTTCAGAAACAGCCGGGCATCATTAGTCAGTTTAGGTGTCAATTTAATGGAAAGAAGTTGTGGGAGGGCAAGTTGGAGAGAGATGAGCTTATAAATTCCAAATTCAAAATTACAAATCCCAAATAAATTTAAATAACCAAAATCCAAAACTCCTGCCTGTGGCAGGCAGGTAAAACTGTGTTTTGTTTTGAATTTTGGATTTTGAACATTGGTGCTTATTTGGAATTTGTAATTTTGAATTTGTAATTTATTTTCAGTGAATTTATTTTCTAAATACACTAAATCGCATTCTATCAGCTCCGGCGCTATTATAATCGCTCTTTTTGCCGTTTTAAGTAAGATTTTAGGCTTGGCGCGCTATTCTTTAATTGCCTCTAAATTTGGCACAGGGCCGGTTGCTGACAGTTATTTAGCCGCTTTCCGCATCCCTGATTTTATTTACGGCATAATGGTTTTAGGCGCTTTGTCAACGGCTTTTATTCCAGTGTTTTTAGATTTACGCAATAAAAATAAGGTTAGCAAAGATTTAGGCCCTCAAGATTTGTCCGTGGAGCCTTCAGAAGAAGGCTTGTCATCTGTCAATATTGATCATCAAAAACAGCTATTTTCTGCAGTAGCCGTGAATCAGCCAAAAATTAAATTACTGTCTAAATTTAAGAGAATAACAGATACAGGCAAGGAGCCTTCGCATTGGGAATTAACCAGCACTCTTTTGAATGCGTTATTAATAATATTGTTGATAACATCTGGGATAATTTGGGTTTTCGCGCCTTTCCTGACAGCCAAATTAGTGCCGGGTTTTGACGCGGAGCGGTTGGCTTTGACAGTTAAATTAACGCGAATAATGCTGTTGTCGCCGATTATTTTCGCGGTCAGCAATATTTTTGGTGCTATTCTCCAAGCTTTTCGGCACTTTACTTTATTTGCGGCGGCGCCAGTTATGTATAATTTGGGTATAATTTGCGGCATAGTATTTGGCTATCCTTTATTTGGGCCTGTTGGGCTGGCTTACGGCGTTATTTTAGGAGCAATATTGCATTTGCTGATTCAGATGCCGCATGTTTTTAAGATGGGATTTTGCTGGCGGCCGATTTTGGCTTGGCAATCTGCTGGAGTCAAACGAGTGTTTCGCCTGATTCTGCCTCGGGCTTTAGCGCTTTCTGCCAACCAAGTCAATAATTTAGTTAATACTTTTTTAGCCTCTGGATTATCCGCCGGCAGCGTGGCGATTTTTTATAATGCATACGATTTGCAATCTTTGCCAATCAGTTTAATCGCGGTTTCTTTGGCTGTAGCTTCTTTTCCAGTCTTGGGCGAACTTTTTATAAAAGATAATACAGAAGATTTTCGTCAGCTTTTATTTAGAGTGATTAAGAATATTTTATTAATGATGATTCCTTTAACTTTATTTATGATTTTACTGCGCGCTCAAATTATCAGATTGATTTTAGGCCATGGAGAGTATAATTGGGAGGATACCGTGCGCACTTTGCGGATTTTTGGCGTTTTATCAACTTCTTTAATTGCTCAAGGTTTAATTACTATTTTAGCGAGAGCTTTTTACGCGCGGGAGAATACAAAGACGCCTGTGTTAATCAGCTTAATCTCAATCGGTTTAAATATTATTTTAGCTTTTATTTTAGTCCGGTTTTATGATTTATTGGGTTTGGCAATAGCTTTTTCTATTGCTTCAACAGCCAATTGCGTTTTATTGTGGCTGGCGTTAAATCGTCAAATTAAAGGCATGTTTGATTGGGGAATGGTTAAAATTATTTTAAAGTATGCGGCCGCGGCTGGCATAGGAGGCTGTGTTTTGTATATCAATTTATATCTAATAGCAGAGCTGATTGGAACAGAGCGCGTTTGGTCTCTTTTGATCCAGACAGCTGTTTCATTTTTAATCGGCGCCGGCGCGTATCTTGTTGCATTATGGATTTTGGGCGAAGAGACGGCAGAGAGATTGAAAAAGAATCTGCGGCGCTTGACATGGCGTAGACAGTGATATAAAATGAATATGTACAATTTTAACATAATTCTATGCAGGTTTTTACTACTACAAAAGCTAGAGAGAAACTTTCAGATATAGTTAATTATGTCCGATTTAAAAATCGGCCGATTGCTATTGGCAGAAGAAATAGAATAGAAGTGATAATTGTTAAATATCCAGAGCGATTTAATAAGAAAGTTGATGATATGACTCACCTGAACGCAGAGTCAGGAGCGTTTGATTTTTTGGCTGATGAGCCGGATATTTACAGTCTGTCTGATTTAAAGAAATCTTATGTATAAGCGCGGCGCTATTGTTTTAGTTCCGTTTCCTTTTACTAATTTGTCGTCTGTAAAGTTACGGCCGGCTTTGGTAGTTTCTGCCTTTCAATTAAATCAGCAAGATGTGATTGTGCTTTTTATTTCTTCAGTTAAAGATAGGCGTTTGTCTGCGGTTGATTTAGCTATAACTAAAAATAGCAGAAATTTTATCCAGACCGGTCTAAAAAGAGATTCTGTTTTTAAATGTAATAAAATTGCCACTTTAGCTAAGAGCGTTATATTAGGTGAGATTGGTCTTTTGGCGCCAGACTTGATGGACAAGATTGATCAGAGATTGAGGATAGTCTTAAATTTAAAATAAGCCGCTGTGGCGGAATTGGCAGACGCGCAGGTCTCAAAAACCTGTGGGCGCAAGCTCATGTCGGTTCGACTCCGACCAGCGGCACCAGAATTTATGCCCATTAATCAAGAACCGTATATTCACAATGAAGATTAATGTCTGCGTTGCGTAGTTTAACTAAACCTGCCGGCAAGCCAATCGCCGATTTGATGAGTAGCCCCGATTACCGCCGCGGCAATAAGCAAATGTTCAAAAACCACTGGCAATGGTTTTATTTTTTGATTTTTGGCAGTTATAGCGCTTAAAACAGTCAAACAAAATAGTCCCCAAATTATGCTTGTCAAAA
>ERZ1292640.4451-Hain-H43-02um-R1-4451-length-10668-cov-20_pt1 | contig 10668 bp, 11 predicted proteins | sample MGYA00564404_ERZ1292640 | MGnify/ENA primary metagenome ERZ1292640 (study PRJEB36523, sample SAMEA6512636) | groundwater metagenome | collected 2019-01-08 | study: AquaDiva: Metagenomics assemblies of 32 groundwater samples | reverse complement strand
CTTGTCGAACCAAAGCCTGCGGCTACCGATTGTGACACAGTCTCATTGTCTGAAGTGTCAAGTTGTTTAGCGTTGACAAGACAGCGTATATGTGATATTTTAAACTAAATTATGGCTATGAATAGAGATGCTGTCAAATATACGGCTGATCTGGCAAGGATAGAGCTGTCAGACAAGGAATTGGATCATTTTACAGGGCAGCTGGATAGGATTTTAGCGTATGTAGAAAAGCTTAATACGCTGAATGTTGCTGATCTTGAACCAACAAGCCACGTCCTGGAAATGAAGAACGTTTACAGGGAGGATAAGGTAAAACAGTCCCTGTCAGCTCAGGAAGCAATAAATAATTCACCGGCAAAAGAAAATAATCTGTTTAAGGTCCCGAAGATTATTGAAACATAACCACATCAACCGCGTAGGAGGCCTCCTTCGACTTCGCTCAGGACAGGTTCGGCCACCTGCGCGGTTATTAATATGGAATTAAATACTCTTACAGCGCACAGCCTTGTAGAACTTCTCAATAAAAAAGATATATCGCCTATAGATATATGCAATAGTATTATTAATAAGATAGAGAAGACAGAGAAAAAACTTAATGCCCTGGCGCATTTTGATAAAGATATTGCGCTTAAAAGGGTAGGGGAGGGTTTCAAACCCTCCCCTACAAAAGCTCTGTCAGGAATTCCGGTTTTTATAAAAGACAACATCTGCGTTAAAGATGAGCTCACCACATGTTCTTCAAAAATTCTAAAAGGTTTTAAACCCCCTTACAACGCCACTGTAATTAACAAACTCTTAAATGAAAATGCTGTTCTGATGGGCAAGACCAATATGGATGAATTTGCTTTCGGATCTTCCACGGAAACCTCATGTTACGGCCCTACAAGAAATCCATGGGACTTAGAAAGGATTCCTGGCGGTTCAAGCGGCGGATCTGCAGCAGCAGTTGCAGGAGACGAGGCGATATTCGGCCTTGGGTCTGACACAGGTGGGTCTATAAGACAGCCTGCAAGTCTTTGCGGGGTAGTGGGCTTAAAACCAACATATGGAAGGGTTTCCAGGTACGGGCTTATAGCATTCGCCTCTTCATTAGACCAGATTGGCCCTATAACAAAAGATGTGGAGGACGCAGCGCTTTTACTCAAAGTTATATCAGGCCATGACGAAATGGATTCAACCTCTGCGGATATACCTGTTTCTGATTACGCGAGCGCTATAAAAAAAGACATAAAAGGGCTGAAGATAGGGATTCCCAAAGAATACTTTATTGAAGGCATGGATAAAGATGTTAAGGATTCCATAAAGGTGGCAATAGAAAAATTAGAAAAATTAGGCGCTGTCTGTGGAAACATGAGCCTTCCGCATACTGAATTCGCAGTTGCTGTTTATTATGTAATCGCTACAGCTGAAGCCAGTTCTAATCTTGCGAGATTTGACGGCGTGCAATACGGCTTAAGGCCTGAAAATATAAAATCAGTGATAGATATGTATAAAAAAACAAAACAGCAAGGCTTCGGAGATGAGGCAAAACGCAGGATTATTCTGGGCACCTTTGCGCTTTCCAGCGGATATTATGACGCCTATTACTTAAAGGCATTAAAGGTCAGGACGCTTATAAAGAGGGATTTTGACGAGGCGTTTAAAAAATTTGACGCCATAGTTACGCCTACTTCTCCTACACCTGCTTTTAAGATAGGCGAGAAATTAAGCGATCCGCTTACAATGTATCTTTCAGATATATTTACAATCTCAGCGAACCTGGCAGGCATTCCAGGGATTTCAGTGCCGTGCGGATTTACCCATGCACCAGAAAGCCACGCCTGTAAAGGCGTGGATGAATGGCTTTCGGTGCGGGGTTCCGCCCCGCGGGGCTCCACAAAAAATAGCCTGCCGATAGGGCTTCAGATACTGGGAAAACCGTTTGATGAAGAGACAATTTTAAGAATAGCGTATAATTACGAGCAGAATACAGAGTGGCATAAGCGAAAACCGGAATTATAACTAACCTGTTCCGTTCGGCGAACGGAATTCGGCATTAATAAAATGTCCTACGAAATCGTAATAGGCTTAGAAGTTCATCTTCAGCTCAACACAAAGAGCAAGGTGTTCTGCGGATGCAGCACTGACTTCGGCTCAGAGCCGAATACCCAGACCTGCCCTGTGTGCCTTGGTTTTCCGGGCAGTCTGCCTGTTTTAAACAGAAAGGCGCTGGAACTGGGCGCTAAAGTTGCGATTGCCTTGAACTGCGAGATAGCAAAAAAGATCAGGTTTGACAGAAAAAATTACTTTTATCCAGACCTGCCAAAAGACTATCAGATTTCCCAGTTCAGCCAGCCGCTGGCCCAGCATGGAAGGCTTTCGATTGAGATCCTTCAGCCCTTCGGGCTTCAGGATGAGCCATCGGGTATAAACACAGAGAAAAACACCCCGATGGTTCAGAAAAAAATACAGATAAGAAGGGTGCATCTGGAAGAAGACACAGGCAAGCTTTTTCATCAAAAAGATTCCAGCCTGATAGATTTTAACAGGTCAGGCATCCCGCTTTTAGAAATAGTAACCGAGCCTGATATGAATTCTCCGGAAGAGGCGTATCTGTATCTTACGGCGCTGAAATCCATACTGGAGTATATAGATGTCTCTGATTGCAATATGGAAGAAGGAAGCCTTAGATGCGACGCGAATATTTCTCTCAGGAAAAAAGGCGATACAGCCCTGGGAACAAAAACAGAGATAAAGAACATGAATTCATTTAAAGGCGTGAAGGCCGCGCTTGAATATGAAGCCAGGCGCCAGATGGATTCGCTGGAGAAGGGCAGGAGGATCATTCAGGAAACTCGTCTTTATAATGCAGAAAAAGGCGTTACAGAGCCGATGAGGTCAAAGGAAGAGGCGCATGATTACAGGTATTTTCCAGAACCAGACCTTGTGCCTTTTGATTTTGAAGAATCTCTGCTGGAAAACATTGGAAAAGACATGCCGGAACTCCCTGAACCAAAAAAGAACAGATTTATAAAAGACTACAGGCTTTCAGATTACGATGCCGCGATAATGACTTCTGATAAAGATTTGGCTGCTTATTTTGAAAAGTGCGCCGCTAGCTATGAAAACCCGAAGACAATAGCCAACTGGCTCATGGGCGATATCTCCGCGTACATAAAAGAGAAGGGCGTATCGATAAAAGATTTGAATTTGAAACCTGAAAGCCTGTCAGGCATGCTTAAAATGATCGACAGCGGAGTTATCACAGGAAAGATCGCCAAAACGCTTTTAATAGAAATTATCCAGACAGGCAAGGATCCTGAAAAACTTGTAAAAGAAAAAGGGCTGGAACAGATTTCCGATGCGGGTTCTCTGGAAAAAGCAATAAGTGAAGTTATCAGCGAAAACCAGAAAACAGTAAATGATTTTAAAGGCGGCAAGGATAATGCTATAATGTCTCTAGTGGGAAAGGTTATGCAGAAAACAAAGGGCAAGGCAAATCCGAATAAGGTCAATGAGATGCTGAGAGAAAAGCTGAAAGGAGATGCATGAAGAAAAGAATAGTTTTGCTATTGGTGGTTACAAGCTTTGCACTGGGCGCTGCAGTGTACAGCAGCATAAGCTTTGCCGCGAAACAGGAGCAAGCTCAAGAGCAGAAGCAGAAGACAGACGATCTTTACAAAGAGCTGGAGCTTTTCTCGGACGCAGTAAGCATAATAAGGACAGACTATGTTGAAGAAAAGAAATCAAAGGAGCTTATATACGGGGCGCTCAAAGGCATGCTCTCTTCGCTGGACCCTTACAGCCAGTTTATGGATCCGGATACTTATAATGAAATGAAAATAGAAACAGAAGGGGAGTTCGGGGGCATAGGCATAGAGATTACTGTAAAAGATGACCTTCTGACAATCATATCCCCGATAGACGATACGCCTGCCTACAAGGCAGGGCTTAAGGCCGGGGATAAAATTGTAAAGATAGACGGGGCTGTTACAAAAGATCTTACGCTTGTGGATGCTGTTAAAAAATTAAGGGGAAAACCAGGCACAGATGTGAATATTATAGTGCTCAGGGAGTCTGAGAAAAAGCTTCTGGAGTTCACGATAACAAGGTCTATAATTAAAATAGCCAGCATCAAAAAGGCAGAGATACTGGATTCGGGCATCGGCTATATAAGGCTTGCTGAATTCCAGGAGAATTCGCCCAAGGATCTATCGGAGGCCCTTAAAAAATTAGAAGCAGATAATCTGAAAGGCCTTATACTGGACCTGAGGAATAATCCAGGAGGGCTTCTGGATGTTGCGGTTGACGTGGCTGGAAAATTTATCGAAGGAGGTAAAGTAGTTGTCAGCACAAAAGGCAGGGTGGAGACGCAGAATTTTGAGTTCAAGTCAAAGAATAAAAATCACCACCTTGATTATCCTATGGTAGTGCTTGTGAACGGCGGAAGCGCGTCCGCATCTGAGATTGTAGCAGGCGCGCTGCAGGATTACAAAAGGGCCCTTATAATAGGCACAAAGAGTTTTGGAAAAGGCTCTGTTCAGACAGTTGTCCCGATGTCAGACGGTTCTGCAATAAGGGTTACGACAAGCAAGTATTTTACCCCGAAAGGCAGGTCTATCCACGGCGAAGGCATTATGCCGGACATAGTGGTTGAATATCAGGAGCCGTCTTTGAAGGACAAGGAAGCGGACAAAGAAACAGCGCTGATTGAGAAATTAATGGAAACCAAAGAAAAGACAGAAAAGGAAAAGCAGGAAGAGAAAAAGAAGAAAGAGTTTGATAACCAGCTTTCAAGGGCAATTGACGTCCTGAAAGGGATAGTAATATACACCGGTAAGTAGGCATGTTAATACTAGGAATTGAGACTTCATGCGACGAGACAGCAGCCAGTGTTGTAAAAGACGGCTGCGAGATTCTGTCAAACGTAATTTCTTCCAGCCTGGCAAAACATGCTGAATTCGGCGGGGTTGTGCCTGAAATCGCTACAAGGCACCATGTAGAAAATATAGACAAAGTAATAAGCCGCTCTTTGTATGATGCAGGCGTAAAAATAAGCGACATAGACGCTGTGGCTGCAACAGACGGGCCTGGCCTGGTAGGCGCGCTGGTAACAGGTATTGCTTGCGCAAAAGCAATCGCCTTCAGCCTGAATACTCCGTTTATAGCAGTAGACCATTTAAAGGCGCATATATATTCCGCTATAATGGTAAAAGATGCGCCTGAGTTCCCTTTCATAGGGCTTATTATTTCAGGAGGCCATACAAGACTGTGCCTTGTGAGGGATTTTAACAGGTTTGAGTTGCTCGGAGACACACTTAATGACGCTATCGGCGAAGCATATGACAAAGTCGCGAAGATTCTGGGGCTCGGCTATCCAGGAGGCCCCATTATTGACAGCCTTGCAAAAAAAGGAAATCCAAGCGCTGTAAAATTTACATGTAAGGCTATAAATAACAGCCTTGATTTTAGTTTTAGCGGAATAAAAACAGCGGTTCTGTATCACGTACGGGCTCAAGGCTCAAGGCTCAAGGCTCAAGGGGTTCCGGATATTGCTGCGAGTTTTCAGGAAGCTGTTTTAAGCGCTATTGTTGAGAATTCCATAAAGGCGATAGAGAGATATAAGGTAAAATCTTTTGTTACAGGCGGAGGCGTGAGCGCAAATTCCAGATTCAGGGAGATAATGCAGAGGGAATCCAGGTACAAGGGTTTTAAGCTATATTTTCCGCCGCTTAATTTATGCTCTGATAATGCTGCGATGGTGGCAGGGTTGGCGTACAGATTATACAAAAAAGGCATCAGGTCGTCTCTGGAAATTACGGCCAGGATATAACCAATGGAGGCTTTTTTATGCTGACAGACACTCAGGTTGTATTGCGATTATTCTTTGCTTCAGCGCTTGGCGGCGTCATAGGTTTTGAAAGACAGAAACATAATAAAAGAATAGCCGGTCTCAGGACACATATTCTTGTAAGCGTGGGATCTGCGCTTATTATGCTTGTATCTATATATATCTTTGAGGCTTATGCAGGCAAAGTCTCTGTTGACCCGGGAAGAATAGCTGCAGGCGTTGTAACAGGCATAGGCTTTCTCGGCGCAGGGACCATTATCCGTTCAGGCGAGTCTGTAAAAGGCCTTACAACAGCAGCAAGTCTTTGGACTGTTTCAGGCATAGGATTGGCTTGCGGCTGCGGTTTTTATATAGCAGGAATAGCAACTGCCATTATTGCATTAGCTACTCTGTATTTACTGCGCAGGATACCAATAGAGGATAGGTGAAAAGGTCCCGAGCCCCGATGAATCGGGGCTCGGGACCAAATTTTGCTTCGCAAAATTTGGGAGGCCATATGCTTAAGCGGGAAAAGCAGGAAAATAAGATCCTGGATATTGATGCAGGTATGCAAGGGACTTTCTTGTTTAAAGATCCTGTAAACCTCAGGATAAATGGCAGCTTTGACGGCAAGCTTGATACAAAAGGAAGCCTTGTGGTAGGAGAAAATGCATCTGTTCATGCGGATATAAACGGCGATGAAATAGAAATAGGCGGCAAGGTTACGGGTAATATTATTGCCACAAAAAGTTTAAAGATCCTTGCCAACGCCCACATTGTAGGGGATATAACTACGCCTAATCTGAGCGTGCAGGCAGGCGCTATTGTTCATGGAAAAATGCAGATGCTGACAGGGCCTGGCTCAAAAGGCAATATTTTCAATGTTGAAGAGCTCGCGAGATATCTGGAAGTGGAAGCAGCTAACATACTCGAATGGGCAAGTTCAGGCAAAATCCCTGCTTTCAGGGAAGGCAATGACTGGAGATTCGAGCGGCCGAAAATTGACGAGTGGATTGCAAAAGAAAAAACAAAATAAGATGTAGGGGAGGGTTTTAAACCCTCCCCTACAAAATTATCATATGATGAAAAGGTTTGTGACATCAAAGGAAGCAGCTGATTACCTTTGTGTTTCAGAGGCTGAACTGGCTGAACTGGTAAATAAAAAAATACTCTTTGTCTATAAGATAGGCGGGATATATACGCGGTTCAGGGTGGATGACCTTGAGGCGTACCGCAGGAAAGGTATTGCAAAAGGCGATAAAAAATACCTGAACAGCAGACTTGACAGAGTCAGGGATTTTTTCTATTTTAACGATTTTTATATATATTCAATCATTGCAATTATAGTTATTCTATATTTTATATTTAAGTAGGGAACGGTTTAAAACCGTTCCCTACAAAAATAATAATGCATTCCAAAAAATATTTAAAGGGAATCCTGGGAAAGCTTTACTCTAAGAAAATATCTGTATCCAAAGCATTTAGGGCGCTTAAAAACCTTCCTTATGAGAACATGAAATTCGCCAGGCTGGATCATCACAGGGCCTTTCGCAAGGGCTTCGGCGAAGTGGTTTACTGCGAAAATAAAACGTTTGAACAGGTAAGTAAAATAACAAAGGCCCTGTTGAAACACAAAAACCCTTTGCTTCTTACCCGCGCCAGCAAATCCTTATATGATTTTTTAAGAAAAGATTTTCCAGCATTAAAATACAACGGGCCGGCAAGGGTTATATATCTTAAGAGGGGCGGGCTGAAAAATAAAAAAACAGTTCTGATACTGACAGCAGGCACGAGCGATATACCTGTAGCTGAGGAAGCCAGGGTTACGCTGGAAGTTATGGGCAATAGGGCCAAGACTATCTATGATGTCGGAGTGGCAGGCATACACCGGCTCCTGGACAATGTACCAGAGATTTCAAAGGCAAATGTTATAATAGTTGTGGCAGGCATGGAAGGGGCCCTGGGAAGCGTGATAGGCGGGCTTACAGATAAGCCTGTTATCGCTGTGCCTACAAGCGTTGGCTACGGGTCCAGTTTTAAAGGGATTGCGCCGTTACTTACAATGATGAACTCCTGCGCGCCTGGAGTCGCGGTAGTAAACATAGATAACGGGTTTGGAGCAGGTTATTTCGCCAGTTTAATAAATAAATAGATGTAGGGGAGGGTTTAAAACCCTCCCCTACAAAATGTCATGAAAAATAAATTTCTAAAAGACACGATATATGTAGTTGAGACGAACATTGACGACATGAGCCCGGTCGTTTATGAGACTGTTTTTGAAAAACTTTATAAAGCAGGCGCCCTGGAAGTTTTTCTCACGCCTGTCCAGATGAAAAAAACAAGGCCAGGCATACTTCTTACAGCGTTAATCCCGAAAAATAAACTGGAAAAAATAGCAGAGGCAGTGTTAAGGGAGACTACGAGTTTCGGCATTAGATATTATGAGGCAAAAAGGCTGAAACTCATCAGAGAGAGCAAAAAACAAAACGGGATAAAAATAAACAAGGGGTATATAGGCAGAGAACTTATAAAAGTTTCCCAGGAATACGCTGATTGCCTGAGAGCAGCATCTAAAAAAAGATCTCCGCTTAAAGATATCTTATGATAAAACACCAGGAAATCGTAAAAGATGTTGTGAAAAATATAGGGCTTCTTGATGATTCTAAGATAAAAAGAGCCCTTGAAGAGCAGTTTAATACCAAAGAAAGACTTGCGAAAATACTGGTAAGATTGGGTTACATAGCCAGCGAAAATATAGGAAGCGCGCTTGTGCCTCAAATAGGTATCCCGCCTGTTGCAATAAAGTCAGAAAATATCGCTCTTAAAGCAGTAAGCGCTGTTCCTTATAGCTTAGCCGTATCTCACAGGGTTGTGCCTTTAAAATTAGACGGAAGAATGCTTTTTATCGCAACAGATGATCCTCTTAATTTTCTCGCTAGCGATTTCTTTGAAAGAACAACAGGTTTTGATATAGACATGGCCCTGGCCCAGCCTAGCGACCTTGATAAAGCGCTCAAAGAGCTTTATTCGTCTAAACAGAAAGAAAAACCAGGCAGCGATTTGACCAAAATTTCAGAGGACATAAAGGATGTAAAGGGCGATGATGATGCCCCTGTGATAAAGCTGGTGAACGTGATAATAGAAGAGGCTTTAAAGAGGAGGGCGAGCGATATACACGTGGAGCCCCTTGAAAATAAATTCCGCATCAGATACAGAATTGACGGGGTGCTGCATGAAATACCAGGCCCTCCTAAAAGGCTTCAGGGATCCATAATAAGCAGGCTGAAAATAATGGCAGGAATGGATATAGCGGAAAAACGGCTTCCTCAGGACGGCAGGATAAAGATCAGCCTGGAAAACAAAGAACTGGACCTGAGGGTTTCTTCTTTGCCTGCCATACACGGCGAAAGCGTTGTAATGAGGATTCTCGACAAGACAGGTTTTATGGTAGGATTGGAGGATATGGGCTTTCTCCCTGAAAATAAAAAAGATTTTGAGAGGCTTGTAAATCTTCCTAACGGCATGGTGCTGGTTACTGGGCCTACGGGAAGCGGAAAAACCACTACGCTTTACGCGACGCTCAGCCACATAAACCAGAAAGAACGCAAGGTCATTACAATAGAAGACCCTGTGGAATACCAGCTGGACGGCATAAATCAGGTTCAGGTAAAACCTCAGATAAACCTTACATTTGCCAGCGGGCTCCGCTCAATGTTAAGGCAGGCGCCTGATATTATAATGGTGGGGGAAATAAGGGACCTTGAAACAGCAGAGATAGCTGTGCAATCAGCTCTTACAGGACACCTGATATTAAGCACGCTTCACACAAATGATGCAGCAGGCGCTATCACAAGGCTTGTGGATATGGGTATAAAGCCGTATCTTGTTGCCTCTACTGTGCAGTGCGTCCTTGCCCAGAGGCTGGTAAGGACAATATGTTCTTCCTGCAGAGAATCCTATAAGCCCAATAACGAAGAAATAGAGATACTTTTATTGAAAGATGAACAGCTTAAGGATTTCGAGCTCTTCAGGGGCAAAGGCTGCCCTCTGTGCAATAATACAGGCTATAAAGGCAGGATGGGTATATTTGAGCTTTTAATACTGAACGATGCTGTGAGAGAGATGGTGCTGGAAAATGCGCCCAGTACTGAGATTTGCAAGAAGGCCAGGCAGACTGGAATGAGGACTTTAAAAGAGGACGGCATAGAAAAAATAAAGCTGGGATACACAACAATAGAAGAGGTTTTAAGGGTAACGCAGGATACATGATAACATGGAAAACATAGATTTATCAAAGATAAACATAGAAAGAGATGCTATAAATAAAGTTTCAGCGTCCACCGCAAGATTTTACAATGTTATGCCTGTTAAGATTGAAAGGGATTCTGTTGTGGTGGCTGTGCACGATCTTTCGAACATGAAACTTGTAGATGATCTGCGTTTTGTGTCCGGCTTGAATATCAGGATGGTGTCTGCGAAGGAAGAGGATATAAAGAATGCGATAGAGCGCTATTACGGAAAAGAAGAAGAGTCTTTAGGCGAGGTTATAGACGAAGCTGAAAAATCTGCAGGTAAAGTTTCCGTTGCAGGCAAGGCAGAAAACGACGCGGATAAGCTTAAGGAGATAGCCTCGTGCGCGCCTGTTGTAAAGCTTTTAAATATGGTGCTTCTGAGGGCAGTAAGGGAAAAGGCTTCGGATATACATTTTGAGCCTTTTGAAAAAGATTACAAGATACGCTACAGAATAGACGGCATATGTTACGACGCTGCTCATCCCCCAAGAGACCTGAGCCTTGCGATAAGTTCCAGGATAAAGGTTATGGCAAATCTGGATGTAGCTGAAAACAGGCTCCCGCAGG
>ERZ1292640.4450-Hain-H43-02um-R1-4450-length-10669-cov-6_pt1 | contig 10669 bp, 9 predicted proteins | sample MGYA00564404_ERZ1292640 | MGnify/ENA primary metagenome ERZ1292640 (study PRJEB36523, sample SAMEA6512636) | groundwater metagenome | collected 2019-01-08 | study: AquaDiva: Metagenomics assemblies of 32 groundwater samples | reverse complement strand
TCAGTGTGAACACGGCGTATCGGCGGTGCCAGTCCTGGATTCCCGCTTTCTTGGGCCGCCATAGCCGAAGGCGAAGGCGCCCGCGGGAATGACGAAGCGAGAGCGGGATTGACGAGGTGGCGGTGCCTCTCCCTTTGCCGATCGCCCTTGGGCCGATGTAGCCGAAGGCGAAGGCGGGCCCGGCGCGCCGAAGCCGAAGGCGAAGGCGGGTCAGTTTCCGATGACGTTGTAGAGGGTGTCGCGTTCGACCGGGGAGCGGCCGGCGGCGCGAATAATGGCCTGAATCTGGGCGGTGGTCATCATCTCTGGCGTGCGGGCGCCGGCCATGTGGTAGATCTTCTCTTCCTTCACCGTGCCGTCCAGATCGTCCACGCCGAACCAGAGCGACGTCTGTGCCACATCCACGCCGGTCGCAATCCAAAAGGCCTTCACGTGTGGCACATTCGGCAGCATCAGCCGCGCCACGGCATGCACGCGCAGGGTGTCGGAAGCTGGCGGGGCCGGCAGTTTGTGCATCTGGTTGTTGTCGGGATGGAACGCCAGCGGAATGAAGGCCTGGAATCCGCCCGTTTCGTCCTGCAGCGCCCGCACCCGCAACATGTGATCCACGCGCTCTTCATACGTTTCGATGTGCCCGTACAGCATGGTCACATTCGATCGCATGCCCAGGCGGTGAGCCGTGCGGTGAATCTGAAGCCAGCGGTCGGCGCCGCACTTGTCGTCGCAGATCTTCTTACGAACGCGCTCGGCGAACACCTCGGCCCCGCCGCCGGGCAGGGAATCGAGCCCGGCCGCCATCAACTCCCGCAACACTTGCTCGTCGGTCTTTCCGAAGGTATCGGCAAAGAACGCGATCTCCACCGCCGTGAAGCACTTCAGGTGGATGTGGGGCCGGATCCGCTTCAGGCCGCTCAGTAACTCGGTGTAGTAGGAGAACGGCAAGTCGGGGTGCAGGCCGTTCACCACGTGCACCTCGGTCAGCGACTCGCCGGCGCGACCGCGCAGTTTCTCCCAGGCCTGCTCGAGCGACAACGTGTAGGCGTCCTTGTCGCCAGGCATCAGGCGGGCAAACGAGCAGAATAGACAGTTGGCCACGCACACATTGGTGGCCTCGAGCCGGATGTTGTGGTTGTAGAAGGTGTGATGCCCGTGGCGCTTCTCGCGCTCCCGGTTCGCCAGCCAGCCGACGGCAAGCAGGTCCGGGCACTCAAAAAGCCTCACGCCCTCCGACAAACTGAGCGGTTGCCCCGCGTCCAGCTTGGCCTTGATGTCGAGAAGACCGGCCTGCGCAACTCTGGTTTCGCCGTGCATCATGAAGCCGCCGGGAATCACCGCAGACACATCCGTCACAGGGTTTTCTCGAACTGTGACGGTTGAACTCTTACTCATGCATGCCTCATCAGACCCGCTGCGGCGTCAGTGCTGTGTCGGGGCAACACCGGATTCTGACATGCTATACTTGGGATTGGCAACTGCCGCTTCTGCTCGGTCGACCAGGGAAGTTGGGTGAAAAACCCACACGGTCCCGCCACTGTAAGCGAGGAGCGAGCGCATCGAAGGCCCCCTGCTCGAGAGGGTGCCCGTCACTGAGCCACGAACGGCCCGGGAAGACGTGGTGCGCGCGCGACGATTCGCAAGTCAGGACACCTGGCGATTCGAACGTTCGATCAACTCCGCCGCGCCAGCCCTTCCCAACCGGGCCGGGACGCGGACTTACCGGTGCGAGGTCACACCGGCAGGAGGTCGCATGGTTCGTCTGCTGCGTTTCCCGATCATCATTGCGTTGCTGTTCGTGCCGGCGCCGGCCGCCGCTCTCGACACAGTTCTCTCGTCGCTTCGTGTGGCTGTTGTCGATCCACAGGGCCAGCCCGTGGCTGCTGCCCTGGTTCTGGTCAGAACCACCAACGGTCTGACCCGGGAGGCGCGTACCGGAAGTTCGGGTACGTGCACAATCGATCATCTCCGACTGGGTACCTATTCGGTGATGGCTTCAGTGGAGGGGTTCCGGTCCGACCCTGCTGCGATCGACGTGCGCTCCGACGCGATCGCTGAGGTTCGCCTGTCGTTGCGTGTGTCGGCCATCTCCGAGGCCATTGTCGTCTCGGCAGCCTACGTGGACACACCGCTGTCGGAAGCACCGGGAAACGTCTCGGTGCTGTCGCAGGTCGATCTGCAGGCCCGGCAACTGTCGACGGTGGCAGGGGCCTTGGCCCTGGTGCCTGGCGGCACGGTGGCGCACACCGGCGGGGCGGGCAGCCTGACGTCGCTCTTCCCACGGGGCGGCGAGTCCGACTACACGCTGGTGCTCGTCGACGGCATCCGGATGAACAGCTTCGGCGGCGGATTCGACTTCGGACACCTCAGCGCCTTCGGTATGGACCGGATGGAAGTCGTACGCGGCCCGCAGAGCGCGGTGTTTGGCGCCGATGCCATCGGTGGCGTGATCAGCTTGCGCACCCGGCTTGGCGGGAACCCCACCGCCTCGGCGCAGGTTGAAACCGGCGGGTACGGCACCAACCGGTTCGCGACCGGCACCACCGGTGGACGAAACGCGCTCAGATGGGGCGCCCACGTCGAGCGCGTCACGAGCCGGGGGTGGACCAACCTAGCCCCGGCATCCTCCGATCGCGTCGCGAACGACGACTACGCGGCCACCACCGTGGCCGTGTCGGGGGGCTGGGCTCCCGCGCCACACTCTACGCTGCGGGCCGACGCCAGGTATATGACCAACGAGCGCGGAAACCCCGGACCGTTCGGATCGAACCCGATCGGCATCTACAGCGGGATCGATCTGGTGTCGCGCGGCAAGAACAACAACGGCATGGGCTCGCTGTCCTTCACCCACGAATGGACGACCCGAAGCGCGCTGCGCGTCCAGTCCACATACGCGGATCTGCGGTCGCAGTTCGTCAGCGGCTTTGGCGAGTCTGACGCCCGGACGCGCAGGTGGACCGCGCACGCCCAGGTGGACCACGGCGCGACCCGCGCTCTGGCAACGTCGTTTGGCGTCGATCTGAACGTCGAGCGGGCCGACAGCACGTATGTGACGGGCTCAACAGGCAGCAGGATTCCCGTCAATCGCCTGGTGGCCGGCTACTTCGGTGAAGCGCGTTTCAAGTGGTCCTCACGCCTGTTTGTGACCGCCGGGCTGCGCGTCGAGCAGATCGAACGGCGGCGGCTCGACGCCGACCCGTTCGGATTCCAGCCGCGTCCCGAGCTGGGGGCCGATCGCGTGATGTCAGCCAACCCGCGCGTCGCCGGCAGCTTCTACATCCGCACCTCCGATCGGTCTGGCGGGAACTGGAGTCGCCTGCACGCCACCGCAGGCACCGGCATCCGGCCGCCCGACGCGTTCGAGATCGCGTTTACCGACAACCCCGGCCTGAAGCCCGAACGCAATCAGAGCGCCGACGCCGGGCTCGAACAAGCCCTTGCGGGGGGACGGTTGATCGTCGACGCGACCGCGTTCGTCAATCACTACAACGACCTGATTGTGGCCGTCGGCGGCTCGCTCAAGGGTTACAGCCGGTACCGCACCGACAACATCTCCAACGCACGCGCGCGCGGCCTGGAGACATCCGCTACGCTTCGGACGCGGGGCGGACTGGAGGCGCGCGTCACCTACACGTACCTCGACACGGCCGTCCTAGCCGTCGATCGTTCCCCCGACGCCGCTCCACCGCCCTTCCGCGTCGGCGATCCCCTGCTGCGCCGTCCACGGCACCAGGCGGCGGTCGACCTGTTGTGGAAGCGTCATCGTCTTACCGTGTTTGCGCGAGCCGGGGGACGAAGCGGCGTGCTGGATGTGGAACCATCGTGGGGCGCCTTTGGCGGCCTGTACGACAACCCGGGCTTCGCGGTGGCCGATGCCGGCGCGTCGTTCCGGCTGGCTCATCAGATCGAGTTGCTCGCCCGCGTCGAGAACCTGCTCGATCGGCAGTACGAGAGCGTCTTCGGCTATCCCGCGCCCCGCCGCACGTTGTCCGTGGGAGTGCGCCTTGCTGCGGGCCGATAACGTCACCTACGTTCACAGAGCGGCTCGGGCACCTGTCGCCGGGTCCCGTCGCGGGGCGGGACTCTCCGGCTCGGCAGACTTCCGCCCGTTGCCGGGCGTGCAGCAGGTGTCGGTCTCCATCGATCGCGGCGGGTCGGTGGCCTTGCTGGGCCCCAACGGATCGGGCAAGACCACATTACTGCGACTGTTGGCGGGGCTGATCAAGCCACAGAGCGGCCGCGTCACGCTGGATGGCCTCGACGTGGCGGCGATTGGCCGGCGAGAGCTGGCTCGCCGCCTGGCCGTGGTGCCCCAGGAAACACACCTGGCCTTCGATTTCACCGTGCTCGAAGTGGCATTGATGGGCCGCCATCCACATCTCGGCGCATTCGAACTGGAAGGTCCGCGCGACCTGGCCATCGCCCGCGAGGCACTCGACGCCACGGGCACGGCCCATCTTGGCGACCGCGTCTTTGCCACCCTCTCCGGAGGAGAAAAACAGCGGGTGGTGATCGCAAGCGCCTTGGCCCAGCAGGCCGGCGTGTTGCTGCTCGATGAGCCCACGGCGTCGCTCGATCTCGGGTACCAACTCGAAATCGGTGCGCTGGTCTCCCGCCTGAACCTGGAGCGGGGCCTCACCGTGGTGGTGGCCACACACGACTTGAACTTCGCCGCCAGCTTGTGCCGGGCACTCGTGCTGATCCGAGACGGTCACGTGCAGGCGGCTGGTCCCACCGAAGACACGCTGACGGCAGACCGCATCCGGGCGCTCTACGGCGTGACCGCCGAGGTGCACTTCCATCAAGCCGCCGGACACCTGACGGTGGTACCGCTTGGAAAGGCGACCCATGCCTGACGTGCGGCGGCGCCTGGTACTGTGGACACTGGCGTTCGGCACGCTGGCGTTCCTGGCCGTGATAGGCGCGCCGCTTGTGGGCACCACGCGCATCGATTTCGCCAGAGTGTTCGATCGGTCGGTACGGTTTGCCGACAACGTGGACGCGCAGATTTTCTTTATCGCGCGGCTGCCTCGTGCGCTGGCGGCCGCCCTGGTCGGCGCCACGCTGGCCGCGGCGGGCGTGGTGTTACAGGCCCTGCTTCGAAATCCCCTGGCCACGCCGTTCACACTTGGGGTCTCGGCCGGCGCGGCACTGGGCGCCATGCTGGCTATTTCCCTGCGCCTGCACCTGTCGCTCTGGGGCGTCTCGGCCATCACCGGTGCCAGCTTTGTCGGGTCGCTGGTCGCCGTCGCCATCGTCTATGCGCTGGCGCGCGCTCGGCATCAGGGGTTCTCCACCAACGTGCTCCTGCTGGCCGGTGTGACACTGAATTCGTTTTTTTCGGCCTTGATCCTCTTCGTGCAGTATCTGGCCGACCCGTCCGAGGCCTTGCGCACCATGCGCTGGTTGATGGGCGATCTCGACGTGGCCGGCTACGCGCCCATCCTGGCCGCCTTGCCGCTTGCCGCCATCGCCGGTGCCGCATTTGTGTGGCTGCCCCGATCGTTGAACCTGCTGAGCCTGGACGCAGATGCGGCGGCCACGCGAGGTGTGAACGTGGTGCGGGTGCAGCAGGTGGCGTTTTTCAGCGCGTCGGTCGCGACCGGCGCGGCGGTCTCGCTGGGCGGCCCGATCGGGTTTATCGGCATCATCGTGCCGCACCTGGTACGGCTGATGGTGGGCGCCGATCATCGCGTCGTTTTGCCGGCCTCGGCGCTCGTCGGCGCGGCGTTTCTCGTGGTGTGCGACGTGCTGGCCCGGACCGTGATGGCGCCGCAGGAATTGCCGGTCGGCATCATCACCGCGCTTGTTGGCGGGCCGTTTTTCCTGTGGTTGCTCGTGAGGCAGAAGTGAGCCGCCTTCGCCCCTTGGGACGCCGAAGCTGCCGCAGGTAGCGAAGGCGTCTTCGGCTACGGCGAGCCAAGGCCGCATTGAACATGTTGATACCCCCTGCCCAGATGCTGAGACGCCTGACAGCCGTCACCTCGATCCTCGCGGCGCTCCTGCTGCTCGTGACGGCTGCGCGCGCCCAGCAGGGTCCCCAACGAATCGTGTCTCTGGTGCCGTCCATCACCGAGATGCTGTTCGCTATTGATGCCGGATCTCGCGTCGTGGGTGTGAGCAGCTACGACCACTTTCCGCCAGAGGTAGACAACCTTCCGCGCGTGGGTGCGCTGATGGACCCGGACGTGGAACGCATCCTGTCGTTGCGGCCGGACCTGGTGATTACGTACGGCAGTCAAACCGATCTGCGGACCCAACTGGACCGCGCCGGCATTCCGGTGTTCCAGGATCGCCATGGGTCGATTGGCCACATTACTGACACCATGAAGGAACTGGGCGCGCGGTTGGGTGTGTCCACACAGGCGGCACGCGCGGTGGCAGCTTTCGAACGGGATCTCGCGGCGATTCGCGGACGAGTGAAGCGACGGCCACGCCCCAGGACGCTGCTCGTGATTGGCCGCGAACCCCAGTCGCTGCGTGCCATCAGCGTCAGCGGCGGCTACGGTTTTCTGCACGACCTGCTCGACCTGGCCGGCGGCGACAATGTCTTTGCGTCGGTGACGCGTGAATCCTTGTTGGTGTCGACCGAGGAGATCCTGGCGAAAGCGCCCGATGTGATCCTGGAACTGCACTACAGCGAGCCTCCCGCTCCCCAACTGATCGAACGCGAGCGTCAGGCGTGGAAGCCGCTGTCGGCCGTACCCGCTGTCCGGAATGGCAAGGTCATCCTGCTGTTTGGCGGCGAACTGGTCGTGCCAGGGCCTCGTGCCACCAAGACGGCCAGGGCATTCGCCCGGGCGCTGCACCCGGAAGCCGTGCCCCGATAAGGCTGCGTGTCAGGCGAACTCTACGGTCACGGCGCGAGGAATGATGCCGGCTTGATGCGCCCGGTCCAGCAGCCGGCGCACCGCTTCTCGACCTTCCTTGCCATAGCCCAGCGTCAAGTCGTTCACGTACATGCCGACGAAACGATCAGCCTTGGCGCGGTCGAGGCCGCGGCCAAACTGCATCGCGTAGTCGAGCGCCTCGCTCCGATGCTCGAGGCCGTACGCAATGCTGGCGTGCAGCAGCGCACTGACGGTCCCGATGGTGTCTGGTCCGAGGTCGCGACGGATCACGTTGCCGCCCAGCGGTAGCGGCAACCCGCCGGTGTCGGCGGCCCACCATTCACCGAGATCCACGATCTTTTTCAGTCCCTCGTCTGCGTAGGTGAGCTGGCCTTCGTGAATCAACAGGCCGGCCGCCGCCTCGCCTCGTTGCACCGCTTCCTGGATCTGGTCGAACGGCAAGACGATGGTGGCCACATCGGGACGGTAGAGCTTCAGCGCAAGGTAGGCCGTGGTCAGCAGGCCGGGCACCGCCACGCAAACACCGTCGAGGGTGGACGGCCCGTCCGCTCTGGCGACCACCACCGGGCCGTAGTTCGATCCCATGCTGGCGCCGTGCGGCAACAGAATGTAGCGATCGTTCAAGTACGCGTAGGCGTGGATCGAAATCGCCGTCACCTCGTACTTGCCATCGAAGGCGGCGTGATTCAAGGTTTCGATGTCCGACAGCACGTGGACGAACTCGAACCCCAAGGTGTCCACAAAGCCCTTCGCCAAGCCATAGAACATGAAGGCATCGTCGGAATCGGGACTGTGGGCGACGTGAATGCGCATGGGCGGAGTGTACTACCACTCCCGCTCTAGTCCGGGAGTGGTCTTCGCAGCACGATGCCGGACATCTTCCGCTGGCGCTCGCGCTCGGCGTCCTTCTGTCTCTGCAACTCCTCCTCGGCGCGCTTGCGCTTCAGACGGTTAATCTCCCATTCAGCGAACTTCTTGATGCCAATGATGGCCAGCGTGCTGAGCGCCATGGGAGGCGCCCTGAAGGCCTCCTTCGTGATCAGGTTCAGCATGTCGGCATGCGTCGGTGGCGCCCCAGGCACGGGTCCGGTGACGGCTTCGCCTGGCGCAAATAGCTGGAACTCGGGAGCCTGAGCCATCACCTCGACGTAGAACTCCAGCTTGAGCAGCGTCGTGGCAGTCGATGGCGGACGCTCGCCCAATTCGCGCTTGATGCGTTCAAACGAGACCGCAGGTGTGTTGGGCGGCGGCCCGCCTTGGGGAGACTGGGAGGCTGGTGGCTGTGGGGTCTGAACCGCGGACGTGGCGCCCGCAGAGGAGGTCCCGATTACTGCTGGCTGAAGACCCAACAGGATGGCGAGCAGTGCCGCCAGGACGGGCCGCATGTTCTTTAGACGGCCGGGATGCTATCCCAGCCGGTCCTTCCACTCCTCATACCACGCCATCTGGATCGCTTCCAGCTTGGCCTCGTTCGACGCGTGCGGATCGTCGACGAATCCATCGAGTTCCAGAACGTACTGACGCAGATCGGTGAACCGCACCTGAAGCGGATCCACGTCGGGGAACTTCTCGTGAAGCGCCATGCCGATATCTTCCGAGTCGACCCAGGTCACGAGCCCACCTCCTGGCCTTTCACACGGGTGCTGCCTTTGCCAAGCTGGATGGCCCCGCCCTCCTGGACGTAGTTGCGGGTATAAAGCGGGATCTCGCACACGACATCGCCGCGCACCACGGCCTGGCACCCGAGCCGGGACCGCGTGGTCACGTCCCAGGCGGAGTCGAGCCGGTCGGCTTCGTCTTCCTGCATCACGCTCAAGTTCTGGCTGCCCTGTTCTACGACCACATGGCACGTCGTGCAGGCGCAACTGCCGCCGCAGGCGTGCTCGAGCGGGATGTCGAGGTTCATGGCGATATCGAGCAGCGACCCGGGCAACCCGTGATGCGAGTAGGGCATGGTCGCCAGATCGACGTCCACGACCTTCTCTTCCCCGTCGACAATGAATGTGATCTTCGCCATCGCCATCTCGCCTTCCTTGGCACGCCGAAGCCCTCCGAATGCCGACCGGCGGCGAAGGCGGCCGCTTGGTGTGCCGAAGCCTTCGGGAACTGCGCCGAGGGCGAAGGCGGCCGCCTTGGTTCGCCGAAGCCCTTGGGCACTGCGCCGAGGGCGAAGGCGAATCATCGTCCTTGCGAAGCCACCTCGTCAGCCTTGCGGCCCGCCAGGGCCGCCTGGACGGTCCAGTTCATCATCACCTCGGCCAGATGCTGCGTTGCATGGTTGAGGGTCTGGGTGGCCACCTCGACCAGCGCGCGGTCGTCGGTCACGATGGCCGACTTGACCGCCGCCAGCGCGTCGTGGATGGCCGCGACTTCCCCGACGGAAAGCTCGGCGGCGGCAATCACGCCAAAGTCCGGCCGCCGCAGCGTCTTCTCGGTGGCCTGCATCATGGTTTCGGCCTCGTTGCGGACCTCGATCAGCATCCGCGCATCCACGTCCTGCTGGGCGTGCTCGAACGATGCCAGGAGCATGCGTTCCACTTCCTCATCGGTGAGGCCATAGGACGGCTTCACCTCGATGGACTGCTCGACGTTGGTGCGCAGTTCGTGCGCCGACACGCTCAAGATGCCGTTGGCATCGATCTGGAAGCGCACCTGGATGCGCGGCAGGCCCGCCGGCATGGGCGGAATGCCGCGCAGCCTGAACCGGCCGAGCGATCGATTGTCGGCGGCCATTTCGCGCTCGCCCTGCAGGATATGGATATCGACCGCCGTCTGGTTGTCGACAAACGTCGTGAACATCTCGGCGCCGCTGGCTGGAATGGTCGAGTTGCGTAGGATGATCTTCGAGACGATGCCGCCCATGGTTTCGATGCCGAGCGAGAGCGGCGTCACGTCAAGCAACAGCATCTCGCGGCGGCCGCTTGTCAGGATGTCGGCCTGCACGGCCGCGCCAATCGCCACGACCTCGTCTGGGTTGAGGTCCCAATGCGGCGCCCGGCCGAACAGTCGCTCCACCTCGCGTCGCACCAGCGGCGTGCGCGTCGATCCTCCCACCAGCACGACCGCGTCCACCTGGTGGATCTGAAGCCCTGCGTCCTCGAGCGCCAGGCGGCACGGCTTCAACGTGCGTTCAACGATCGGCGCGATCAGGGCCTCGAACTCGGCGCGGGTGATGTGGCGGCGGTAGCTCGCCGGCCGGCCGGGGACAGGTTCGACCACGATGACGGTGTCGTCGACATCCGACAGATCCCATTTCGCCTGGATGACAGCCTTGCGCACCGCCTGCACGGCGCTGGCCTGCGTCTCTGGGTCCAGGCCCAGATCGGACGCCACCAACTCGACGAGGACCCGGTCGATGTCGTCGCCGCCCAGATGCGTGTCGCCGTTGGTGGACAGCACCTGGAACACGCCATCCTCGACTTTCAGAATCGAGATGTCGAATGTGCCTCCGCCGAGATCGTAGACCGCAATGACACCCTCGCGCCGCTTGTCGAGCCCGTAGGCGAGGCACGCGGCGGTCGGCTCGTTGATGATGCGCAGCACCTCGAGACCGGCCAGCCGTCCGGCATCCCGCGTGGCCGTGCGCTGGGCGTCGTTGAAGTAGGCCGGGACGGTAATCACCGCCCGATCCACCTCCGGGTCGAATTCCCCGGCTTTCGACAGCCAGGCTTCGGCCCGGCGCTTCAGTTCCCGGAGAATCATCGCCGACAGTTCGGGAGGCGTCAGTTCGCGGTCGCCCAGGTGCACGCGAACCAGGCCGCCGGTCTCGCCGCTGACCTTAAAGGGAAACCACCGCGATTCGCCGGTGACATCATCGAGGCCCC
>ERZ1292640.4449-Hain-H43-02um-R1-4449-length-10670-cov-3_pt1 | contig 10670 bp, 2 predicted proteins | sample MGYA00564404_ERZ1292640 | MGnify/ENA primary metagenome ERZ1292640 (study PRJEB36523, sample SAMEA6512636) | groundwater metagenome | collected 2019-01-08 | study: AquaDiva: Metagenomics assemblies of 32 groundwater samples | reverse complement strand
GCAATATCTAGATGAAAAGAAAAACACCCTGTTCGTACGAAACGAAACGTGGTGTTTTTCGTTGATGTGTATTCGGATGGAACCTAATTTATTTCAGGTGGGCAACCTTAACCAATAACCCAAGGGTCATGGTGATCAGGGATTTTGCTCCTTACTCGGTCAGCCCTATTCCAAACTTAGGGTTTTTCCGAATACCCCCACATTATACACCCGATTTCCACGGGGTTCAATACAGAAAAATACGCCCTATTTTCTAGTTTTCCCCACACTTTTCCACACTGCTCTAAATATCGTCAACTCCAAAACGTTTATAGCTGAAAATTGGCGCCTTGCCGAACCAATGCTCAATTTCGTGTCGTGCCTCCTCTTGTGTTTCCGACGCGTGAACAAGATTCATGACCGCGCGTTTTTCCTTATTTGCAAGCGCCGGAGAATCGGCCGAGTAATCCCCACGAATTGTCCCCATGTCCGCAAGATACGGCATGGTCGGACCGGAAATTTTCCGCACCATATCTACTGCATGAATTCCTTGAATAACCATTTTCACCAACGGAGCGGAAATCATAAAATCAATAAGCCATTCCCTCACTCGCCCTCCCAACTCTTTCGCGTCGATACTCCCGAGCTCTGCCATTGCGTCGTAGCCGTATTTCTCGTACGTTGCAAGGGTTTTTTGCCCTAGACGCTCCACCCATGCTGGGTCCTTCGGATAGTGATTATCCATCAGTGCACGCGTCGGTTGAAACATTTCAAGGGCAACCACCTTAAGATCGCGTTGTTCAAAACGCTTGATGATTTCTCCGATCAAACCTTTCCGAACTCCGTCTGGCTTGATCATGACATAAGTACGCTCTTCTTTTGGGTGTTGCATAATTTCATTCTGTTATTTCGTAATTCATCCTATCCTAACAGATACGAGAAAGCGAACAACTTTTTTGCGCCTTTTTGAGGAACTTTGATCTAATCTACTTGAGGATACGCCCCACGACGAGTGGGCGTGATGGGCCGTCCTTCAACACCTTTTCCGAGAGCGCACGTCTTAAGAAATCTGCAAGCGTTTCCTTCTCCGTTGGCATATAACCTTTTTCTTTGGTGATCCCTTGTTCGTTAATATATTGTTGTATCTTCGCTACCGTCGGCCAGTCATATCCCTTGAAAGACTCTCCGGAACCCGAAAGCGTCCGCGGGTCGGTCTCTAGTATCGCGAGCGCATCGCGATCCCGTATGGACAACCACTCCGGCGAGACGGACGCGAACAAAGGCTTATGGAAAAGTCTCTCGATGTCCGCGTCAAGATAGCGGCCCGCCTCCAACTGTGCTTGAGGAAGCTTCATTTCTTCAGGAAGATTGTGCCACGTGACCGCCGTTTCTTCCATCGAAAGCGGCGTGTCGGCCGGACGTGGTACTTCCGCCCCCATCGGTGTTCCCGCCGCGGTGACTTCTGTTGCGGCGCCCCCCGCGGGGGTTTCTATGGCCGTGCCTCCTCCGAGCTTCTGCGCGCGAGCAATGAGATCTTCCCCGCCGATTGTTTTCTCGTGGAGGAGTTGTGTGACCTTGTTCAGATCAAGCGTTTGATCAACGATGAGCTTGTCTGGATCGCTCCCTAGTCCGATTGCCGCCTGTTCTTCCGGCGAGAGCGACCGCAGAAGATTCTGGATCGCATTTTCCTGCCCTTGCGGCGAAAGATCGCGAAGCTCCGGAATGTTTACCTTGAGAATTTTCGTGAAGTTGTCACCCGACACGACTTTGTACGGGAGTAACTCGGATCCTGGCGGTTCTTGCGCAAGCCCCAATGGAACTGCTTCACTGACTTGCGGCACTTTGCTCCAAGGAACAATCTCTTCATTCGGCGCGAGCCAAGGAGGAGTCCCCGGGGTGCGTTCAAGAATGCTTTTAATCTCTTCCGTCGAAAGCGGAGTCGGCGATTTGTGCATTTCGTCAATGAGCTTATTATGCTGAGCCATATTGAGCTGTGTGCGGTCATCCAACCCGCCTGTAGCGCGCAACACTAAAATTTCTTCGGTAGAAAGCGGGCGTCCGACGACGCCGGGAATGTTTTTATTGAAATTCTTCGGACTAAACGCCTCCGGATCGGCCTTGTCAATCTCGCTATCGGCGTAGGACCGCAACATATTGGCCACTCGCGTCTTGCCGAGAAGGTCGGCAATCTTGGCGTCCATTTGCTCCTTGGTCATTCCCAACGTCTCAAGCAACTGCGCCCGATGAGTCGGGTCAGTATCCGTCATATATTCCTCAAACCCTCTCGCATCGGCGGCACGTTGAGTATCAAGAAGTTCCTTGGGAATAACGACGCCGCCAATTTTGCCGTCACCACTGTTTATTCCCCTCTCACGTATCGCATCACCGACCGCCTTGACCTGATCGGCGCCGAATTTCACCTCTCCAAAAGAGAGAATTTCCTTTACGCTCTGCGCAATACCGGCACCGGCAAGGGCGAATGCGCCACGAATCATTGCTGATTTCGCAGCGATTTTTCTGATTTCCGCTTTGCGCTTATCTTCAATCATCGCCTGGTGCAAGCCGGTGATTTTTTCGATTTTCGCTTCAAGAGCATCATGATCGACCACATTATAGAGTCTTCCCGTTGCCATCGCCTGAATGAATGAGAGACGATTTGCGATCGTTGCGCCCTTGCGCTTATCGTCGGCTTCAAGGCCTGCGCCGCCGAAATTGATCATGCCGCGGTCAAACTTCTCACCCGCAAGAGCGACCGTCTGCGCAATCTTCTTTGCTATGAGTGCCCGTTCATCGGCATCGGCGGTCACTGAAAGTTTTTCCGCAAGACGCTCAATGCGGTCGGAAAAGAAGGCCGCGTCGGTGAATTCCTTGATCTCGCGTTTGGCCGCACCTTTTGGAATGCGGATACCTTCCGCATCAAGTTTTGCGGAACCATCGGGATTCGTCTCATACGTCGTGAATTCAATTTCCTCGCGCAGATCTTCTTCGCTCATGCGCCCCTCCGCGCGGTGCGCCTTCATCAACTTCTTGCCTTCCGCCATACCGATCATTCCACCCACACCCACGCCGATGAGACCGATAGCGGGAAGCATTACGCCGCCTGAGATCGCGATCGTACCCCAGCGCGCCAAGGCGCCGCCGGCGATGAACATTCCTTTCGATTTCCAGAACTCTTTGGCGGCGGCCCAAACGGTGTTTTGATCCTCAACTTGCGCAAGTGCCGCTTCGGCATCCGGGTGATTATTGAAAAGCTGGTTCAACTGAACGCGCTCGTCGATCGCATTCATCGCGCGCATTGCCTGTTTTTCGGGATCTTCCTTGCTTCTTTGCGGATCCTTGGCGATCTCTTCGGCAAACCGATCGGTATAAAGCCGCAGTATGCTCGCTCGTACCGCAGCATATTCTGCCTTCACTTTCTCATAACGACGACGGTCCCCGCTCAATTGTTCGATCATTCCGGCTTTTTCCGTATCATATCCCCACTCACGAGGAAACGCCGAAAGCTCGCTTGCGATAGTGTTGAAATCAGCAAACAATTTCTTCTGTTCAGGAGTGATCGCGGGGTCATCGTTTGACTCAAAGAGGTCTTTGCCGGAAACATAGACCATTTCAAGCTCGCCAGTCCCTGGTTTCACATTCACCCCTGGACCCTCTGCGGCGACTTTTGCTAACTGCTCGACGTTCGCAAGATTCTCCGCAATAATCTTCGCATATGCGGGATCCTTGTTTATCCCACCGCGGTGCTTTGCCAGTAGTTCTTTCTCGAGTTCCGCAATACGATGTTCCGGATTCATTCCAGCAGAGTAGAGCTGCTTCCATGCTTTTTTGTACCACGGCATCTTTCCCCACTCTGCTTTCTGCTGCGTCCGCGCCTCTTTTTTTATATCCGTAAGCGCGATCTGCTCAAGATTTTTCAGTACGAGCAATTGCTGCCCTTCGGAGAGTTTTTTGAAACCTTCAACCTTGACCAGTTCCTCATTCGTGATACCGAACTGCTCTTCGAAACCGTCGGTGACAGATTCAGAAAAATCAGCCGGGTTAATCACCCGCTGTTCTACCTCATCGGTAAGCGTTGGGACATCTGGCATGTCCTTCCTCTCAACATCAAGAAAGTCCGCCGCGTCAGCCGCCTGAGCACTTTCCGCCTTCATCTTTTCCAATGCAGGGACTATCACGGTGTCGTACTGATGATGAAGCCACAGCGCGCAACTCTTCAAGTATTCCACGTCTTTCGCATTGAATCTCTCTTCGTCAAACTTCTTGGGATGGGCAATAACGATCGCATCGTGAAACCACTGCATGCCAAGCGGCGCCACACGATCCCAACGACTCTCTAGGGACTCGCCCTCTATTGGACTACCCCAGACGAATGATGCGCGGCCGACAACCCTCTCTTTCTCCATCAATGATTCAAGTGTTTCCGGCGCAGGGACTTCGGCTTCGACAGTCGACGCTGGTCCCGCCCATGTTTCTTTCTCAGTCTGAATACGTTGCTCAAGCATTTCGCGATCGGACGAAAGTACTTCTCGGTCTTCGGCTGTCTTGTATCCAAAGTATGGGTGACCGGGAATCGAAAAATCGACAATTTCGTATGGGGATACATTTTTAAAATCGTAGTTACTTGTATTTACTTCCCCTGTTGTTGCCGACCCCGCTCGCACAGCGGCTCGCTGTTCGTCAAGAAAAACGCGTATGGCGTCTCTCGCGGCCGCAAGCCCGGCTTCATCTCCTGAATGAAATTTTTGTTCTGCAGTCCGCTCTAGGTACCAAAGTCTGTCGGAAATTTCTTGAGGAGGCTTAAAGGCCGGTTTGAATATCTCCCTTAATTTTGACTGTTCGGCGGCGGCTTCACTCCCGAAGAATGGGTGCCAGGGGTTTTTGTTTTGCGCTTCCGAGTCTGTAGCAGGAGCGCCTGGGTCGGTCTCAACAGGCGCGACAAAAACAATTTTTGTTTCAGGTGGTGTTTTCGCATGCTGATCGGAAAACCGCAAAGTAACTTTTTGGCCATCCCGACTCAATTTGACATTCTTGTATGGCTCCTTGAAGAGCGAACGAAGGAAGGGCGCATACGGACTTCCCTCGGCTCCCCAGTAGTTCCAGCCTATGTGTTTTGGATTTGTATCAAAATTCACGTATACCTTGCAATGGCCATCGCTCCCTTCAGATATGTTGACGATATCCATTGAACACTGCTTCAACAAACTTCCTGACCCAAGTAACACATTTTTGAGCGTCTCGCCATTAGGTGCCGCATCTTCATCAGCTGACGTTGCAGGAGCGCGCACCTCTCCGCCACTTTCACGCTGGACCTGTATCCCTTCCGGTATTTTGTTCTTCCACGTGTGAAATATCAACACGCCACGGTCACCAGGCGCAATCGGGACAGGAAATTGCGTCAGCGCCATTTCTGCTTTAATTCTTTCGCGCAGACGAGCAAATGCGTCGCCTTGACTCGTCGTTTCGTCGTAAGGTATATCATTCTCCGCAAGAATGCGTTTTTGATCGTCGGTAAAATCGGGCGAAATTTCACCCGCATCCGCATTTGCGATCAGCCTCTCTGCCTCGTCGGTAATTCCTTTTATTGTTTCTTTCTTTTTTTTCTCTCTTGGCTTAAATCCGGGGTGCTCATTCAGAAATTTAACGACAGCTGGATCATCGGCATAGTCGCGCAAAAGCTTCTCGGGAGGTGGAGTATCTCCTTCTTTGTAATTTTGCACCACATCAATAACACGCCCGCGGAGCGATTGTCCTTTTTCGGCCATTGCCCCTCCCCTGGCGGAAGCGGCTCTTTCTGCCTCACGCCTTGCTTTACGAGTATTCAGCTCCGCTTCAAGCCGTGCTCGTTCTTCCAGGGTAGTTCTTTTGTCTTTCAAAAACGCACGAAGCGTATGGTCATCAATCTCTTGTCCTGCCGCAACGCTTTCAAAAATTTTCTCAACGGGGCGTTTCTTTTCGTCTCTTCCCGTGACTCCTCTTTTCGGCCGTTCTTGCTTCGGCGGAATCGTGTTATATTCTTTTGACCATGCTGTTACTTGGACAAGCACCTGTTCCGGTTGGCGAGCAGAAATGCCGTGCCATTCAAGTATCTCGCGAGCGCGACGATCATCTCTTTCAAGCAACGTGGCATTGCCGCCCTCAAGTTCCCTTTTCAGCCATTCAACCTCTTTTGCGCGATCGATAAATGCCAGATACAAGTCGTTCGCGGCGTCCCTTGTGACGCCTTTTGCGCCCAACGCCTCCGCAAAACTATTCTTCCTCCGCACGGCCTCAAAGTGCGCATCCACTGTGTCTTTCGAAAGTTCTGCTTCCAATTTTTTGCGTTCTTCGGGAGAAGTCTTCGTGGGAATTTTGCTCTTATAAAATTTGGTCGCCAAAACATCAGCGGGCTTCACTAATCCGAAAAGCGTACCGCCATCAATAAGACCGATGGCGATATCTCTCTCTTCCTGATGTAGTTTGCCGAGCGCGCGATGCGCGGCATTCAGCTTTTTCTTCAAGACCAAGTCATCTTTCTCGTCCTCGCGAAGTTTACGGATCTCCTCATGTTTCTTGTCAATTTCTTTTTTGAGTGCATTCAATTTTTCTGCCTCCGCTTTTTCTCGCCCTGTTTCCGGCGAAGGCGTGGCGACTTCGTTATTCGCGACTCGCGCCGCGTCCGTCGACACAGCAATAATTGCTGGGGGAGGTTCGTGTGTTGCCGGGTGATGGGCATCCTCTGCCTCAATCGGCCGCTCTTTCCCTGTCAGAGTGGTATCCGTCTCAGGTGCTGGCGGAAAAGTTCCGCGCAAATCCTTGAGCTCAGAAAAATCGGCTAATCCTTTTTTATCTCCGCCTTTTTGTTGGGTCACCGCTTGTGGTTCCCGTTGTGCCGTGTATCCGTATCCCGATCGAAGTACTTGGAACCCACGATCCAGTTTGAGATACCTTGTAAACGGGATCGGCCCTTGGGACATGGCGGCGGCGATCACGCGATCGCGCACATTCCCTATCACCCTTTGAATCTCTTGTTTTTGCGTGTCACTTGCGCCAAGAGAGCACAATTCTTCGATCGTTTTTTCTTCCTCATCGCGTACTTTTTTGCAATATTTTTCATACGCATCCATCGCAGAAAGATCGCCCCCTTTCCATTTCTCCGGATCAAATTCCCGTGGCTCGTTCTCCTCTCTATGTGAAGCATCTACTGGTGGAACGACCGTTGTTTGGCTCGTCTTGGCTGGAGGAACCTGCGGAGTGGTTGCGGTCACTGTTCGAGAGGTAACCAAATCCAGTTCCACAAGACCTTCCGCCAATGCTCCACCACTTGTGTTCTGTTTTACAATGTCTCCGGCGGGCTGAATAACGGCCGCTTCTGGAGCAGGCGCGCCATACGACGGTTGTTTCGACAAACCAGCCGCACTGTCTCTTTGCATTTGAAGTTTCACCGCATCTGCAATTTTTTTGAAATAGGCATCACTGTCTCTGCCTGCCATTCCTTGTTCGGTCCAAATCCTCAACACTCTTTCCCTTGCTTTGTCTGCAACTTTATTTAACACCGCAAGTTGTTCTGCGGTGCTGTACTCTTTATTCGTGTCTATATATTGACTCTTGAGCACATCTGCAAACACAAGAAAGTCCTCGGAACTTTCCGTGTTTTTTCTCAGTTGAGCTTCTTGTCCAGACGGTTCACTGTCGTCCAGTGGCGGCGGCGGTGAGTTTTTTGTCATGGCGAAACTATATCAAATAAATAATAAAAAGTCAATAGTTCAAAGTTTCACACTGGCATTGTACACCCAAAGAAATGTGAGGGGAACCCGCCGCCCGATGAAAACCTATGGTAATTTTATGTGACATCGTCGTGAGAAGCTTGCGGCTTCGGTGACTGTGGCCCAGGTTGCACCGCTTTTGCCGTTTCATCCGGCATAAAGAGTGATTTGCCCAGATGAGGTTGTCCTGACAAAGTTTGGGGCTGTCCTCCGTGAGACAAGTACTTGCTCATGATCGCATCGTCAACAATTTTCCGATCGCGTCCGTACTTAAGATAGGAGAGACTCTTCAATTGCTCGACAATCTCCGGGTGCCCTTGCGGCGGCGGCGGCACTTGGATATTGAACGGCGGAACAGGCTTACCGTTGATGAGTATCTTTGCGTATGCGCTATAGTTTTCGATCTTCATGATGTCTTGTGCCTTAAACATCGGCGCGAACTGCGACTCAAGCGCTTCGGCATCTTCCGCGCCGACACGAAACACCACCATGTTGCCGACGTTGCCAAACACCGCCTTCTTAATGCCCTCGTCTAATTGCGCGATAAATTGGTGCGCGACGTTGAGCGAGAGGCCGTATTTGCGCGCCTCGGAGAGGATAGCGGAAATCGAGTCTGTCGTGATGTTTTGAAACTCGTCGATATACAGATAGAAATCCGGAAGCTTTACGCCGAATGAATCGACGCGAGACATTGCCGCCATCAAAAACTTCCCTACCAACACGAGGCCGATCAAATTTGCGTTAATTTCCCCAAGTTTTCCTTTCGCCAGATTAACAAGGAGTATCTTCTTTTGATCCATGATCTCGCGAAAATTGAACGACGATTTTTCCTGTGCGATAATCGGGCGCATAACATCGTTCGAGAGAAAAATGTCGAATTTATTGGTGATGTACGGAATCATGTTCTGCAGCCCTGATTCGCCAGAGGTCTTGGTCGCAATATCGCGCCAGAACTGGACGACAATGGGATTCTTGCAACGTGAAAGCTTCAAGTTGCGGAAACTTGCGTCGGCCATGACGCGCGGTATCTCAAGAAGCGTGTTTCCAGTTTCAGGGTCTTCCATGACGAGGAGTGTAGAATAGCGGAAATACTGCTCGAAGGCCGGACCCATCGATTCCGGTATCGCCTCGTAGAGCTTGCGAAAAATCGAGAGCATTTCATTCACGACGAATATTTTTTGCTCAGGCTTCGTGACATCGTACTCAAGCATATTGAGCGCGAACGGGCGCGCCGTGTATGTGGGATCAAAATAAATGACGTCTTCGATTCGTTCTTTCGGTATCGCCGCGAGCACGTCTTGAACATCGGAGCCATGCGGGTCAATGAAGCAAACGCCGTTTCCTGCAAGAATATCCTGAACAACCAGGTTTTTAAGAAACACTGATTTTCCGGTGCCAGTTTGACCGACGACATAGAGGTGGCGGAGGCGATCTAGCTTAGTCATTCGAACATCGCGCGATTCTCCGCGATATACGTTCTTTCCCAACAATGTTCCCTCGGAAGGGAGGTCGGCTGGAGCGGGAGCGACGGAAGCTTTCATTGTTTTCAACTGCGGGGCTTCCCGTTGCGATATCGCGGATGGAAAATGATAGAGCGTCGCAAGCTCTTTGGTGTTTAACACCATAGCATCGTCGTCCTTGTCGCGAAAAGTGAAATTATGGAGTAATCGCTGAAGCTTTTCTTTATCCATGCTAACGAATTTGAGCCCCCCGCCTTGCGGCCTATTGAACTGACTCCATGATGCTTCAAGCGAAACGCGAATCGCATCCGCGCGCAGACGAGTAGGAGCGGAGACAACGATACGCACGTTCGCGCGCACCACCGGAGATTTGATCTTCTCCTCCATCAACGTGATCGCTTTTTCGCCAGCTTCACGATCTTTCGGATCAGGTTCCGCATCCTTCTTTGAGCTCCTCGCCTGACTGGCAAAAAAGTCGCCGAACGTTTTTACCAACGCACCACCGGTCGAGAGCGGTATATCTATGGCTCGTTTTAAGGAAACTCCCTGTCTTATCCGCCCGATTGCATGCTTTATCTTGCCGACAATGTTATCCAGATCCGGATACATGATTATTTGTATCGCCGCTCCTTCACCATCGCGCTCGATCTTGGTAAACGAATTCAAAATAACCGTGAGCGGATCACTATTCACCTCATCGGCAAACTGGAGCGGATAGACAAAGTTGGAAGATGGGACGGCAACCGACGCGACCGCAACACCGAATTCATTGAAGATATTATAGTCCGCCGGACATTCTTCGATTCGCGCGGCGGGGAATGCGCCGAGAATCTGCTTCACGAAAAGATCTTTCATGTGCTCGCGAACCCCGACATAAAAAACGATATCGTTGGAAAAATTCGAAAGGACCAATTCGAGCGAAAGCGGACCATAATTCGTCGTTGATGCGCCTTCAAGCGGAATCATTCCAATATAAAAACGTTCCATTGCGGCGATAACCTCTTTAAACACCACATCGCGTACGCCTTCTTGACTTCCGGCGAACGGCAACACCACCTCGTAAACGGTCATGTGGAGGAGCTGTGCAAGCTCTCGTTCCTTCTCAAGCCCGGGGATGGCGCCGCCAGTTTTTACATACTCGACAAGTACACGATGGAAGTCGCCTTCAATGTGCTGATTGTTCTGTCCCTGCACCACCTTGATCGAATTCAATATCCCGCGCGATGCGAGTATGTCGTACAGCTCGCGCATGCGCAGACGATGCTGGAGTGACCCTATATGCTCCACAGCACGTTCGAATTGCGGATTTTCCAGGATGAAATGCTCAGCGAGCATTTCACGAACAGGCTCCTTGCCGTATGCAATCACTTCTTGAGAAACTATCTCTTCTCTGCTCACCGGCTGTTTATCCTCCCAGAGTTTCTGTTCTTTTTTAAGCACACGCTCACGAAGGTACTTCAACTCCTCCTCGGGGGAGGAAAACTTTGGG
>ERZ1292640.1234-Hain-H43-02um-R1-1234-length-21181-cov-8_pt2 | contig 10672 bp, 15 predicted proteins | sample MGYA00564404_ERZ1292640 | MGnify/ENA primary metagenome ERZ1292640 (study PRJEB36523, sample SAMEA6512636) | groundwater metagenome | collected 2019-01-08 | study: AquaDiva: Metagenomics assemblies of 32 groundwater samples | reverse complement strand
CTGGGCATCCAGCTCATGCCGCGCATCCGGGGTATCCAGGACCTCAAATTCCATCGCCCGGAGCCGGGCAATGCGTACCAGAACATCAATGCGCTGTTCAGCGATGTGATCAACTGGCGGCTGATTGAGATGCATTTGCCGGCGATGCTGCGAGTGGCGGTTTCCATCAAGACGGGCAAGATCACGCCGTCGGCCATCCTGCGCCGGCTCGGCACCTACAGCCGCAAGAACAAGCTGTATTTCGCGTTTGTAGAGCTTGGCAAGGTCATCCGGACCATGTTCCTGCTGAGCTACATCGGCGATGTCGGGCTGCGCAAGGTGATCCATGCCGAAACCAACAAGAGCGAGCAGTTCAACGGCTTTGCGCAGTGGTCATTCTTCGGGGGAGAGGGGATCATTGCCGAGAATATCCGGCATGAGCAGCGCAAGGTGATCAAGTACAACCACCTTGTGGCCAACATGATCATTCTGCACAACGTGGTGGGCATGACGCGGGTTTTGCAGGAGCTTCGCGACGAAGGGACCGAGATCACGCTGGAGATCCTGGCGGGCCTGGCACCGTTCCGCACGGCGCACATCAACCGGTTTGGCGACTACACGCTGGACTTCCGGCGCAAGATCGGACCCTTGAACTTCGACGCCACCATAATTCCGGCAACCTTCTAATCGCCGCAAAAAAGAACCCGACACGAAGCCGGGTTGTGAACCTAGATATTCCAGGCCCGCTCAGGGAGGGTTGAAGCGGGGAAGCCGAGGCCTCAGCGGCGATTTCAGTCGCCATAAGCGCGCTTATATGCCGCTTCCTCTGACGCCTGCTCTCCGGTGAAAAAAATCCAATAGCGACAGGGACTTAGGTCTGTTTCTGCTGGGTTTTACATGAATCCCTGCCGACCCTCAGGTACAGCAGCAGCGCCGGCCAGCAGCAGGGCCAGCATGATTTTTTTGAGCGGGGCGGTGATGATCATGATGATCTCCTTGGGTTGTTGATGCGAGTGTGGCGGGGTGCCTGCAGCGCCATACCGCACGACGCGTAAAGTTGCGTCTGCTGCGGATGCGAAGGTGTAAAGCTTTGTGCGAGGCCTGGAGTTGCTATTGATTCAATAGCTGTTTGCGCAGGCCGGATGAGGGCTGGAGCGTGATTTGTCTAGTTCTTCAGCCTGCTGCCGCAGTCCACCTGGGCGTTGAGTGCGACGCCCCCGGCGCCATAACTGCTGTCGGTCACCTTGCAGCTTGAGGCCTTTTCAATGGCCCGGACCAAGCTTGCCGTTTTCTGCGGACCGTCCGGCAGGTGGCGCGGTGCCTGTGCCGACCAGGTGCTGGCCGTGATCTGCTCGACCCGATAGGCATCGCCGTCAAGCTGCACGGTCTGCGGCGGCGATTCCAGCTGGGCGCCCGGCGCGACACATGCGGACAACAGGGCGGCCAGGCCGGCCAAAGCCACACCGGCGAAAGATTGGCGCCAGGGATGGCAGGGCGCAGAAGGAGTGTCAGATTTCAAAGGAGTAACTCTGGGGGTTGTTCATGATGTTCATGGCCGCCTTGGGCTCGGGCACCAGCGAGGGTTTGTCGGGTACCTTCGACTGCGGGCACCCGGTGAGCAGGGTCAGTGCAAAAAGTACAGGCAGTGCCGTCAAAAAATGCTTCATGGCGTGTTCCCGAAAGAATCATCAAGCGTCTTAACCGCCGGTCTTGCAGCGTGCAAACTGCCGGTGGTGCTTGGGATGAAGATACGCGGGGACGGGCCCCGCGCGAAGCCGGCCGCAACCCAAGCGCCTGTCAGGAAGGCGCGCGTGAGCTTGTCAAGGCGGTCCTACACCGGGGCATCAGGCTTGGCCTGGCTTGCCCGGAAGGTGTTGATGCCTGTTTGCCATGTTGAACGCTCCATCACGCAGGTGACCCAGTGTGTGACCTTGATTCCGAGGGACGACGGCACAGGCCCGCTGCGGTCGGCATACGTGTCTGATTTGCTATGAAAATGGTAGCTGTTTGCGTACGTACCTATTGGGCTGGGGGCTTTTTTGTTCATCGTTTCAGAAAATGATCGTGCAAAAGCGACACCTGGCCCGCGTTTTGGATCAAGCCGGCGTCCTACAGCGCCCCATGCTGCGCCGTCCTAAGATGGAAATTTCGTCCTTCCAATGGAGACAAGCATGATGATTTCCCGTCGCCGCGCGTTTCGTTCCACCCTGGCGGCCGCCGCTGTGGTGGTTCTGGTTTCGGGTTGCGGCATGATGCCGCCGCAGTCCAACCTGCTGGCCTTCACGACGCAACTGCGCGGCGCCAATGAGGTGCCGCCGGTGGCCTCCAACGCCAGCGGCCAGGTGGATGCGGTGTTGAACAAGGACACCAAGCTGTTGCGCTGGCAACTGAGCTACGCGGGTTTGAGCGGCCCTGCGACCGCCGGCCACTTTCACGGCCCGGCCGCGGTGGGCGCCAATGCAGGCGCGGCCCTGCCTTTCACCGGCCCCATCACCAGTCCCATGTCCGGCCAGGCCACGCTGACACCGGCCCAGGTGGCCGACCTGATGGCAGGCAAGTGGTACGCCAACATCCACACCGCCAGGTTTCCGGGCGGTGAGATTCGCGGGCAAATGACGGCACGCCCCTGATTTTTTGGCGGCGCGTTGCCTTGAGCCAGGCGGGCAGGGCGGACGGCCTCTTCTTTTTACGCCTTGAAACCGGCAGAAGGGTCTGCCTGTCCTACAGGCAAGGGACCTTCGCGCTGACGGTCGCGCGCGTTCCCCGGCGGTAGTCTGGTCAGGAAACCTCAACACCGCTGCCAGCCAGCGGGCAACACAGGAGAGAAGCCATGAACCATCATCCCGCCCTGTCCGGCCACAAGCCGGCGCAAAACACCCCCAAGGGGCCCCAGCCAGCGAGTGGCAGTCAGCAGGCCCTTGCCGAAAAAGCCGCCAACAGCCCGGCCAGCGTGAAGGCACGCATTGAATCGACCAACATGCCCGACAAGCCGCCACTGGATCACCAGCACACGCCCAACAGTTCAGGCCGGAAATAAAACGCCAGCCCTGTCAGCCTCGCCACCCATTCATTCAAGGACGCACCATGACCAGAAAACTTTCCACCTTCGTTGTTTCAGCCCTGCTGCTTGTCAGCGGCTCCGCGGTTCTGGCCCAGCCTGTGGCCATGGAGGAACGGCTGCTCGAACGCGGCGCCGTTGCCGACAGCACGCCGCAGCAGAAATACCGCACCGCCATCAATGAAGCCGGCGGTGGCTACAAGCTTTACCTCGAGGAATGCGCGACGATGGCTGCCGCCGAGCGCACAGCCTGCCGGCGTGAGGCCAAGGCGGTTTACGACCGCGACATGGCCGCGGCGCGCCAGTTGCTGCGGAAGTAAAAAGTAAAGAAAGGGTGGAGCACCGCGCGGGTGCGCCGCCCTGAATGGCGGCCGGCAGCGCCGGATTTATTCCGCTGCCTGCTGGCGCCGGTGTTCGTTGCGCTTCATCGTGAGATAAGCCGTTCGCTCAACTTCATGCAGCTGGCGCGGATAACGTTCCGTGGCGTCAAACCATTGCTGCAGGCGTTTTTCCAGCTGGTCGGCAGGCGGCGCCGCCAGCGAGGCCATGTACGCGTCAATCGCCAGGTAGTAGCGCATGGTGTTGCGCTCCACCGCACCGCGCATGCCGTCCACATAGGTTTTTTCGCCACCGGCCGGGTTGTTCACCAGGGTGAACCCGGTTTTGCCGCTGCCGACCGTGGCCAGATAGCCCTGCATGGCCATGCGTCCGGCCATGCCGTAACCATAGGAATATTGCAAGTGCATGAAGGTCTTGCCGGCGGCAAGCGGCACCACCCGCAGGTTGATGCGGTAGTTGTTGGTCCCCAGCGGGCCTTTGTCTGCGTTGAGCTGCGCTGCCATGTAGTCCGGCGTCGCGCTGTCCAGCTTGAAGTCAAAGGCCAGGGTATAGGCGTCCTTGACTTCCTGCGGACCTTTTTTGCCGATGCTGACTTCCAGTCCCGTGGGGCTGCCGTTGCCGCCGGTGGTGCGGCAGAACTTGGTGTTGAGGTGCAGCATCAGCACATCGCACCAGTTGTCGGGGCTTTTGAAAGCCGTGGTGACCGCTGAAAACGGGTAGTTGATGACCGCATACGCGTTGCCGCTCACGGCATTGGCGGCTTCGGTGGATTCAATGACCAACGGCCTTTGAAACTCGTTGCGCGCCAGCTGGGGGGCGAGGGCGGTGTATTTGGCCTGCAGTGCCGCGGCACCCGAGTCTCCCGGCGTAGCCATGGCGTTTCCGGCAAGGGCCGTGGCGGCGATCAGGCCTGCGGCGGCTTGGCGGGAAATGGATTTTTTGCGTGCTTGAGTCATCGTGACAGTTTGCCTTCCGCTGGGACAGTGTTTGGCGGCTTGCTCTTCCGTCCTACATGGTTTGGGCGCGAAGGGGAAAGTTAAAGAGGCAAGTCATGGCAAAACCCTGCCCGGGTGTCGAAAAATGCAACCAGCGGTAATTTTCCTCAGTCCAGGTATTTGCCGCCATTGACCGACAGCGTGATGCCTGTGATGAAGCCGGCGTCGTCGGCGGCGAGGAAAACGACGGCGCGGGCGATCTCCGCCGGTGTGGCCAGGCGGCCGACAGGCACGGTTTTCAGGATCTGCTCCATCACCTCGGGCCGCACTGCGCTGACCATGGCGGTGTCGGTGTAGCCTGGTGCGATGACGTTGGCCGTGATGTTGCGGGAAGCGCCTTCGAGCGCCAGCGATTTCGTGAAGCCGATCAGCCCGGCTTTGCTCGCCGCATAGTTGGTCTGGCCTGCCTGGCCAGAAAGTCCGTTGACCGAACTCATGTTGATCACCCGGCCGAAACGGCGTTCGCGCATGCCTTCGATGACTGCGCGGCACATGTTGAAGCAGCTGCCCAGGTTGACGTCGATCACCTCGCGCCATTGCTGAACACTCATCTTGTGCAGCATCGCGTCGCGCGTGATGCCGGCGTTGTTGACGAGAACCTCGATCGGCCCCAAGGCGGCTTCGACTTGCGCAACACCCGCCACGCAGGCGTCAGCGTCGGCCACGTTCCAGGCAAAAGCCGCGACGCCGGTTCGGGCCGTGAAGGCCGCGGCGGCAGACTGGTTGCTTCCGTAATTGACCGCCACCCGGTAGCCCGCAGCGAGCAGGGCTTCCGCTGTGGCGGCCCCGATGCCGGCGGTGCCGCCGGTGACCAGTGCAACCCGCATGTCAGGCCTTCCCGGCAAGGTGTTTCAAGACTGCCAGGTCGTCCGCGGTGGTGATGTTGTTCATCGTGATTTTGCTGGTTGCCATGGTTGTTTCTGCGTCGTTCGCAGGCTTCACACAGGGCTTGCACCCTTCCACATCACTGTAGGAAAGGCAAGGGTGTCCAGTGTTGAGATGGATCAAGTCAAGACGCCGGTGCGGCTGTTTTTTGCCGGTCATGCAGGGCGGCCCCGACTGGTCTGGCCGCCCGCAGGCATTCCTTGCGCTGTATCAAGGCTGGCCTGGCTGCGGGGTGCGATGCTGCTTTTTCCCAACCATTCCTCGAGAGCCCGTCATGAACTTCAAACGCATGCTGATCCTCATCACGCTGGTCGCAGCAAGTGCAGCAGGTTTTGCCGCCAGCGAAAGCCCGCTGGAACGGGCCAATACCACGGCCAGAAAAGCCGCCCAAGGGGCCGCCGAAGCCGGCCGCAAGGCCGCCTCCAGCGCCAAAGCCGCGCTGGAGAAGGCGGAGACAGCGGTGAGCCAGGCAACGAAGAGCGCCGCAGAAGCAACACATCGCGCGGCACGGAAAGCCGAGGTCGCAGCCCGAAAGGCGGAGCAGATGGCCACCGTCGCAGTGGAAAAGGCCAGCGCCGAGGGCAAGGAACTGGCCCGCAACGCAGAAAGCAAGGCCAGGACGGCCGCAGAGGCGACCCGTGAAGCCGTGCAGAAAGCGGAAGATGCCGCCCGGCAAGTGGGCCGCGCCAGCAAGGAGGATGCGCTCAAGGCCGCACAAGCCGCCCGGGATGCCCTGCACAAAGCCGAAGAAGCCAGCCGCGAAGCATCACGCGCCACCAAAGAGGCCGCAGACAAGGCTGTGGAAGCCGCCCGTAAAAAAGCAGGCAAGGAAGCTGCGCCGTCCAAATAGTCGGCGTGTCTAGCGGCGTTGCACTTTCCGCCGCTGGTTCTCAGGATTCCGGTTCCTGGCAATCGCACCGTACCTAGGCGAGTCGTCCCGAGGCAAGCAAGAGGCGAAGACGGGTGTACTGGTCGAAGGGGCTTGGGCAGCAGCTGGGGCGGCGGGCTGGGTTGATGGGGCGCGTGTGACGACGGATTTACGATATTGATTTGTTAATTTGTTATTTAACATAATATACATCGTAGAACATCAATAAGACAAACCAAAACAGCAGAAAACGCCATCAAGCCGCGCCAGGCTTGAAAACTGCCAGAACCAGCCTGCGGCATCCCGACGATCTTTCAGCGCCATCCCTGATTCACCATTTGCCCGTGGCTTGCCGCTTGCGGACGGCTGCGGCGATGAGGTCTGCCGATTCTGTGCGGCTGACACGCTGGGCGAAGCCGATGGCTGTCAGGCCTTGCTGGTTTTTCAGCAAGGGATCGGCGCCGGCGTCCAGCAGCAGTTTGACGGCGGGCGTGGTGCCGTATTGCGCGGCCATCATCAGCGGCGTTGTGCCGTTGGGTGACTCGGCATCAATGTAGGCGTGGTTTTCCAGCAGCAGCTCCATGATGGCCAGGTGCCCCTTGCTGGCGGCGTAATGCAGCGGTGTCCAGCCGGTCTTGTTGACGTCGGCATCCCGTTTGATCAGGGCGGCCACTATTTCCAGCTGGCCCTTGATCGCGGCCAGCATCAGCGGACTTTCGTCGTTGGCATTGAGCGCGTTGACGTTGGTTTTGGGCCATTCCAGCAGGGCCTGCGCGGCCTTCAGCGACGGTTCCTGGATCGCCAGGTACAGGCCGTGCTGGCCTTTGGGGTCGACGGTGTTGGCATCGAAACCGCGGGTCAGGAGCTGCCGGATGGCGCCCGGGTTGTCCTGCTTGATGGCCACGAAGAAGTCTTCGTAGGAACCTGCGTTGACGGAAATAAATCCAGTCATGACAAATAGATAGACTGCTTTTTTAAAGTGATTCATGAGGTATTTTTTCATGCCAGAACTCCTGAAAATAGCCGCTCGAAGTTGCGGCTGGTAGCCTCGGCAATGGCTTCCACCGGCATCTGCCGGATCTCGGCGACCTGTTTGGCCACGTACGGAACATAGGACGGGTTGTTGGTTTTGCCGCGGTAAGGCATGGGTGCCAGGTAGGGGCTGTCGGTTTCGATCAGGGTGCGGTCCAGCGGCACAAAACGGGCCACTTCGCGCAGGTCGGCGGCGTTCTTGAAGGTCAGGATGCCGGAAAACGAGATGTAAAACCCCAGGTCGAGCGCGGCCCGGGCCACTTCGGCCGTCTCCGTGAAGCAGTGGAACACCCCGCCGGCGCGCCCTGCTCCGTCGGCTGTTTCGCCCTCTTCCTTCAGGATGGCCAAGGTGTCGGCCGAGGCGCTGCGGGTGTGGATCACCAGCGGTTTTTGGGTCTGGCGCGCGGCGCGGATGTGGGTGCGAAAGCGTTCGCGCTGCCAGTGCATGTCAGCGATGCTGCGCTCGCCCAGGCGGTAGTAGTCGAGCCCGGTTTCGCCGATGGCCACCACCTTGGGCAAGGCGGCGCGTTGCACCAGGTCGGCCAGGCTGGGTTCGGTCACACCTTCGTTGTCGGGGTGGACGCCGACGCTGCACCAGAAGTTGTCATAGGTGGTGGCCAGCGTGTGGACGGTCTCGAACTCTTCGAGCGTGGTGCAGATGCACAGCGCGCGATCCACCTGGGCTTGCACCATGGCTTCGCGTATCTGCGGCAACTGGGCCTGAAGCTCGGGAAAACTCAGGTGGCAATGGGAATCGGTGAACATCGGCAAGGCTTTATTCGGCATCAAAAATGGCTGTAGCCCATACGAGACGGGCGCAGGCAGCTATCAAAAAGGAAGCAGCCCGAGGCCGGGCCGGCAAGGGCCTAGATCGTCTGCGTCGGACGGTCGGAGGCCAGGTGGGCGCCGAGGATTTCCTCGATCTTGATCTTCAGCAGGCGGGACTTTTCATCGTCGGGAAAACGCACGCCGACTCCCTGGGTCCGGTTGCCGGAGGCCCGCGCCGGGGTGACCCAGGCCACTTTGCCCGCCACCGGGTAGCGCTGCGTGTCTTCGGGCAGGGTCATCAGCACATACACGTCGTCGCCCAGCTTGTAGTCGCGCGCCGAGGGGATGAAAACGCCGCCTTCGGTAAACAGCGGAATGTAGGCGGCGTAAAGCGCGGCTTTTTCGCGGATCGCCAGCTGGATGACGCTGGGCCGGACGGCGCTGGAACTGGCGGCGGTGGCACCGGCAGCACCGGGAGAACCAGCAGGAGGCGTTGTACTCATGCGCCTAGTTTATCGGGTTGACTGCCGGGCTGTCAGCAAGAAACCGCGCTTATTTTGAATTGAGTGCCAGCTGCGCGCGGCTCACCAGCGCTTCGAGCATCAGGCCGGGGTTGTAGGGGTGTTCCACGGTGCGCGCCGTGGCGGCCAGCTCCTTGGCCCAGGCGCCCAGCGCGGCAAAGCCGGGGCCGGCGGCCGCGCCAGTTGCACCGGGTTTGCCGGCAGGCTGTACCGGCAAGTCGGCGTGGCGAAAAAACCGCGGTTCGGCGCCCGCCCGGGTGGCCAGCATGTCGTGGCAGAGCTTTTGCAGCGCATCGACGGCCTGGGCCGGCCCGAAGTCGCTGAGCGCCCCGACCTCGCCCCGGGCCATGGCTTTGGGCAGGGCTTGCCAGTGCTGGGCGATGGCGCTGCTCGGTCCGGCCTGCGCGCGTTCCAGCGCATCGGCGGGCCGGCCGCCGGCGGCCGCCAGCAGGGTGTGCAGGTCGGCGGCGGTCGGCAACTTGCCGGCCTTGCCTTCCGGCCCGGCCCGCTCTGCCAGCCAGGCCAGTGCCTGGTCAAAATCCGGCCAGTGCATGGTGTGGCCCTGACAGCGGCTGCGGATGGTGGGCAGCAACTGGTGCGCGGCCTCGGTGGCGAGGATGAACTGCACCGCACCGGGCGGCTCTTCCAGCGTCTTGAGCAGGGTGTTGGCGGTGATCGCGTTCATGCGTTCGGCCGGATAGACCAGCACCACCTTGGTACTGCCGCGCGAACGCGTGAACTGGGTGAAGGTTACCGCCTCGCGCGCCGCATCAACCTTGATCTCCTTGCTGGGCTTGCGTTTTTTGCTGTCCAGCTCGTCCTGGGTTTTTTCGTCCAGCGGCCAGCCGAGGCCCAAGGAAAGGGTTTCGGGCATCAGCATGCAGAGGTCGGCATGGGTGTGGACGTCGACCGCATGGCAACTGCCGCACACGCCGCAGGCGCCCTGCTCTGTGGCCTGCTCGCACAGCCAGGCCCGCGCCAGGGCCAGCGCCAGGTCGAACTGGCCCAAGCCGGAAGGGCCGCTGAGCAGCCAGGCATGGCCGCGCTGGGCCAGCAGGGTTTGCAGCTGGGTCTGCAGCCAGGGGGCCAGGGGTGGGCTGGGTGCGACGGAATCGCTGCTCATCAGAGCCAACCCTTGCCGGTAAACACACGGTGCACCGACTGCCACACGGCTTCACGTGTCTGGGCGGCGTCGATGCGGGCAAAACGTCCGGGGTCGGCGGCCAAGCGGTCGGCGTAGCCCTGGGCCACACGGCGGAAAAATTCCACCGGCTGGGCTTCAAACTTGTCCGGCACGCGGGCGCCGGTCAGGCGCTGGGCGGCTTCTTCGGGCGGCAGGTCGAACCAGACCGTCAGGTCGGGCTGGACAATCGCCGCAGCCTCTCCCTTTTTGCCAAGTTCATGAACAAAATCATGTCCCAGCCCCCGTGCATCCTGCGCCCACAGCTCCAGTTTTGATAGCACGTCGAGGTCGAAGCCGCGCCCGCCGCCCTGGTAGGCAAAGGTAGCGTCGGTGAACCGGTCGCACAGGACCACATCGCCGCGAGCCAAGGCAGGGGCGATCACGGTGGTCAGGTGATCGCGCCGGGCCGCAAAAATCAGCAAGGCTTCGGTCAGCGGGTCCATCGCGTCGTTGAGGATCATGGCGCGCAGCTTCTCGGCCAGCGGCGTGCCGCCCGGTTCGCGGCTCAGGGTCACGGCCCTGCCCTGCGTCTTGAAGGCCTCGGCCAGCGCGCTGATGTGCGTGGATTTGCCCGCGCCGTCTATGCCTTCGAAGCTGATGAATAAACCCGCAGCGACATTCACAGGCGTACCTCATTTTCAGCCGGGGCCGCGGAACCGGCTTTGCCGGGGCGCAGGCGCAGCGCCCCCTCGAGGTGCAGCGACGACACGTCAGTGCGGAGCGTGGGGGCCATTACTGATTTCGTTGAAACTTGTTGACGGCACGGTTGTGCTCGTCCAGCGTGCTGCTGAAGTGGCTGGTGCCGTCGCCGCGCGCGACAAAATACAGGGCCTTGGTCTGCGCCGGCTGCACCGCGGCCAGCAGGGCCGCCTTGCCGGGCATGGCAATCGGCGTGGGCGGCAGGCCGGTGCGGGTATAGGTGTTGTACGGTGTGTCGGCCTGCAGGTCACGCTTGCGCAGGTTGCCGTCGAACTGTTCGCCCATGCCGTAAATCACCGTCGGGTCGGTCTGCAGCATCATGCCGATGCGCAGGCGGTTGCTGAA
>ERZ1292640.4446-Hain-H43-02um-R1-4446-length-10674-cov-4_pt1 | contig 10674 bp, 11 predicted proteins | sample MGYA00564404_ERZ1292640 | MGnify/ENA primary metagenome ERZ1292640 (study PRJEB36523, sample SAMEA6512636) | groundwater metagenome | collected 2019-01-08 | study: AquaDiva: Metagenomics assemblies of 32 groundwater samples | reverse complement strand
GGAGATCTCGATCTCAGCTATCGCGCACAGCTCCGTGGCTGGAAATTCAAGTTCCTGAGAGATGTCACATCCCCGGCAGAACTCCCCTCAGAGATCAATGCCCTGAAATCACAGCAGTTCCGCTGGACGAAGGGAGCAATTGAGACAGCGAAGAAGATTCTTCCTCTTGTTTGGAACTCTGACTTGCCACTGCGGATCAAGTTTCAGTCAACCTTCCATCTCACGAACAACATCGTTTTTCCCTTTATCCTCCTTGCGGGCATTCTCAACGTCCCCCTCGTTTACGTCAAGAATCACGGTGGCTACGAGACCTACTTCGCCTTGATGTCAATCTTTGTCATTGCTTTCATCGGATCTTTTCTCTTTTACACTATTTCACAGAAGGAGATCTATCCTGATTGGCGGCGGCGGCTTTTTCTCTTCCCTCTCTTCATGGCAGGGAGCATGGGATTTGCCGTTAACAACACGAAGGCAGTCATTGAAGGTCTCATCAGCAAGAAGAGAGAGTTTGTGAGAACGCCGAAGTATTGCATCGAGAAGAAAAGTGATGCATGGACAAACAAGAAATATGTCCCAACGAAATTCAGTCTCACATCCATCTTAGAGTTGCTTCTCGCACTGTATTGTTTCTTTGGGGTTCTCTCGTCTCTCTACTTTTCAGAGATTGCGGCGGTTCCGTTTCAATTGCTTTTCTGCCTTGGGTTTGGGTTTGTCTCGTTCCTTTCCATCAAGCATGCTTGGAGCGCGCGACAGCTCCGGCTCGTCCAAGAAAAATGACCATAGCTCCTGCTGAGTCATCTGCCGCCGAGATCGAGAATCTCGAGAACCGACTGAGATCGAACCCGCTCTCACCGGTGTTTGCACGACTTGCCAGTCTCTACCTCAGTGCAAATCGAGCGGAGGAAGCGCGTGAACTTTGTGAAAAAGGAATCACGCGCTATCCCGCATACGCCACTGCCCACCTTGTGCTCAGCAAGTGTTACTTCCAGCTCGCGAGACTTAGCGATGCGAAGAGGGAACTGAGCATGACCTTGAGTCTTCAACCCCGATGCGAAATTGCCCGAACCGTTCTCCGGGAAACAATGCTTCGCTCAGCTGCTGAGATGGGAAAGGAAACTACCGTTGTCGATCAAGGCAATCAGGCAGGTCTGGAGCAGGCAGTGGGGGAAGCGGGAGTATCCACACTTTTACGCGGTGCATCTATAGGTGCGGAAGAGGAATTCTCTACTGCTGGTGTTTCCGATGAGATCGTTACACCGACCCTAGCAGAGATTTACGCGTCGCAAGGGGCGTATCGAGAAGCGATTCGGACCTACTTACTGCTAGCACGTAGGAAACCGGCAGAAAAAAAACAGTTCGAGCAGCGGATTGGAGAACTCGAGGAGAAATGGAGAGCGCTGGTGGCGCCGAGTTGAGTGGTAGAGATGAGTGTGAAAACACAAAAGCCAATCCGGGCTCACATCCCGAATTGGCTTTTGTCGCTCTGACCGGTAGCTACTACTGAAGCTTGTTTACAAATTTCGTGAGCTTTGATTTCTGATTTGCAGCGGTGTTCCGATGGATGATTCGCTTGGCGGCGAGCGAATCAAGAACGGAAACAGCGTTCAGGAGTGCTGCCTGTCCTTGGTCCTTCGTGGTTGCGCTTCGGACGCGTTGGATCGCCGTTTTCATCATCGACTTGTAGTGTCGGTTCTGCATTCTCCTGCGCGTACTACTTCGTACTCTCTTCACTGCTGATTTATGTTGTGCCATTTTCCCTTTTTGAAAGTTTTGCGTTTCAACGTCGAACTAATGTACGAATAATTTTTCTGCCAGTCAACGAAATTCCATTCTCACACTGTAACTGAAGATTTGCATGGTGAGGAGAATATGAATGAGGTTGAGGGTGCTTGCATTTCACACCGAGAGTCAATATATTCTCGGAGCAAAACTTCCTCTCCCCGCAGACGTGAGTTCGTAACCAATGCTCGATAGGATGCTTCATCTCAACTCGGGAGCCGCACTGGAGAGTGGGAAATTTCTCCGTGTGCTGAAAAGCATGTTACATGTAAAAAACGAACAGGTATCCGTGTGAATATCGTCGTTTGTGTCAATCATGTTCCAGATACGGAAGCACGGGTTAGAGTCGGTGAAGATGGGAAAACGATTGACAGGACAAACGTAAACTACATCCTGAATCCCTACGATGAGTTTGCGATCGAAGAGTGTCTGCGGCTTAAAGAAAAGTACGGCGGTGAGGTCATTGCCCTGTCTCTTGGCGGTGACAACTTCAAGGAAACATTGCGTAAAGCTCTCTCCATGGGGGTGGACAAGGCTTTTCTCCTCAAAGATGAATCGCCACGGGATTCATTCGCAGTCGCAAGGGCTCTCGCGAACACGATTAAGGAGCTTTCTCCCGACATCATTTTTTTCGGAAAGCAATCTATCGACTACGATAATTCTCAGGTGGGGACCATGGTAGCGGAGATGCTTGGGCTTCCCGCCGCTTCCGTTATCATCAAGTTGGAAATTTCTGGCGGGACAGCAATTGTGCAGAGGGAAATTGAAGGTGGACACGAGGTTGTTGAAGTGAAGCTCCCTGCAGTGTTCTCAGCTCAGAAAGGTTTGAACGAACCGCGTTATCCTTCCTTGAAAGGGATCATGGCTGCAAAGGGCAAGCCCATTCAAGAGCGGCCCGCTCCACCTGTGGAGTCGAGAGTTGAGGTGTTATCAATGAGAAATCCACCGGGAAAGAATCCAGGTAGAATTGTTGGCACAGGTGTCTCGGCTGTTCCAGAACTTGTGCGCCTGCTACATGAGGAAGCGAAGGTGATATGACAATTTTTGGAATGTCCGTCTCGACTGAGTCGAGACGAGACCTCACCGGAGGCGGGCGGATTTCGGATCGTGGATTGTAAATCGGGAATTACTGACTGGCAGTCATTGTGCATTCTTAGTTTTCAATTCTTGCTTGATTTATGAAGATCCTTGTCTTCGCAGAGCAGCGGGAGAGTAAATTCAGGAAGTCAGCTTTCGAAGTGGCGAGGGCTGGCAAGACACTTGCAGATCAACTTGGTGGTGAAGTTGTTGGTGTGGTGATTGGCCACGGCGTCGAGGCCATCGCAGCGGAACTCGGTGGCTTCGGAGTCAAGAGGGTGGTCTTCGCCGATGATCCTCGTTTACAGTTCTATTCAGGCACCGCTTATGCAAGGATTCTGGCGGACCTTGTCAAGAGAGAAGATCCAACAGTCATTCTCGCCGCCGCGAGTGCCATGGGGAAGGACCTGGCTCCGCGCCTTGCCGTCAAGGTTGATGCAGGCTTGGCAGTAGACTGTGTTGCCTTACGAGTGGAGAGCGGAGAAATCATCTCCACGCGGCCTGTCTATGCAGGCAAGGCGTTCATCGATGTGAGAGTGAAATCAGCCGTGAAGATCTTCACGCTGCGACCCAATGTATTCACCGCCGGCGCTAGCAGTGCGGAACGAGCTCCCGTTGAAAAAGCATCCGTGGAACTTCGGGAGGAAGACTTCAGTTCACGAGTAAGAGAGCTCCCCACGGGCGTCGGGCGTCCCGATGTGACGGACGCAGAAATTGTTGTGGCGGGGGGGCGCGGTTTGAGGGGTCCGGAAAGCTTTCATGTCATCGAGGAACTTGCCGATGCCCTTGGAGCTGGAGTCGGGGCCTCGCGTGCAGTGGTCGATGCGGGGTGGCGACCCCACGATGAGCAAGTCGGTCAGACCGGAAAGACGGTTTCGCCAACATTGTATATTGCATGCGGCATTTCTGGAGCCGTTCAGCATTTGGCAGGGATGTCCTCCTCAAAGTGCATTGTTGCAATTAACAAGGATAAAGATGCGCCAATTTTCCAGATAGCTGATTATGGAATTGTAGGGGATGTTTTTGAAATCTTGCCATTGCTGACGCTCGAAGTGAAAAAGCTACTCGGAAAAGAGTAATCGTATTTTTCATTTGACTTTCTCTTTATTGTTTCTAAGATTAGTCTCGGGTAGCGCTATGCTTGCGGAGGCGCAGAGTTGTCGTAGAGGAAATGGAGGAGGTTTGTGGAGAAAGTCCAAGTGGACATTTTAGGTCTATCGACAAGTCCCGCGAGTGGAGGGGCTTATGCACTGATCCTGAAAGAGATGGGAGGGAACAGGCGCCTTCCAATTATCATCGGTGCCTTCGAGGCGCAATCGATCGCGCTAGAAATGGAGGGTATCAAACCACCTCGTCCATTAACCCACGATTTGATGAAAACCATCATCGATCGGATGGGGGTTGCTCTCTCTGAGGTAACCGTGCATGAGCTGAGAGACGGCACATTCTACGCGAAGATCAGTCTCGACTCCCAGGAGATTGATTCCCGCCCCAGCGATGCGATCGCCCTCGCTGTCCGCTACAGTGTTCCCATCTACGTGTCCGAGAAAGTCATGGAAGAAGCCTCCTTTGTGCCAGAACCGGAAGGCGAAGAAGGAGAAAAACTCGCCCCACCGACTCCTGAGAAGAAACCCGCAAATGTCAAAATGTCGAAGCTCGAAGCGCTCCACGTTCAGTTGAAAGAAGCTATCGAGAAAGAGGACTATGAGAAAGCTGCCCGCCTTCGTGATGAGATTCGAAAACTCTCCCCTGGCAATTAGCTTTGACTTCTGACGGTCGACGATCAGGACCTCCTTCTCATGCTCATAGGCTAAGCCTGTCCGTAAAGCCTGCGTCGTACAGTCTCTTTTCTTTCCTCCTCTTCCCCCTATTCGTTGAAGCGCAATCCCAGGACAATGCTGCGCGGATCTCTCAACTGATTGTCGAAGCCGATACATTCGCGGACAAAACCTTCGACAATAAAAAAGCGCTCGAAAAATATCAAGAAGCACTCTCGTTGGATTCCCTAAACTATGAGGTGCTCTGGAAGATAAGTCGCTCGTCCGTAATCATCGGTGAGCATCTGCCGGCGATTACCGACGAACAGAAGGAGGGACAGCTTCAAGCCTACGAGGAGGCCGTGCGATATGCTGAGAAAGCTATCTTGGTGAATCCGAACGGGTCGATGGGATATACTGAGCGAGCTGCAGCGAATAGCTGGGTAGCCCTTTTCAAGAACATCTGGAAATCTTCAGGGTTAATGAACGACATCAGAGAGGATTGCGGGAAGGCAATCGACCTCGATCCTAAAAATGCACAGGCGTACGATATTCTTGGCCGAGCACATCTGAGGTTGAGTCAAAGGATGAAGCTCTTTCGCTGGCCATTCGGCATTGCTTGGGGAAATACAGACGACGCAGCCCTGTATTTTGAGAAAGCTATTTCTATTCAACCGAACTTTATCTCATACCGCATCGACGCGGCGCGGGCACACATCGAAAACAAGGAATATCAAAAAGCCCGTGACCATCTTTCTGTTATTTCTACATTGCCCACCCTCAGCGAGGATGATGAGCGGCTGCGAAAGGAAGCGGCTGACCTTCTTGAGCAGATTAAAAACAAGTGAAGGGCCAAAGGCTGCAGGAGATTCGCAAGGGGTAACTAGCTTCTGTGGACCAATCTCACCATCTCACTGACTGCGGCATGGAGACCCACGAAAACTGCGCGAGAAATAATGGCGTGTCCGATGCTTACTTCTTCGATCCCCTCAATTGAGGTGATAGGGTGGATGTTCGTGTAGTTGAGGCCGTGGCCTGTATTTACTCGTAATCCCAGAGATCGTCCGAGGCTCGCCATCTCACGTATATGGTTGAGATAACGAGCTGCCTCTTGCTCTCCGCGAGCGTTTGCATACTCTCCCGTGTGAATCTCTATGAAATCGGCACCAATTTTCGCGGCTGATTCGATTTGTTCGCGGAGTGGATCGACAAACAGGCTGACAGGGATTTTGTGTTTGTGAAGCTCGTTAATAGTTCGCCCGAGGTGCCGCTCGTTTTTTCTAACATTCAGGCCGCCCTCTGTGGTCAACTCTTGTCGTCGTTCGGGCACGAGCGTTGTGAGATCAGGATGAATCTTGATTGCTATTCCTATGATTTCCTTTGTCGCAGCCATCTCGAGGTCTAGCTTTGTCTTGGTGGTTTCCCGCAAAAGTCTGAGGTCCCGGTCACTGATGTGTCGACGATCCTCACGGAGATGGCAGACGATCCCCTCGGCGCCGGCGAGCTCGCAGATATGAGCACCAGTGACGGGGTCTGGTTCAATGCCACCGCGGGCTTGCCGCAGGGTTGCAATGTGATCAATATTGACTGCAAGACGCATTGTGTTACCGTCTTCTCGCTTTTACGAGAATGTACAAAGATTTCTGGTGGACTTCAACTTCAATCTCTGGAACTCCGCGTGCATCCTGTCGGGAGTTATTTTTACTGGAACTACAATTCCTCAGATCCTTGTTTGGGAGCACGTGAGGAACACAAAAGCCCCTTTTTTGGAGGGGCTTTGGAAGTAGGTGAGTTCAACTTATTTTCGGAATTTGGCTTTCATAAGTTCCGCGATGAGCTGGTCCTTATTCGCCCGAGATATTTGTCGACCGAAGATTGAAAGTCCCTCAACCTGTCGTGCATAAGAGCGTAGTTGATGGACAGTCATTGCCTGGAGCTGCTGAAGATATTCTGCCTCGTTGTCGCTTAACTGCAACGGGGGTTGTTCTGTTGCCGTAACCGGCTCTTCTTTCTTCCCCACCTCTTCGTCCTTTTTTCTCTCTGGAATCTCCAAAGGAGAAGATGTAATTCCCAGTTCCCTTTCCAGTTCATCTTTGGTGATGCTCGCTTTGGCAAAGATGAGGTCCTCAATTCCGTCTGCAGGACGTGGAATGACGTGTGATGAGATGAGTTCACCAACACGCTTCGCCGCTGCAGCGCCAGCATCGACTGCAGAACGGACTGCTGCGGTTTCTCCCACGACTTTGACAGTGATAAGTGCTGCGTCGACTCTCTCTTTCCCGATAAGTCGGACATTGGCGGCCTTCACCATCGCATCTGCAGCCTCTATGGCTCCAACGAGACCCTTGGTCTCAATAAGCCCCAGTGCGTACTCGAGCATAGGCACCTTGGTGTAGAGAGAAACGCCTTCTCATGTTCTGTGATGGAGGAAAAACGGAAGAGCCTCGAACTTGTAAACCTGTTACTTCGCTGCGGGTCGTTTGGGCAAGATCATTTCGACATCGCTGTGTGGCCGAGGGATTACGTGCACCGAGACGAGCTCGCCAACCCGCTGCGCAGCCGCGGCACCAGCGTCAGTGGCAGCCTTCACGGCTCCCACATCACCGCGCACCATAACGGTGACATACCCACCGCCGATAGTTTCCTTTCCTATGAGAGTCACCTTGGCGGCTTTCACCATAGCATCAGCAGCCTCGATGGAACCAACGAGCCCTTTTGTTTCTACCATACCAAGAGCATCGAGCGAGATGTCTGCCATAAGTTTTTCCTCCTGAATTTTGTCAGTACTTCAACAGTCTTGGGGGTGGCATGCTCCCGTAAATGCGTTGCAATATAAAGAACACCGTGTTCAATGTCAATAGTTTTCTATCCTCCAGCGTATTTGGGCAGGTTTGCCCTAGGTCACTGCCTGAAGTTTCACCACTTTGTTATGAAGGGAGCACTGAGGAGACGATCTGGGGTTTCTCTCGGTGGCGAGCTATGCTTTCGGCGGACTCTTGCTAAGTTTCGACCTGAAATATTCGAGAGTGGTCTTCAATCCAACACTACGCGGGACTCTTGGTTCCCAGTTGAGGATTGTCTTCGCCTTGGTGATATCTGGCTGGCGAACCTTTGGGTCGTCTTCAGGCAAGGGCCGAAAGAGAATTTTAGACTTTCCTCCGGTCAGGCCAATGATCTCTTTTGCGAGGTCGAGCATGGAGATTTCATCAGGGTTGCCGATGTTCACGGGCTCGCTGTGATTGCTCATGAGGAGTCGGTACACTCCTTCCACTAGATCGTCGACGTAACAGATACTGCGTGTTTGGCTTCCATCGCCGAATACCGTAACGTCCTCGCCTCGAATCGCTTGAGACATGAAAGCCGGAATTGCTCTTCCATCATCGATTCTCATTCGCGGTCCGTAGGTGTTAAAGATCCGTGCAATCCGAGTGTCGATGCCATGGTAACGATGGTAGGCCATCGTCATTGCCTCGCCAAAGCGTTTCGCCTCGTCGTAGACGCCCCGGACACCAATTGGGTTAACGTTGCCCCAGTAATGCTCGGGTTGCGGATGGAGAAGTGGATCACCGTAGACTTCCGATGTTGAGGCAAGGAGGTACCGTGCCCCTTTTGCTTTTGCGAGGCCAAGTGTCTTATGAGTGCCGAGTGAGCCAACTTTGAGCGTTTGAATGGGAAGCCTCTGGTAATCCATCGGGCTTGCCGGCGATGCGAAATGGAGGATGTAATCAACTTTTCCTTCGACATAGATGTATTCGGTAACGTTGTATTGAATGAACTGGAAATTCTTGTTCCCGAGAAGGTGAGCAATATTCTCCATACTTCCTGTGAGAAGATTATCTATACAGATGACTCTGTGTCCTTCGTGAGTAAGTCGGTCACAGAGATGCGAGCCAAGAAAGCCAGCTCCGCCGGTAATGACACTAACAGGTTGGGAGGTATTTGCCATGGCTAATTCAACTCAAGAGATAAAATGCTTTGTAATCGTGGAAGAGACAATCTCGAGGGTCAACAGAAATGAGGTTGAATTATCAATCCATTCTGTCCAAGAAAATACGTTTGCCAAGTTGTTTGAGGGACGTCTGAGCCGCCTCAAGGACTTGAACGACCCTTAAACCATCTGCAGCATCAGTGAGAGGAGGCGTGTTATTCCTGATGCAGTCAACAAAATGTTGGCATTCGAGTTTCAGCGGTTCGACCATTTTGATGTACGGGCTCACGACACTACCGCCTCGGATAGCGAGCGCTTCTCCGTACGAGGCATATTCTTTCGGTATCATAAATCCTTTATCATAGATTTTCACTTTCTCAGAGGGCTCCATATCATCGATGACGGCCATCTTCTTGCTCCCCACAATAGTGGTCTTTCGGATCTTGTGAGGATCTAGCCAGCTAACATGCAAATGCGCCATTCGACTGTTGTCAAATTCGATGTCGACAAAGACGACGTCTTCAATTCCCGGCTTGAGGTACGAACTCCCCGTTGACGAAACAGACAGAACTTTGTTGCCAACGTACATGAAGGCGGTGGAAATATCGTGTGGGGCAAGGCTTACGAGGGCATTTTCTGTGTCCCGGTAGATCCCAAGGTTAACGCGGGTGGAGTACATGTAATAGACATCACCCAGTTCTCCGCTCTCGATTATTTCAGCGACTCTTACGTAAGCCGGATGGTAACGCAATAGGTGTCCAACCATTACCATCTTCTTCTTCTGCGATGCTATGTCTACTATCTCTCGGGCTGAGCTCGCCGTCATTGACATTGGCTTTTCCACGAACACGTGTTTACCAGCTTCGAGGGCCAACTTCGCAAGCCGGCTGTGTTCTGTGGAGGGAGTTGCAATCACTATTGCATCAATCTCACTATCCTTCAATACTTCTCCATGGTTCGAGGTGAACACAGCCTGCGGATATTCCGAGCGCACTTTCTCCAGCATTTCAGGATTCTTGTCACAGAGGCTTTTGACCCTCACAGCTTCGAGCGAAGAGAAATTCCGCAGGAGAGCTCTTCCCCAATTTCCCACCCCGATCTGTGCTATGGTTAGTGTCTGCTTTATTTCTGCCATTTGCTCGACAATATAGTGAAAAATAATCAAATCATACAGGAAAGTCCTTGAACCCGGGCTTCCTTCGCTCAAGAATGGCGGCGATGCGATTCGTGCTCTACGTCGCTCTTCTTCAACCTTAAGAGAGAACCTCTTTTCTGCCAGACATGTCGTATCACGCCAATCAAAATCAAGACACCACCAATTCCCCATCCCACGGAACTCACAGTCAGTCCAAGCGCATAGGTTCCCGAATAATATTTGAACTCCACCGTGTGCTTGCCCTCTGGTACAACGACCGAGCGGAGGACGTAGTTTGTTTTATAGATTTCGGTTTCCTTGCCGTCCACATATGCTTTCCAACCAGGCGGGTAGTATATCTCGCTCAGCACGAGAAGAGCAGGTTTGTCGGAGGAGGTCTCGAGCGTAATATCGTGCGCCTGGACGGAGATAATCTCCGTTGAGCTTGTATCGGGTTTCAGAGGCAGCGGTGATGGGCTCTTCTCGAGGATCGCCTGCCGCCGGGGCTGAAAGGACGGAGAATTCAAGGAATCAAAAACTTCAGTCTTGCTTCTCGCAATAATAGCTTGGTCAACAAAGAAAGCACGTGGTAAATACGATGGGTTTAAGCTCGTGACAAGCGACTTCTTCTGATCGATGTGGACGATCTTAAACTTATCCTCGGGCAGTCTGCCAGGCGAGAGGAGATATTTCGTGTTCAGCATGTTCACGATATTTGTATTCAATGGAAAACTCCGATCCCAGCCATGGTACATACATGAATCGAGCATCTCCTGGTAGATTTTGATTTTTGCGGGACTGTACCCGCCGATGGACTGAATGAGATGGTACATGTACGTGTTATCTTGAAACAGCTCCTGTCCAAGAGGAAAAATTCGATACAATGAGGTGTCGGATTTCAGGAATCGGATTGTCTCGTCAGCTTGGAGTTGCTGTTTGAGAGCTGTGTTTGGTTTAGGATGAATAAAATTCCCGTCAATGATTAGGAGATCAAGGGC
>ERZ1292640.4445-Hain-H43-02um-R1-4445-length-10675-cov-9_pt1 | contig 10675 bp, 10 predicted proteins | sample MGYA00564404_ERZ1292640 | MGnify/ENA primary metagenome ERZ1292640 (study PRJEB36523, sample SAMEA6512636) | groundwater metagenome | collected 2019-01-08 | study: AquaDiva: Metagenomics assemblies of 32 groundwater samples | reverse complement strand
CAAGATTATCATACTTCAAGAAGATTAAGAAGGGCTAATTTATACGCAAAGCCCTTTTCATAGACGACTTCTATGATTCCTTGATTTGTCATCTTTTGCGCATAATAAAGGTCGTCTATTTTTTGAGTTCTTTCTGGATATTTAAGAGTGTTTATCACATCATCCTCGCTGATGCCTCTTTCTAACATTTGTTCTTTCGCGTGTTTAGTAAAGATAATATCCACAATACCATAAGGATGCTTTACGTTATAAATTTTTTTTCTTATCTTTTACTAATGCCTGAAGCTTCGTTCAACTTGTAAGATTAAAAGAAATTCAGGTTCGCTGCTTAATACTAAATAAACAATAGGCAGTTGCTCAATCCCCTCAGTTTTCGACATGGAGTTTCTATTTTCCCCTCACCCTGTCCTTGAGCCGTCGCAATTCTCAGCCTTGTTACACCAAGAACTGCGGTTCTTGGGTGCCGTCAAAAATTTCGTTTTTGAGGTTTCTCGCTCCGCTTAACCGCAGAGTGCGAACCTATCGGTGTCGCACAATCGCTTGCTTAAACGAAATTGCCGATAGATTTATTAATTGAAAATATTTGGTAATAATATGAATGCTTATCTTATACCTGGCTTTTTGGCTTTAGTTTTAGGAATAATTACTATGATATTTCTCTCTTTTTTCGCTAGATACCTTCATGCTCCAAACAAAGGTTTTGTTGCGCCAACAATGACTAAAAAATATGGTGAAAAGAGAGGCAAGATTTTAGCATTCATATTTGGATTGATATTTTTTGTTATAGGCATCTTTGTTTTAATTAAGTATTGGTAATCGGCAATTACGCTTGAAATCGGCTGAGAACAAATCTTCTGACACGAGGAGATTTCGTGTCTCGTTCATGCCCTAAAGAGTCTCTTAATCACTATCAAACATCAAGTTTTTCAGGTGCTTGAAATAGCATCTTCGATAATTCTGGAGATGGGTTTTCCTGTTTTTTCTTTTATTTCTTTAAGCTTCTTTAAAACCTTAGCATTTAGTGTAAGATATATTCTTTGTCTTGCCCAAAGCTTTTCTCTGGTTTTATCATAATGCTCCAGCATGCCAAAAGCTTCTTTGTTCTCTTTCATTATTTTTTCTATTGTTCTTTTATTTAACTGCATTTTTTAGCCTCTCTTCTATTGCCCGAATTTCAATAATATTCTTCTCTGCGATGGACTGAATTTGATGCGCCAGTAAATCTTTATCTACTTGTTTGTGATGCTCGCCCGCAAATGCAAAAGCAACAAACATCGCCGTTCTTTTATTTCCGTCAGTGAATGGATGATCAACAAGTATCGCTCTGAAGAGATAAGCTAATTTTTTATATTCCCCTAGTTTTTTGTTTTCCTGTTTTTCGATTGCAAAGTCTAAACTGGCATCTTCTTTTAGCCATCCCCCAAATCCTTTGTTTATTCTTATTAGGTCTTCCTTGCGTATATTCATACGTATAAATATGCGCAACTATTATTTAAATCTTTCGCTTTCATTACACTATAATATACGTATAAAACTGTGTTAGGTAAGTAATATTCTCTTTTTCTGAATAGTTTTCGTTAGGGCATTTTTGTGCTAGAAATTTTGTTCAATCTGGAAGATTAAACGCAGTTGTTAATTTGCCCCAAATTATAGCTAAATAATAGAGGGTTATTTCTTGCAGAAATAATTCTAATCTACTCCTCCGCTACGCTTAAACAATCACCACCAACGTTACGCTATTCGGCGTCTAATCGTGTTTAAACGAAATTGCTTTTTCTAAAAAATGAATGTGCTCAAAGTTAAGCATCGAGGGTCGGCTCGGGGTCGCTAAAGCGGCAGATAGTCTTGCTTCGTAAAGAGAAATAATTAAAAGTACAATATCTGTGATAATAAGATGATTGAAATAAAAAGTCCAGCTAAAAAAATTGAGAGTGAAAATCCAAAAGTTGAACATGCATATATAAAATTTCCAGGAAAAGAGCTTATTCTAGTTGGCATCAATATGCGTGAAAAGGGAGTAACTTGGGATTATGAAAAGATAAGAAAACATTGGGAAGCGAGTAAAAGAAAAAAATATTCAGAAATCCATACTCACCAATATGACAAATCATCAGATATTTTTAGTGAAGTTAATGACGCAGGACCCTTACCTAGCCCTAATGATTTGCAACATTTTCTTACTGATGATGAAGCCAAATCAATGTTTATTGCCCAACAAGATATCAAAAGTGGGCATGTTGGAGGATACTTTGTTCTTAGAAAAACAAGGAACACTAAACCTGTGGGATATTCACATACCCATAATGCCGGAGATGAATCTCCGAAAAAGAATATCTGGCAATCAGTTAAAGATAAATTGGAGTTGTTTTTAATGACGAATGGATTGCTGAAATCTTCTCCTGAGTTCAAGTATGCTTTAAAGATTAAACATGATGCTAAAAAATACGGCTTTGTGGCACATACTGCTATGGCATATGATAAACCAGAATTGCTTGTTAATGCAATAAAAGATTTTGCCCATGATTATCATTTACATTATAAATTTATTCCCGCCAAAGAGCATTATCTCGATTTACAAGGAACCAAATTTGTTGAAAGTAGAAGAAAATCAAGCTTGGAAGAAAAAGTTGTTGTGATAATCACAATGATTGGTTTATTAGGATCAATATTTGTCTTATCTCCTTATTTTACTGGCAATGTGATAAACAATCATAGAGATTTAGCATCTGGTTGGATTGGAGGCGTTTTGTTTGTAATTGGTTTGATCGGAATGTGGAGATATTTTAAAAATAAACAATAAAAATTTTCTCTCCGACCCCCACAAAAACAATACCTTCGCAGGTTAAAAAGCAATCACACTACAGAACAGATTCACGAGCAACATACAAGAAATAATCAATCTTGTGCTTACTTTGCCTTTCCACTAATTTTCGCCAAAGGCGTAAATTCTTTCCAAGCAACCTCAAAAATCTGCTCTAATGCCTTGGCAAAATATTCTGTTGAAAGCCAAACCGCTACATCATAATTAGGATGCACAGTTTTATCATCTAAAAGCATAAACATAATTTCTTCAGAATCCACTATGACAAATCTTCCATTCATCCCAAATCCTGTTAAATCTCGCACCTCTGCGGATTTTGCCAGTTCCTTAGCGATTTTTAAATTATCTGCATTAATTGGTGCGGCAATTCTTATTGCAACTCCTCTTTTTTTCGCCTTTTCAAATGCAGGGGTCAAAACTTCAATTTTTCTGTTCAAGCCTTCAGCAGTGGTGACAAGAGTAATTGTTTTTTCAGAAGATCTTATCATCATATCAAGATGATTATACATATTCTGCCTTCCTCTTAAACTTCCAGAAAGATCAGACGGCTCAACAAATTTAACTCCGCTGGTAAACAGCCCATTTAACTCAATAAGAACTTCGTCTCCCCTTAATTTTTCAAGTCTCTTGCTTTTTTCATGTGCATTAACAATCAAATTTTTCTTAACTCTCTCCACAACCTCTTCAGGTTTTAAAGCAACAAACTTTATCGGTTTGCCGATTTTCATCACAATGAACCCTTTTTTCTCTAAAGACTCTAAGATATCATATGTTCTGCTTCTTGGGACATCTGAAATGCTGCTTAACTCCCCAGCAGTAGATACTCCTCGAGAAAGAAGAGCAGTCCATACCTTTGCCTCATACAGATTGAGGTCAAAAATCTTTCTTAGTCTGCTCAAAAATTCTTCTTTAATTATCATACTTTGCTTTATTATCAACCTCTACTATTTTTTAACTCATTAGACTATTTAAATCTTTTCAAAGCGCGTAAGAGCATAGCTTTCTAAATTTACTGACGATAAAGTCTGCGATAGATTTTAGGTTATTTTTCGCTTATCGTCGGCAAGTCAGAATTTTACTTTAGAAATCCAAGTAGATACCAAAGCGTTGGTGAAAAAATAAAATGCAAGTTTTACGAAAATCATTAGCAGCAAAATCTATTTAAATGAAGAAAATAAACTTAATTCATAAAAGAAAGATGGAAAAAACAAATCATAAAATAATATTTGGCGATAGTGCAAAAGTATTAAAGACTTTTTCAGATAATATTTTTCAATTAATGGTGACTTCCCCACCGTATTGGAATGTTAGAGATTATGGACATTCAAACCAAATAGGGTTTAAAGATAGTTTACAAGAATATCTTAATAAATTAAACGAAGTCTGGAAAGAAGTTGTTCGAACTCTAATGCCTGACGGAAAGATAGCTCTTAATATTGGGAATATATATTATACGGAGCCAGATGAGAAAAGAAGAACAACAGCTAATTTATCTTATCTTTTATGGAAGCAACTTAATGATTTTAAAGAATTAAGATTTATGGGCACTATTTATTGGAGAAAAACTACATCAAGAAGTGGAGCAGTTTTATTTGGTAGTTATCCTTATCCTTCTAACTTTATGATTTCCTCTGCTGTTGAGCCAATTCATATATTTAGAAAATTCGGAAAAAGAGAAGTATTAAAGGACGTTAAAGAAAAATCAAAAGTTACATTAAAAGAATTTAGACAATTTAGAGATGCAATTTGGGATATTAATGGTGTTAATGATAAACATGCCGCTGCTTATCCTATTGACTTACCAGCGAGATTTATCAAGATGTTTACTTTTGTTGATGATTTAGTTTTAGACCCTTTTGTCGGTTCTGGAACTACGACAAAGGCGGCGAAAGATTTAGGTAGAAATTCTATTGGTGTTGATATAAATCCAGAATTTTTTAAGATAATAGAAGAAAAAGTAGGGCTTAAACAGAAGAGTTTAACCAACGAACATATATTCGAAGTATTGTATTTAGACGAAAAAACAGGTAGATTAATATCTAAATAAATCGCAAGGTCTTATTTTAAATTGTAACATATTGCCCGTTGGTCTACCACCATCCCCGCCTTTTCGTTGTAAGGTAACTCTACCAATAGATAAACTACCTCTCGGACTTATTTCAACTTCACCCTCGCCGAAAATGTTTAGGGCTTTATTTATATCTGCTAAAATCCAAGTAGTTTCATTTTCATCTTTATTATATCTTGTGACTAACATCCAAGAGGCAGAAAATTTATCTCTGCCTTTTATTATATCTGTTAAAACAAGTATTTTATTTTTCTTGAAAAAATCTATAACTGCTTTTTTATGTTTATTTTCAAATTCACTCATAAAAAATCTTCTTTTATCTCTTAAATTATTATATTTCTGTTTTGTTATTTTCCCCTCTTTTAATAATTCACTTGGAGATATTTCACCACAAAATATTTTTAAAAGAGTTATGATATTTTCTGGGATATCCCACATATCCACATAGTTTTTTACCCATCGCTTGTCAATCTGATTATAATCGGCATTGGAATTAGTTTTTTTAATTGATAAATTTTGGACAGAAATTAAGTTTTTTAAGGTAATAGTTACTTTAATCTGGACATCAGTTTTATGTCCATGTAATACTTCAGCTTTAACTTTTTTAATCTTCTTTAGTCTGTAGCCCATAATTTTAAGCCATTTTTGAGCTTCTTTATCTTTTTTCCAATTCTCAAATTTCTTAGCTATTGCTTTTTCATTAGCAAAACCACCCTTAGCTGTTTCAGAGCCAATACGGATTAAATCAACCATAAAAGTTTAAAGAAAACAAACCTTTAAACCTTTCCAAAAAACACTTTTAACTTAACAACTCTTAAAAGCGCCCCTGAAGAATTACAAAAAAGAGAGGCTTATAATTTTTTCCTTAATCTTAAATAAATATCCCTTCTCGGGCAATTTTTCGTCGGCAAATTCTATTTTTTTAGCATTTGTTCTCTCTTTTAGAAATTCTATATTTGCATTGAATTTTTCTTGCAAGCCTTTTTCGCAGTTTATTTTTAAATTAATTAACTGCCCTTTCTTAAGGCCTGCATTTTTTCTTTCTGCTTGCACCTTTCTAGCCAGTTCCCTCGAGAATCCCTCCGCTTCTAATTCGGGGGTCATTTTTATATCAAGCTCAACTTTGATTTCTTCAGCTTTTACTATACAGATTTTTTTAACATTTAATTGTCTTGCAATTATTTCTTTTTCTTCTTCAGAGAATTTTTCATTCGTTTGAATAATTGCACAAGCGAGCGGCCATCTCAATCCAATTTTTACTTTATCTCTCTCAGCCATTCCCTGTTCTATAATTTTCAGAATAGTCTCAAACTTTTCTTCAAGCTTTTTATCAATCTTTTTCTCGTCAGCCTTCAGCCATTCAGATAAGTGCACGCTTTTTTCTTCAACAATCTTCTTTTGCCGCAGCTCCTGCCAGATTGTTTCAGTCATAAAAGGTACAATCGGCGCGCAGAGTTTCAGCAAGCCAAGATTTATTTCTCTTAAAACGTTTCCAGTTTCTTCAGCTCTTTCTCTTATTATTTGAATATACCCTCTGCTCAAATCATTTATCGCAAACTCTTCAAGTTTTTGCACAACTTCAGGAAGCTTGTAGGCATCATATTTTTCATAAACTTCCTTTAATAATCGATTATATTTTGAAATAATCCATCTATCTTCTATTTGCAATTTTGTTCTTTTATCAGGCAATTGCCCAACAAAATTATTAACATTTAATAAAATTGTAAAAAATTTTTTTATTTCTGAAAATTCTTCCTCATTATATAAAAAATCCTCTCCTTTTGACAATTTTGCAAAATAATATCTCACGTAATCCCTACCGTATTTGTTTATAACTTCCTCGGGAGTTACTGCCTTGCCTTCAGATTTTGACAGCTTCTTCTTGCCCAGGTCAAGAATCATCCCATGAACAACGATATTATCAAACGGCTTTTTACCAAATAATATCTGTGATAGTATCATCTGAGAATTCCACCATCCCCTTATCTGGTCTTTTCCTTCAATATTTAGGTCAGCAGGCCAATACCTCTTTAATTTTTTATCATCGCCAGGATATCCCAGAGCCGCCCAGCTTGAAACACCAGAATCAAACCAGACATCTAATACTTCAGGAACCCTTTTTAGAGTTTTTCCAGATTTTGTTATTTCTATTTTATCAATTCCAGGCTTATGCATTTCGTTTACTTTTCGCCCAGACAATTTTTCTAGTTCTTTTATGCTCCCAACAACAATTTTTTCTCCGCTTTTTTCATCACGCCATATAGGGAGCGGAGTTCCCCAATATCTTTGTCTCGAGACAGGCCAATCAGATATTCCTTCAAGCCATGCTTTCATTCTAAGCTTCATCCAATCTGGAACCCAGTTGTTTTTTTCATTTTCTTGAATTAGCTGTTCTTTTATTTTTGAAATTTTAAAGAACCATTGCGGTTGTGAAATCATCAGCAGGGGAGTTTTATCTCTCCAGCACAACGGATAATCGTGCTCATATTCCAGCTTGTAAATTAGGGCATTTTCTTTTTCTAAGTCTTCAATAATTTCTCTATCAACTTCTCTTGCTTTTTTGCCCGCATATTTTCCAGTTTCATCAGTCAGGAGGCCATTATTTGCAACAGGAGAAGGCATGTCTATCCCATACTCCTTTCCGACTTCATAATCTTCTTTGCCATGCCCAGGAGCGCAATGAACTAATCCAGAGCCATCTCCAGTAGTGACATAGCGAGCAGACAAAATAACTTTATATCCATTTTTAACTTTTAATTTCAAATACTTAGCTAATGGATTTTCGTATTCCCAGTTTTCCATTGCTTTGCCTTTATATTCGTCCTTTGCCGTAAATCCTCTTCCAATTATGACCATTAATTTACTCACTAATTCTTTAGCAATTATCCATCTTTCTCCTTCTGCTGTTTCAATCTCTTGGTATTCAACTTCAGGATGAACCATTACTCCAGTGTTTGCGGGAAGAGTCCAAGGCGTTGTTGTCCAGATTATTAAAAATGTATTTTTCTTTTTCTTTAAAGGAAATTTAACAAATATAGATGTATCTTTTTGCTTTCCATATTCTATTTCATTAAAAGCAACGGCAGTTTCGCATCTTGAACAGACATGAACAGGATATTTTCCAAGATATAATAGCCCTTTTTTATCTGCTTCTTTAAAAGCACTCCAGATTGCTTCCATATACTCGTCAGATAAAGTTATATAGGGGGTATCCCAATCCATCCAGACTCCCAGATTCTTAAACTGAGCATTCATTACATCGATATGCTGTGTGGCAAATTCTTTGCATCTCTTTACGAATTTATCAATCCCAAATTTTTCAATGTCTTGTTTTGATTTTGAGCCGATTTCTTTTTCAATTTTAAGTTCTATAGGCACCCCATGAGTGTCATAACCTGGTCTGTCAAAAACATCACGTCCTTGCATTCTTTTAGCCCTCATACAAATATCTTTTAATGTTTTATTTAATGCAGTCCCAAGATGAATTGATGCATTTGCGTAAGGCGGACCGTCCATCATATAAAATTTCTTTCCTTTCGCATTCTTTTTCTTAGATTTTTCGTAAATCTCATTCTTTTCCCAAAACTTCAGGACTTCTTCCTCATTTTTCTTAAAGTCTAGCATACTATTCTTTCCTCATTTTCGACTTTTATATCTTGCGATTTTTTGTTTTTGTTCAAATAATAATTAAAACCCTTTGTTAAAGCTTCTAATGAGGCTCCCAAAAGATTGCTATTCACGCCAACAGTTATAAAATCTTCTCCATCTGAAAACTTTACTTCATTTCTTACAGTGCTTGCCTCTCCGCTTAAATTTGCAATAACCATATGAAAATCCACAAGTTCTAGTTCTCCAATTTCAGGATATGAATCATGCAATATCCCTTTGAGTGCTTTAAATTCTGCATCAACAGGTCCGCCTTCTATAGCAATACTTTTCTCAATTATTTTTCCATTTATCTCAGCTATGACTTCAAAAGAGCTTCCTTCTTTTCCACTTTTGACATGCCATTCTTTTATTGAAAAAAATTCATTTAATTTTCCAAAGTATTTTTCAATCAATAAATATTGCTCTGCTTTTAAAGTTCCTATTTTATAGCCCCTTTCTTCTAAAATCTTTAGCTCTCCGTATAATTTTTGGCATTTTTCTTTTACATCTTCATTTTTTTTGTCAATCAAATATCCCAAGCTCTCTGCAACACTGATAATCGCACTTCTTCCTCCAAGAGTATTAAGAATTATTCTTCTTTTATTTCCAACTTCTTCAGGCATTATATGCTCGTAGCTCGCTTTTCTTTCCAAAGCATTCACGTGCACGCCGCCTTTATGCGCAAAAGCAGTATCGCCGACAAAGGGAGTTCTTTCAGGAATTTCAAGTCCAAAAAGTGCAAATGATTTCCCATTAACTTTTTTAATTTTTAATAACTCAACCTTATGTTTTTGCTTCATCTTTAAAGTGTAAAGAGGCAGGAAAACACTAAAATTCAAATTGCCAATTCTCTCGCCCAAGCCGTTAATTGTTCCTTGCATTTGTTTGACAAAAGGCAATACTGCAATAGCATTTGCAAGCGCCAAACCACAATCATCATGAAAATGTGCTCCTAGAGAGCATTTTATTTTCTCCCTTTCAAATCCACAATTCACAAGCATTTCAGTTGTTTTTTCAACAATCTCTTTTACTTCATTAGTTAAAGTTCCGCCATTAGTATCGCACAAAATTATTCTTTCAGCTCCTGCATTTAAAGCTTCATTTAGGGTTTTGACAGCATACTCTTTATTTGATTTAAATCCATCAAAATAATGCTCTGCATCATAAAAAACATTCATTCCTTTACTTTTCAAAAATAAAATGCTTTCTTTTATTCTCTTTAGATTTTCATCAGGTGTTAGTTTTAACTGCCTTTCAACATGCTCAAGCCAAGTTTTGCCGAATATGCAGGCATAAGGTGCTTTGCTTTCAACAAGCGCCTTTAGATTTGCATCTTCAGAAGGATTTGAGCTCATAGAAGTAGAGCCAAAAGCAGTAAGTTTTGCTTTCTTTAATTTTCCGTTTAGTTCATGAAACGCTTTCATTACATCATCTGATATTGGCCAACCCAATTCAATGTAATCTACACCAAAATCATCTAAAAGTTCAGCAAGCGCAATTCTGTTCGCCAAGCTAAGGTGTGCGCCATCTGCCTGGCTGCCTTCACGAGGTGTGCAATCATATATCTCCAAGGTCATAGTTTTAGTGCGCAAGCCAAATAGGGCTCGCTATTTTAAATTATAATGGCTATAATAATAGAATTAATTTCATTTCTCGCATTCTGCATTTTTTCTTTAGCCATCGCTTTTCATAGAAACTGGGATTTTTAAAGTCTTCTGAAAGCAAAGTATTTTTAATCTCTAAAAGAATCGCGCCACATCTCCTCTCTTTCTTTAGCGCCAAATCTCTTAATTTTATTCTTCCAAATTCTAATTAACTTGTTCACTTTATCTTTTCTTTTGGATTTCATTAAATTCTTCTCTTCGTCCATTTCTTATCAAAACTCTTCCAATAAGAAATAAAAGCAGTAATTAAAATAAAAGCCAAGCTAAAGCTAATTTCATTTCTTTCAAAAATAAAAAATAAAATTCCTAAAACAGCAGATAAAATAATTATTAATTTAAACCATTTTCTTCCAGAAACAAGCTCGTCTCGCGCCATCCAAGCAATCAAAAATCCCGCAGGAATTGCAAGCAATAAAATAATTACAGAAAACTGCGTAGCTTGTAGCACATTTTGTACGCAGTTTTCTGTCTGGA